>Ga0307507_10008326_pt1 | contig 14416 bp, 12 predicted proteins | sample 7_EM_MG_FD_207223 | JGI IMG/M metagenome (GOLD analysis project Ga0307507, IMG submission 207223) | Populus trichocarpa ectomycorrhiza microbial communities from riparian zone in the Pacific Northwest, United States - 7_EM | ecosystem: Host-associated > Plants > Roots > Unclassified | place... | reverse complement strand
CCCCCCCCCTCTCGACCTGCACATTAGATTACTCCAAGACCTGGAAGTACAGAAAGACATCCTATTTGAAATTCGTGTTTCATTAAACGAGAGAGCCCCCCCCTACCAGCTGCAGGACGAAAAATTCAAGGAAACTGATACCATATGTTTCCTTTCTTTGCGATACTCCTTCTAAGATTACCGGAAGCATCCAACCCAGCAGAGTAAAGTTTTACAAAAGCAGAGGGTAGGATAAATTCAAATAATATACAAGTCTGAAGACCCCCGTTTTCCGTTTCGACGAGTGCTTTTATATGAGGGGCCGAGGCTGACACAGAATTTCCCACACGGACCAAACTCAGGTGGACAAAATACCGCACCCGAGGCCCATCCAGACCACTGCATCAAGAATGACCTCCAAATAAGAATGTTAAATAATAATAACAATAATAAAATACAGTAGATCGAGGATTGAAATATTACGTGAAACTCTCGGCCACTAGAAAGCGGTGAAAGTGTCTCACTCATACTGTCTTCAGCTGGCCGGATAGGTCAGCTACTTCCCCGGCACTCCCTAATGTGCCTTAGTGCCGGCACTACCAGTACGATGGTAAGAGTAGTGTATCCTCATGCATTTTGATAAAGACGGCTTTCTGGGGGCAGCGGTAACCCGAATACTGTAGTTGTCACATCACTGAACAGGTCTATGACTTCGGACAAGCCCGGGCGGTCAGAGATGTGCAGCCTGTCACCACATGGTTACGGCTATCAGCTGTGTCCTAGAGAACTGAGGCAAACGAGGGAAAACTAGTGAGTTTCCTGCGATCTGTTTTTCAGGGCCTTTGGGTGTCTGATACCCCGCTACGCCTAACCCCATTCCAGAGCCAAGGCTTAGCACAAAATAACCATCCTTAGTCTATTATAAACTAGCGGTATTGTGGATGGCCCTATAGTACACCCCTCAATCCGACCCGGTCCGGGGAAAACTTTAGTGAGCCAGTGTTACACCTGGAAGTCTAAACATCCGCTGGGTACAGCGATGAGGCTGGCTTTACCGACACATATAAGAGAGGTCTGAGGCGGATTTTAAGGGTTGGGGGTGAGAAGGAGTGAACAATATGGTAGTGTCATACCGCGGCGATGGTGGCGAATACAAAAGAGAAGAGAGGTCCATTACTCTCAATGCCGTGACGTTTGTAAAACGGAATGCTATTGCATACAGCTAAAAATTGGCGAAACCTCAGAATTTCGGTGGTATGCAATAGCAGTCCGTTTTGAAAACGTCACGACATTGCGAGTACAAGTGGGGGTTTGTCTTGATGTGATAATATCATATTATGGTAGTGGGTGGTGCCGGGAATTTTTCAGATTAAGGCACATTGCTAAGGGAGGTTTCATAGCTGTTTTTCAAAATAAATAAATACGGCAGCGGTTAAATTTAAGTTGATTGCATAGTAAATTTAAGATACCTCCAAGCTCTAGAAAGGGTGACGCGTCTGTTTACTGGGATGGATATCAGTGAAGGTATTTTTTTTTCGAAAAGCCGGTGGCCCTGCTGTAGCAAGTACCCTAGCATATGTAGAATGCAGGGGAGCCACGTTAGGAATACCGGCACTGCAGTGTACAGACCGTAGTACGGCGCGATGATATACCCGAGTACTGTTCTGTATCATACCGTACTGCAGAGGTCTAGAGTTCTACTACCTGTTCTCCCAACCCCAACCGAATACATTACCGTGAGAACTCGAACAGAAGGCAAATATTCCAAGATGCTAAAATCTCACTCTCGGCTAAGTGAGGAAATAAAACAAAAAGGATAGGCACAGAACCTTACGAATATGATACTAGGAGAGACATCTACCGTATAAGGTTCCAGTATATTTCTAAGGTTGATGGGGTACAACACCTATATCCCTAATTAAACCCTTATTGGACCTCTACTGGCCCCACCCGTTCGAGAGAAACTCCTGCCCCAAGATCCCACTAGTTTACCCTAACCCTACGCTAAAGCGCCGACGTCTTGTTCGCTAACATAACCTTAAACTACGATGCGCTACGAAACAGTACAAGTAACAGTAACCTCAACAACCAAAAACCCCGCAAGATATTCTCCTATTACAGAGGTTACCGGCAATATAGTATGGGTACGATAGAGTAATTTCCCGAGGGCTGTCCAGTCACTTGTCCAGTCCAATACGCGAGCGTCGTATTATAATAACGGCGTTGGCCCTGATCTTCTCAGGGGAACGCACCCAATCCTTCCGTAGGCTAGTGCCCGGAAGGACAAATCTCTTAGAGGGTAAGATCGGTGTATAAACCGATAAAGAAGGCAGTAACAAGTACAGTACCGCGCTGCAAAAGGAATTTTACCCAGTACCCACACCTGTCCAGCGGAAGTGGACCATAGGTGCACATGCCAGCAGGCTGGTGATCTATCCCCAGGGCGTACCTTCCCGAATTGGGAGGCCCCATTCCACCAGATTACAACATTCAGTGCTCCACATGAATCTAATTAAATTTAAACTACGCACAAGTGCCAGTTCTACATAGCCGAGGTTCACCTTTGTTCGTACTGTACTATACAGTACAGTACAAGCAAGATTAGAATAAATTAATATGTAGCTATAGAAATATTAGCCCACGGTACCGTACCACATGAATACTTCCCCCTAACCTAATCCATCCACGCAAAAGGGTATTTGCTACACCCCCGGGCCCCCTAGTAGTGGGATACAATTCAATGCAGTGCTTTCCTCGATAACCCAACATAATAATTTATATCCTAATTAGACCAGCCAACCTTATTATCACCGCTCCGCCCACAACAAAACTGTCGCCGCCACAAGCAAGCACCGAGCAGCTCTCTCGTCCCCGCCCCCGCCCCGCCCCCCGAGGTCAAAGCGGCGCCACCCCCAAAAACGACACTGATAGTCTTCCCCACCCCGGAAAGCTTAACTATAAAGGCCACACTATAACCGAATGTAGCCTTACCAACTACCCTTACCCTGTCCTTTGTCCACCTGGTCCGACCCCTGGGACCCCGCAGACCGAGACGCCCATACTGCCAATACCCAAGAAAAGACGCCCGTGCCCAAGACGCTCCACAATATTGTAGAATTTGAACAATTGAGCATTGCGCTATGCGACTGGGCTTTCCTCTCCAAGTAAGGCATTGTAGTTCTTCTTCATGTTATCATTTTTCCTCTTCCTACTTTCCGGAGAAGGGAACCTGGGACTATATACAGTAGCACTCGGCTCAATGGCTCCAGTTTCTATGATATAAAACAATGCTGGATAAGTCACACCCTTGGGAAGTTCGAAGCACTCGGCGCACCACGATGCACAACACTTTCTTCACAAAAAGAGGAGGGTTGTGATGTCCGTTCTAAAAGGACTATACCCTAGAACCCTACGGGGTCCGGGCCCTGGTATTGGTAAGCGTTCAAAATACCTAGTTTCACCAAACATTAGAGAAACTTGAAAACGAGTGAAAAATTCTCCCGAAGCGTATCATAGGCTCTCACTCGACTAGCTCAAGCCCCCCATGATGATGCGAAAATCCTTTCCAATATTCGAAACTCATTGTGGCAGTGAAAACCGACTAGCGCGGGCCGGTGAATCTATTGTCTGGCACCCTACGGGGCGAAACAAATCGATGCGCACAATAAACAAATCCCCTTTCTCTGAACAGCCTCCCGCCTCCAAAGTTAGCACACTCCCGGTGAAATAGAGGACATGTACTCCACCTCTGCACCTGCCCCGCTTTCCCTAGCCTTTTCGACAATCGTATTAAGCCGTTTGGCGCGCCCATCCGTACTGCGCTTATCGTTGCTATAATACCCAATCGCACGATGATGAAAATCACATCCCCCAGCCAAATCAAAGACTAGGACACGGGACTTTTGACAAATCGCTCTCCAAAGAGAGAGCCAACACAGGGCCATGTCTGTAAACAAATTGTTCGAGGCCTCCATTCACTGCCAGCGTTTGGCGTGTTAACACTAGGAAAATTACTGTGGAGGCTAGAAAGTTGACAGTTGAACACATGGTATTAATTCGTTTGGTTGGCAGTGTCGTACCACCCTGGTATTAGCTTGTGATGCTATTTGAAAAGATATAAGAGATCTACCTATTCAAAAGTTCGATTTTCTATATTCCTAAGAGAGACAATGAAGCCCAGAGCCCCAATAGAGAACTTGGGGAGCAATAAGAGGCTAGAAACTTCTAAGGCCCTTACTAGGGCTATTTTGGGAGCGCCTAAGGTGGAAACTACCGGTCTTGTACCAAGCAACTTGAAGAAGCTCCTAAAAACAGGAGGGGGTTATATTTTGCATCTGCGCTCAGGTAAGCACGGATTATTTGCCATATATTTCTTTTACCCCTGTTTTCGTGGCCTTCTAGCCTAATCCAAGAGTTATATTTCCATTTTTCCATTTTTAGCTATATATCCGAGTATAAATGTGATGCAAGACGTTTCGAAACTAATTATACCAGCACAAGAGCAGGGCAAGAAACTCTACCACTCCGTCCCATGCCAGTGGCCAATCCTTGTCAATGTTTAAGCTGTCACTGAATGGAATGGCATAAGGCAGAGCGACCTGGAAGAGATGACAGAGACAGTCACTTATTGTGATGGACACGAGAATAATCGACAAGATTACGGGGTTTATGCTCGATCATGATCTGATTGAGAGGCCCATGATCGAATGATCGATGAAATGAGGGGACCCTGATCGATCGTGGCCAGTGCTCAAGCATCAAGTATAGCGGATTATCATCGATTGTGCTCGAGTATGATTAATTCCATGTGTATTAGGGATGAAAGGCTCATTCAATTTGTTGCTACAACCCCGTGTCCCGCACCATGGATTTCCGTTGAGTTTTAGATCATTAAATAGCTCTGCTATAGATCAAAATATTATAGATTATCGGTATTTAAATTCACGTTACAACAAGAATAGAAGGCTCTTATCCCATCACTCACCCAGTGCATCACAGAAGCCTGCTACTGGCTCGGAGTCATTGTCACTATTCCGTTCACCAGCCGAATCGGATATAGAGTGCCAGTTGCCACGGGCCTAGGATGATAAGAGTAAGGTCCTTGCAACCCCAATAACTTTGATTTGTGTATATATAAGGGAACCACACCTATCCAGGAATACGTGCAACCCAGCAAGATTACAATCCGGAGGTAAGCCAACTCAACCCGCCTATCCCGCAGTGCATCTAGAAAGTACTACCCGTGCGGCCCGCAGTAAGGAAATCAATCCCTACCGGGACCGGGCAAGAACACAGCTATCTCTAAGAATAAACCAAATGATAAGGTCGTCCCCCGGGATGTTAGTTTGTTAAAGAGCCAAGAGGGTAGGTTCTAATTGAAGGAACTTTCATCCGCCGGATTGCCCATAGGGCATGCGGCTATGCAGTTATGCCATTGCGCGGACATGCGGATATGCAGGTATGATATGTGGATATGTGGCTAGGTGGTTATGGTTATAGGGCATGCGGCTTCACTTAGTACGATAGTGGGTTGTTGCTTTCACATCCTATACCGCTAGTTATAGGGTATCGGTTTTTGGTCTTATTGATACCCGTTGCCGTTGGGCATTAGGTATCGGGTATTTAGTTCCATAGTGTTTCTTCCATACCCTATACCACTAAGCACACAGGAGCTGGCACACTGGTAGAGCATAGGCTTTAGGGATCACGGGGGATATGGGATATCAGGATGGTTCTAGCTTGCTTAAGATTGCTACGGATCAGGATTTGTCAGAGTAGTGTGTTTCTTCAGAGTTCATTGAGTTTCGGGAGTTTTTTTGGTGCTGTCAGTTATGCGGAGAGATATCTCTCCTGGCCTAGCCTTAGTTAGCGGAGTGAGTAGCCAACTAGTCCACTGTTCTTCCTTCCATGTTCCGCCGCTGCGATTAGACCCTATTGCGATCGCACTTTCGTTCTTTCGTGCTTTCTTTGGGCTCCAACATTATCTAGTCTACGGGACAGGCTCTCTTTATGCTAGCTCATCGTATCACCTTATTACTAAGATTAGTATAGTGAGAGATCATGATCGAGCATGCTCCGATCGTATCTATCACTAGTCATTTAGGAAAGGTTATAAAAGGAGTGGGGAAAGAGATGAAGAAACGGGCCTCATGAGAGCAGTGGGTTAAAACCTATAGGGAGTTGGAAATTACAGGAAGGGTTACGCCAGTGACCTCCAGTAGGCCTCCAGAATAAATTTTCTAAATTCTATTATAAAATTTCCCTACACTAAAAGGCTACTATTGAGTTGAGCCCTACAAGAATAAATATTGCATCCATCTACCGAAAAAGAAAAAAAAAGAAAAACCATAGGTCAGATTTAGAAGCACAAACATGCCCTGCTCTGAATCTTATTGATGGCCAAATTCTAGGTACTTTGGCGGGGGATCAATCGTCGCGCAAAGAAGATGCGTTTTGAAAGTGGAGTTCTCCTTCTCCCTACCGGTTTTCCATTCCATTGGGCACAAACCCCACGGAGATAACTAACGGAGCCTTCACATATGTAGTTATTTCTCGAGTGATAGTGATTTCGCTCTTCGAATACCGGTATCCTGAGTGGCCGGTTCGCTCGGCTTTGAGCAACTTACCGTCCGACTGACTCATGTGCTCTTCAGCCCAGCCGGCCGGGGTATGAAAAAATGCATATATACCTCCAAGCTGCCATGGCATGGACCGCTCGGCCTAGGTCGCCTTAGGGATTAGCCTAGTAGTTGTCTGAGTGCTACGGGCTTTGGGCCGGATATGATCGACTGGATTGCCCCCCGCCCCCTAGAATCATTGCCGTGCGGACCCGGCTGCCAGAGAATATATTAACTATCGGTTGGCCTAGCTAACGGGGACCGCTATTTGGGACTATTATATAGGGTAACATTCTTCCGGATATTTACTGCTAATTGATAAGCCAGTTTCCTTCCCAAGGACTTTTCCCACGAGCCTCGCAACAAAAACAGCCTCCTTCCACCAACGAGCGATGGTGGGATGTGCGCTTGATTATCGCCTCTATGCACTTTCAGGGCGATAGAATCTTATGAGAAATCGAAATGGTAGCAATTTCCCTTGCCGGCACTGTACGATAAGCCACTCGCAAGCTTCCTGGTAGCCCTACTATCTAGTCAGCCTTCATATTTCCTAAGCCCACTTCCCACATCTGCAAAAGCCATTGATGAGACTTGAGCTTCCCTAAGTTTACGGCTTGCACGAATGATCGGATTGCCATCAGGTATATAATCACGCTCTTTCGTAGCTCTGTGAGGTCTCTTATTCCGAGTGACATCTTATGATATGCTCCTCTTAAGCTAATTTAGTACCAGCAGGAAGGCGAGGTGAATGAGCTCTGTCCAGGCCTTACTCCCTGAGAAGATTATGAAATCGAAGGAAAAAAACTTGCGCGCTAAGCCCAAGGGTAAGGAAATTCCTTCCTTCCCATCACCTTGATGGCGCCAAACCTTGGCTAATATGTCTCTTTCACGAGCATCGGTGGAGACAAGCTAGTGACTTACTGTATCGTACCGTACTCGAGCACAGTACTAGTACTCCTTCCCGGGTTCAAGCCACAAACCCCAAGGATTCGCCAAGGTAACGTCTCCACAGGGCTATCTCATCACCTGACGAGATGCTCCTATTGAAGTGGTCACAGTGGTCATAGCGTTCGCGGGTAGTTCCGATTAGGGAAGGAACGCAGCCAACACACCAGGTTATCAATTACACTCAACCACCGGTAGCTTAGTTAGCCAATTTCTCTACTGCTGGCGTACTCGTGCAACACCGTAAAATGAGTATTTAAAAGAATTAGCGCTCGAGTACTTGCACCTGTGAGACAGTGAATACGTACGAGTACAACAGTGCTCAAGTATCGGAGATGTCCACGTCACATCTCCAGCGTTTCCAGCCTAAAACATCTCCACTCTTGATGCCCAAAGCTACACCCCCGAGCAAATTTGCTTTCCAAAGTCTCAGACAACAGGGATATTGATCAGAGCTCTGGAACGCTCTGGTAATATGAATCCGATCGCGACAATCGATGATGCAATTAAGTCATCCCGAGTTGCCTTTTTTTCATTCATCCATCATAGACTGACACGAGGGGTTTGGCGGCTTGACAGGACAGCTGTCTTTTATGGTATCCATGAATTTCGATGGCAGCCCCCGGGTTTAGATAGGGCAACTTCCTTTGGATTGATTGGTTAATAGAGCCTACCGTTTGCGAACTTGTCTCTAAGCTTGCCTTTGACAATAGGGACATTATGTTGCTATCCTCAGTCATTGGGGCTATGGTAAACTTCGTGTGAGCCCTGAGCGAGGCCTGCCATTCATATATTTCTCAAACAGCGGCATCATAGCTAGGGAATGTATCAAACCATCCCATCCACTCACACAAGCTCCTACGAGGAGCAGGCCCATTTGATAGGGGGATATTGTGTTGTACTTAGTACAGTACATCTAAGAGTAAGTTACCAACCGATCCCGAGGGCGTTTCCCCAGCCTAATGAACGATAGAAGACTTCTGCTTAGGAATCGCTTAGACCAAAGGGGTATGTAAGGCGAACCTGCTCTAGATAAAATACAGTTCAATTGGGAGCTCGGGTGATATCTAGAAGCAATCAAACCTTGTCCATTCGACTACCCCATTTTTCCCCAGGTTATCAGATCTTTACCGAGTATTCACTTGCATGGCGGGCAAAATTGAGGCCCCATAATCCGCTGGCCAGATCTTTGAGGGGCTTGTTCCGGCGGGTCGAGGAAAATTTTCTAACACCGTTACCGCGCATGAGCATTTAGTTAAGATAGGGTACCATACGTTATCTGAGTTACCAGAGTGAAGATAATAGTACGGTACGGTGCTCGCGTCGTGCTGTTGAAGCTGGACACTCCGCATTAGAATTACGGCCCTAAGTGCCTATCACTTCAACCTAGCCGCGAGTACCGTACTCGAGTACTTGCCCGGTAACATGCTAGTGCCACCACCGGAATACAGCGAAGATGTTAACCTTTGAAGCTCTTCTTTTTATTCTTTTGTTTTGATGCCGATCTTAGTGTTGAAGGATATTTCTTTAGCCCACACTTCCACTTTCAAAAGTTAGAATCAAGCAGCGTGGCACTTTCCTATCGGTTGGGAGGCTTCGGAACGACGGCAGACACCAGATTTCACTCCGATAGCTGAAAAACGAGGAGGGCGAATAGTTCAGCCCAGTCAGCATTTCTTTTCCCGAGAAAAAGGAAGTAGGACTTCCAGTACCACAGAATGTGATCCGGATGATATTCGAGGATGTGATCGTGGGGGGGAAGCGGGTCGTCGATCTTTTGAACCCCGAACATATGGAGGCTGCACTACCGTCCTCGTGCAACAGTGCAGGGGTGCTCGGACAACGTACCGTATGGAATAAGGTGCTGATTTTGTCTTACCCCCCCTCCCACCTGCCCCGGCAGAAGGGAGGATACAAAAACTAGAACCCAAGCCTCCCCAGGAACAAAGTAAGGCTTACAGATTCTGCTTGCAACTTAACTCCAATTCTCATACTATTGAATGGCTGCGCTATTTCCCTCACTTGAAAATTCCTGGACTAGTTCTCCTTACCCTGATTATTCAAAATTCAAAGTTACGGCATTCCCGGGCGCCCCGTCGAGAGGTGTTTGGTTTCACCGGTGTTTGGGACGTGACAGTTGGCCTCAAGATCAACCCCAGTAACAGGAGCTTTAACCCTTACATTTTCCCGAGGCAGGCCACGGCGAACATAAATTAGCACTAGATAAGAGCTTGCACCGAGACACTCGATGAGAAGATTTAAATAGGTTTGATTCCCCAGATGATCGGTTTTTCCCATTTCGACCACTTTACACTTCTATCGCGGCTTCTAAGATTCGGTATAGCATTCCCTGCATATCGTAGTTAACATGCGAGGCCCATCGACACCGTGGCCGACCATACCGCTTTTATTGACCTTGTGTTTCTTTATAGCTAAGCCTATACTAGCAACCGTTGATTTCCAAAAATGCTGTACCCAAGTTCCTGTCTCGGAGGAGCTTAAACCACTTTTGTGGGACGCTTGTCATTCCTCTTATAACGCTTCCGAGACCGATCCTAATAAGAAATGGGCGCCGGAGATTGTGACTACCTACGCCTGGTGCCATAGGGTCTGCGAATCGAGCGGTGACTTCCAAGCAAGCGACACCAGTCAGTGGTTGTCACCGTTGACGGCATGGTTCATTCCTGCCTCGGCGCTTCTGTTCCTACTACCTATTTCCGAACATCTCAAAAGCAGCGGACAACACTTCCGACGGACAAAACGGCAGAAAATATGGGGGAAGTACTTTGCTAATTGGTTAGTTCCTATGGTGGAATATATTCAGATATTGGGAGATCCGGCCAGCGCGTTTAACGGGGCACTAGCGCAGATGATTGCTGACTGGACGCTCTGTTTATCCATGCATAAGCCACTCAACGGGAAGAGAGAGCAGGACCTTATTCTTATTGTGATCCTAGCAGAGCAGGCAGACTTTTGGCATATTCCGACGAGGAATGCGATTGAATTGATGGCTGGATCCAGTCGAGCGAGAGAGTACACCCGGACTGCGGGGAGAGTTATTTGGAGTGCTAGAAAGAAATTTAATACCTCTGTTGTCTTACCTATTGCACTATATATTGGCGTTGCAGCCGCAGTTTTCTATGATGCCTATCAGAAGCTTGGTGACAATAGTACTTCGTGAGTTTCCTTCAGGTAGAATGCTCATTGTGTGGGCATATATACTAACCCAACATACATTGTAGACATGGCCTCGCGTAAGTCCCATCTTTCCCAATCCCTCCGGGAGATGCTACATATTCTAACCCTAATAGTTATGGCGTGTGGTACAATTGGATCTTACTGCTTTCAGTCTTCGCTAATTGCTTTGCTTCTCACTCGAACCTCGATGCAGTCCGCAGTGGCATGGAAATAATCTTACGCGGGGTGATTGAAAATCATACCACCACCCAATTATCAAAGATTGGCTGGGATAACCAAGCAGCACAAACACTAAATCAATCCTATGATATCGCGACAAAGTCCCTAGCGCCATACCCGGTGCCGCACCCCCCGATGCTTCTCAACCCGAGAGATCTCTTTTCAGGAAATCTGGAGTGCAGAGGAGTGCCATTACACGGAAGATATCGAAACACCCGCAACTGGGTTCGATGGCTTCACAAGAATGGGGTCGATATCGCACGGCCAACCGAGGGAATCTGGAGCTATCATATATTCTGGCCGGATTGGTATTCAAGGCATCATCCAAAGGTTCGTCCCGCCTTCCTACACAATTCCACCTACCCCACTAACTCAGCCCAACTTACGTAAGACAATGTACCTTATCACACAGCTACTCTCCTGGCTCTTCATCCTCTTCTGCTGCGCATGCGCAGCTGTCCGTGCGTTCCTCCCACTCTCCGCAATTTTACCATCAAAAATTTAACGTATCTACCCCTTGACCAGTTTCTTACACCACTCCGAAAGTGGGTCTCGGGTGCCGTTCAATAAACCACATCATCTACGCAGCAGTAGCACTCCTCAACGCAGTAACCCGTGTTGCCAAAGACACCCTAGAAGAGTCTGAACATGTCCGAACTTATCAGGTCGCAACTGCAGTCTATTTTATCATGAGCGGGCTCAACGCCGTCTTCGTCCTAATCGGGGGCTCTCTTCTTCAAATAACGGGAGTTTTCCGGAACTGTTGGTGCATGTCCGGTATCGTTGGGCAGAATGCGAACTCGACAATTATCATGAGTACGAATACGTACGCACATCAATACTGGGCCAAGACGCTGTGGCTACGGATTGCCTATCTGGCGTATGGCGAGGTTGCGGGGTTTTGTGTTATTGGGTTGTTCATCCGGCTTTATGTCGCCCATTGCGTTCGGAAGTCGTTGATTTAGGACGGAGTACGGTCTCTTTGGTGATCGCTGTATATATCTCGCGTTTGTGTCATAGACGGGGGGGGGGTGTTATGGGCTTGGATTCTTCTGGTCTTAGAAATCGAATTTAGAATATATATATACCACTACCCAAGGGTATGTATTTTCTCATAGGATATTTTGGGTATCGAAATCATCCTTTCGAAAGTACCAGACGGACCAGAAGTTTTTTACACAATAGGGTTTTCAACACAGAATTGTAGATTCCCGCCCACTATTCTCGCAAATTAGAGAGCCTTCGGGGACCTTCCTAGCTGCCATGTTGTGTTCATGGATAATATAGCGCCATTCGAAAATTCCATGACATACCTTTTAAGTTATATCCCCTAAAATGTGACACCATGACGACTCGGAATCCGAGCTTCACGACTTTCATACGAATCTTCGCATCCAGCAAAATTTTCTCGGATATCCGAAAAAACAAGACATGTCAGAACAGCACTAACTACCCCGAACCATTGTCCGTTCATATTCCTGCTTCGCTCCAATCACTTCTCCCAAAACCTTCTGATCCCTTCACTCTTTGGCCGCCGATGCATAATAAATTTCTAATATACCCTCTCAGACCGGAATCTACCATTGCGAAATATCCAGCATAGGGTTTCCCTCGCCCAGGGATAATTAAATGGATTTTTTAGGAGGTAGCGCCGCTGGGAGTAATACTATAGCAAAGGGTCATAGCTCACACCCGATAGGCCCGCACTATCTACCAAGGGTTTTGGCTCGGGCTTTCTTCTACTGATGGGATTGTTGTATGATAGTATTATCCACCATATTTAACCATCGTGTGAAGTTTCGTTGCACCTAGTAGTTGATTGGCGGTGAGGTTAGAGCCCGGTTAGTGTTGGGTGTCCGTGCTTTTTAGATTCTCCCTACCGGAATGCCTTATTGTAGGGTATTAACTTATACCAAAGGATGGTACAGGAGGTGTGATGGTTTGATTTTCTTTGGAAACCGGCCCCCCCCCCTACCACCCACCACATAGGCCATCCGGCAAGACCACCATACCACACTATCGAGCCATAGATACCGCAATCCCAGAATGGAGGAAGAGCTTCCAATATCCGGAGATCCTGTCCTGCTATTGTGAGCGAGGGAGACTACACCCACCGGAAGCGGGTGAGAAATCAGGCCGAGTAGACATCCGCCGTGTGAGGTGAGTATTGAGTGATGCGGAACTCCTGGGGCCTTACCCCCGCAACGTAAATCATCCCGGGGGATTCAGGAGACTATTACTTTCTATTCTCTAGTGGTTAGCCTTGGCGAATGCTCCCCCAACTCGCGACGCACGCGACTCCCACAAGAGCAGAGCTTGAGATCGCTAGGAGTACCCTCAAAAAGTTAAGTCCAGCTAGTGTTTCGCATTTGCTCGAGACCTTTCTAATCCCCCTCCTTGGTTGAATGACTATGCCGATTAGTGTAGTCGGGTCAATAATAGACCATGGCAATTGACTGAGTGCTTAATCACTTGGAAATATCACACCAGGCTAGGCTATACCCTTTTTCCTCCACTCAGGTGCAAAGCGGAGCCCTCATATTTTCGGCGATGTAGCATACTCCGGGCTGGACACCTCAGTTTCCTAATCCCTAAGTGGCGCATGCTGTAAAGAGGGGGAGGGCAATGTGGTAGGAGAGGCCGGGGGAGAAACTCGTATCGTGGATTAATATCACTCTTGTTGAGTCGACTTAAGATTCGAATCAGGGACGATATTTAAATATTTACTCACCTTCTGACTACTTGAGCCCTAGTAGTGTTCGAATAATACCCTGCCTTTGCCGTAAATTACTGTTGTAAGGCACGGCGCCAGAAAATGGTATTTCCAACCTTAAAACTTAACTCTAGATAATCATATTATGCCATCTAAGTTCATGTCAAGCTGAAGTAACAGCGCTCATAGCCATCAGGGTCCAATACAGTACTAAATGTTCGTCATGCGAAAAACAAAATCTGCAAAAATGAAGATATAAAAGAAGCTCACGCAAACCAGCAGTTCCCAACAGCCCCAGACCTCATACGGTTTCTTTACATCCAAGCAGCACCCACACTGTCGTATTATATTGTGTTGCACACTATGTAGACTTACCGTTCGAACTGTGGAAAATAAAGCGCACGAGGTGAGCGATTGCAGAGAAAGTAAAAACTTCGCGGGATGTGACAATAGGATGTTTGTGGAAGCAGGATCAGAATTTTCCTATGTCCCTTTTTCCATTGTTACTTGGGTACCAGGCCATGGCACTTATACTCGTGAGAGGTATTTATATACAGTGCCAATGATATGAGTGCCACTATTCCCCACCGGACATACTTCCGCCACATTGAAGCCATATTTCCGACTCGAATGTTGAGATATGGGCCTCCAAGTGGAGGCATGGTGCGAGATATGCATTGGCTTCCTACTCACTCTACGGGGAAGTGTGTTGGAATATGTGGCTTCTCAGAACCCGGTTACTACG
>Ga0307507_10008325_pt1 | contig 14419 bp, 15 predicted proteins | sample 7_EM_MG_FD_207223 | JGI IMG/M metagenome (GOLD analysis project Ga0307507, IMG submission 207223) | Populus trichocarpa ectomycorrhiza microbial communities from riparian zone in the Pacific Northwest, United States - 7_EM | ecosystem: Host-associated > Plants > Roots > Unclassified | place... | reverse complement strand
CTCACATGATTTCCATCCAGCGATTCCTGCATCGCGACATGGGTCATGGCATTGGTCGGGGACGCGCCGTGCCAATGTTTCTCGCCGGGCGGAATCCAGACCACATCTCCGGGCCGGATTTCGCGGATCGGGCCGCCTTTGGCCTGAACCCGGCCGACGCCCGCGATCACATAGAGTGTCTGGCCGAGCGGGTGCGTGTGCCAGGCCGTGCGCGCGCCGGGCTCGAAGGTGACGCGAGAGGAGTTGATCCGTGCCGGCGCCTGCGGGGTGATGATCGGATCCTGCCAAACGGTGCCGGTGAAACTCTCTTGCGGTGCGCGACGCGTCGGACGTGAGCCGGCGAGAAATATGTCCATGGGGTGACCTCCTGCGATTTCGGATTCTTGATTCTATTTCTTGCTCGCGGCGTAGCGCGCCTTGGTTTCGGCGTTCATCGGATAGAGGCCCGGCAGCACCGCGCCGTTCTTCACCTCGTCGACGATCCAGGCCTCCATCCGCTCCTGCTCGGGACCTTCAGCCAGCACGTGCTCGAGCATCGCCTGCGGAATCAGCACCGCGCCGTCCTGGTCGGCGACGACGACGTCGTTCGGAAACACGGCGACGCCGCCGCAGCCGATCGCCTCGCCCCAGCCGACGAAGGTCAGGCCCGCCACCGACGGCGGCGCTGCATAGCCATCGCACCAGACCGGAAGCCCGGTTCCGAGCACTCCCTCGAGGTCGCGGACTACGCCATCGGTGATCAGCGCAGCCACACCCCGCTTGACCATGCGAGCGCAGAGGATGTCGCCGAAGATGCCGGCATCGGTGATGCCCATGGCATCGACCACGGCAATGCAGCCTTCGGGCATGGCCTCGATCGCGGTTCGCGTGGAAATCGGCGACGACCAGGATTCCGGCGTCGCCAGATCCTCGCGCGCGGGAACGAAGCGCAGCGTGAACGCTTGACCGACCAGCCGCTTCTGCCCCGGCCGCAGCGGACGCGCGCCACGCATCCATACGTTCCGCAACCCCTTCTTGAGCAGAACGGTGGTGATGGTGGCGGTCGTCACTTGCGACAGGGTCGCGATGGCTTCGGGGGTCAGGGACATCGAAAATCCGGCTCCGGTTGCGGCTGAGATGGCGGCCGCATCTTGCGGGGCACGGGTTGCGCGTCAAGAGCCATGAGGGCAGCAACGATCATCATATCTTATCGCAGATGTGTCGATTAATTTATTGATGTTGCTGGCAGATTTGTAAAAAGCGGATTCCAACCCGACGCAAAACGCGCTAGCGTCATGCGCGATGAGCAATGAGACCATGGCCACGATCTCAACCCCTCCCCGCCTATTGCCGAGTGGCGACAGCGCCATCACGGTGGAATTCAGCCGTCACATCGACGATGCCGCCAACCGGCGTGTGCTGGCGCTCGATCGGGCGCTTGCGGACAGCCCCATCGTTGGCGTGACCGAGGCCGTGCCGACCTATCGGTCCCTGCTGGTGCATTATGATCCCGTCCAGATCGGTTTCGCGGCACTCGGCGAAAAGCTGCTCACGCTGGCGGAACGACCGGCGCCGGCGGCGTCCAAATCGCGACACTGGCGCCTTCCGGTCGCCTATGGCGGGGAAAATGGCATCGACCTCGAGGATGTCGCGAAGGCGTTGAGCACGACGCCCGACGACATCGTGGCCCGCCACGTTGCAGGCCACTACCGGGTCGCCATGATCGGCTTTACGCCGGGCTGGTCCTATCTCAGCGGGCTGGAGCCATTCCTGCACATGCCGCGGCGGCAGAACCCGCGCCTGTTGACGCCTGCAGGCACGATCTCGATCGGTGGCGTGCAGACCGGCGTACAATGTCTCGCCGGCCCGAGTGGCTGGCATCTTTTGGGGCGGACTCCGGTGCGGACCTATCAGCTGCACCGAGAACCGATCTTTCTCCTGGAACCGGGCGATGCCGTCACCTTCTTTCCGATCGACGCCAAGACCTTTGCCGAGCAGGATCGCGCCGCGGAAGCAGGCGAGATTGTTGCGGAATTGATCACCTCATGACCCGGCTCTTGATCGCAAGCATTGGCCCTGTCAGTTCGGTGCAGGATGGCGGGCGCCACGGCGCCCAGCGCTACGGCCTGACGCCGAGCGGCGCGATGGACCGGCTGGCGCTTGCGGCGGCGAATTGTCTCGTTGGCAACGCGCTGTTCGCCGCCTGCGTTGAGCTCGGCCCATTCGGCGCGACCTTCACTGCGCGTGAGGGAGCGGTCCGTGTCGCACTCTCAGGCGCGCCGCGCAGTGCCGATATCGGCGGCCGCGGCGTCGCCTTCGAAACATCGATGAGCATCGCGGACGGCGAAACTCTCACGCTCGGCTTTGCACGCGGCGGCTCCTTCAGCTATCTGGCGATCGAAGGCGGCATCTCGGGCGAGCCGATGTTCGGCAGCCTTGCCGTGAACGCACGCGCAGGCCTCGGCAGTCCCTACCCGCGTCCGCTGCAGGCCGGCGACGAGTTTCAGGTGAAGGCCGCAAGCGCCGCCGCCGCCGAACGCCGGATCGAGCTTCCCGGGCCTGCGAGCGGACCTATCCGCCTCATTATGGGGCCACAGGACGACGAGTTCGCGGACGAGGCCAAGGCGCTATTCCTCGACAGCGAATGGAAGATCTCGGCGACCAGCGATCGCATGGGCTACCGGCTGGAAGGGCCCGTGATCAAACACCTGCATGGCCATAACATCGTCTCCGACGGGACCGTCGATGGCAGCATCCAGGTGCCCGGCAACGGTGCACCCATCGTGCTGATGCCGGACCGCGGCACCAGCGGCGGTTATCCCAAGATTGCGACCGTGATTACGGTCGACCTCGGCCGCTTCGCGCAGATCCCGGCCGGCACCGGCTTCCGCTTCAAGGCGATCAGCATGGCCGAGGCGCAAGCCGAGGTGCGAAAATTCGCAGGTCTGTTGCGCGGCCTGCCTGACCGCCTCCGCGCCATCGAGACCTCGGATCTCAACATCGAGGCGCTGCACCATGTTAACGTGGCCGGGAGCGCCGTGAGTGCCCACGATGCCTCGACCTGGCATGTCGTGGCGCAGGACTAACGCGGCAAGTTTGACTTTGGAGGCGAAGGCGACATGACAACGATCGATCTCAATTGCGATCTCGGCGAAGGTTTCGGCGCCTGGGAGATGGGGAATGACGCCGCCATGATCGAGCTTGCGAGCTCGGTCAACGTCGCCTGCGGCTTTCATGCCGGCGACGCCGACATCATGCGCAAGACGGTGGAGCTTGCGAAGACCCGCGGCGTCAATGTCGGCGCCCATCCCGGCTATCGCGACCTGCACGGCTTCGGCCGCCGACCAATCCCCGGCCTGACGTCGTCCGAGATCGAGAATCTCGTGGCCTACCAGATCGGCGCGCTGCAGGCGATCGCGACCGCGGCAGGTTATCGGGTGACGCATGTCAAGGCGCATGGTGCGCTCTCCAACGTCGCCTGCGAGGACGACATGACCGCGAACGCAATTGCATCCGCGATCAAGGCGGTCGACCCCAATCTAATTTTCGTGGTGCTCGCCAACTCGAAACTGGTGCAGGCCGGCGAAGCCGCCAACCTGCCGATGGTGCACGAGGTGTTCGCGGACCGTGCCTATGAGGACGACGGCTCGCTGGTGTCGCGCCGCAAGCCCGGCGCTGTGCTGCATGACCCGAATCTCATCGCCGACCGCGTGGTGCGGATGGTGCAGGACGGCGCGGTTGTCTCGGTCACGGGCAAGGTCATCAAGATGCGCACCGATACCGTGTGCATCCATGGCGACACCCATGGCGCGGTCGAGATCGCGCGCGGGGTGCGGGCGGCGCTGAAGGATACGGGAATCGCGGTCGCGCCGTTCAAGGTGAAATAGATCGTAGGCCGGTCGAGCGAAGCGAGCCCGGCGGGTCTCACAGCCCCTCGCCCGGTCGCGCCGGGCGGCCTCCGCGGCCGCAGGGTCATTGCCGATGAGACCTGAACTCGAAGGTCAGCCCGGTCTCGACCGCGGTGGGATGTCCCATCACCTCGTACGGCTTGAATTGCCATTGGGGCAGCGCCTGCTCGATGGCTTGCCGTTGCGCCGGAGTGGCGCTTATCACATGCACATGCTCCACCTTGCCATCGGCGCCGATGATGATCCGCACCGGGACCGTGAGGCCGTTGAGATCGGTGAGGACTGGATCGACCCTGTGGACCGTGGTCTGCGCCGTCACATGGTCCTTGATGCATACCGGGGTCGTTGGCGCGGCGTCCGAGACGCCGCCCGGTTGCGTGTCGGATGGTGGCCGCAGCGATATTGTGCGGAGAAAGTCGACGGTGCGGTCGACCGTCGCCTGATCCCTTGCGGTGATGTTGAAACTGACCACGTGGCAGCGCAATTCGGTCGCCAGCCAGGCGCGATAGAGCCCGCCGGCATTATAGTCGAGCCGCAGGAAGGTCTGCCCGCCGATCATGATGCTGGCCGGCCGCCGGTCGATCGACAAGTCGGGAATGCCGGCCATGGCATCGCGGAAATCCGCGGCCACGTCCGCGGCATTGGCGAACGGCTTGACAGTGAAAAACAGATCCTCGGCAACGATCAGCATCGTCGCACCGAAGGCGTCGGTGCCATCAATCGAAGCCAGGACATAGAGACCGCGACTCGATGGTGGCGGTCCGGCAAGGCCCTCGGTCCACCCCGGCGGCAGCGGCAAAGTGAGACCGAAATACGCATTGACATAGGCATCTTCAACCACCGATCCGGACTCTGGATCCGCATCGTGCCGACTGATGGCCGCATTTTCCGGCGGCTGATGTGATCCGGATTGCAGCGTCGGCGCATCAGAGCCGGACATCGCCAGCGTCGCCGGCAGCGTCGACCAGACACCAGCCAGCAAGAATGCAACTGAAAGTTGTATTGTCGTTTTCGTCACGCGCATCTCCCTGAGCGCTGCAACATGACCATTGGCAGCCGCTCCACTGCTCAATGCGGAAGATTGCTGTGCAGCAATAGATTGCTATGCAGCAATCGCAACGCCATCTTCCCCGGAATGGTGGGTTCGGCGTCGCCAAGGGGTGCACAACATCCGCCGGTAAAATTTTTGGTTGTTGTCAGATTGACATCGCTCCAAAATTGTTTTCTATGTTAGGTTGTATTTTCATACAAGAGCAACACCCACCTAATCGACGTAATGTCCATTGCGTGCCGAAGTGACGATCGGCCGTGGCCGGGGCTCTTCGCAGGGGGCGCCCGTCGATGGTGTTTGCGTGGAGGAATGCGTCTGGTCGAAGACAATTGGGGAGCTTGGAAATGACAAATCTTGGCTTTAATGGGCGAACCGCGATCGGTACGATTATCATCACTTTGCTTGCCGCATCGGCCGCGTTGGGCCAGATGGCCGCACCCGGCCCGGCTGGCGTCGCAGACCCCGGCGTTCGCGGCGGCACCCCGGGCGCCGGCGGCGCGTTGCCGCACTTGACGCAAGTGCAGAAGGATTTCTTCGCGGCAGCGCAGGGCGTCTTCCAGGAAGTCGACTCGGTGTCAGGCACGGTAGCCGGTGCGCCCGGCTCTGGTCTCGGCCCACGTTTCAATGCCGACAGCTGCGCCGCATGCCATCAGCAGCCGGATATCGGCGGCACCAGTCCGGCGGCCAATCCTCTGTTTGCGATTGCCGTCAAAGGCGGCGCCTCGAGTAGCGCCAACGTGGTGCCGTCCTTCATCACCCCGAACGGCCCCATTCGCGAGGCGCGCTTCATCAAGAACCCTAACGGCACGCCGGATGGTGGCGTCCACGACCTGTTTGTGATCTCAACCCGCGTCGACGCCGTGGGTTGTAATATCGTGCAGCCGAATTTCGCGGCGGCGGTCGCGGCGGGCAACATCAGCTTCCGCATCCCGACACCGGTGTTCGGTCTCGGACTGGTGGAGACGGTTCCCGACGGCAATCTCAAGTCCGCTTCGGCCAGCATCTCCGGTCCGCAGGGTTCCCTGGGCATTGCGTCGGGCGCGTTCAACACCACCGGCAATGACGGCACGATTACACGGTTCGGCTGGAAGGCCCAGAACAAGTCGCTGCTGATCTTCTCGGGCGAGGCCTACAATGTCGAGCAGGGAGTCACCAACGAGGCATTTCCGAACGAGCGGGATGATACGCAGGGTTGCCGCTTCAATCCGACGCCGGAGGACGCGACACATCTCACCGATCCCGAGCCGTCCGCCAGTCCGGCATCGGACTTCTCCTCCGACATGGTCAATTTCGCCGCCTTTATGCGACTTACGGCGGCGCCCGCCCCGGCGCCGGCAACCCCTACGTCGACCCAGGGCAAGAACCAGTTCGTCAATATCGGTTGCGGCAGCTGCCACATCCCGCAGCAGACCACGGGGCAATCGGTCTTCACCGACTTGAACCTTGCGACGTTCTCGCCCTTCAGCGACTTCGCCCTGCACAACATGGGAGTCGGCCTGCAGGACCAGATCAGTCAGGGCGCGGCCAACGGCCAGCAGTTCCGCACGGCGCCGCTCTGGGGACTCGGACAGCGCCTGTTCTTCCTGCATGACGGCCGCACCACGAACCTGCTCACGGCGATCCAGGCGCATGCGAGCACCGGCTCGGAAGCCAACCAGGTTATCCGCAATTTCAACCTGCTGGCGGCGAGGGACCGGCAGGCGATCCTCGTCTTCCTGCGTTCGCTCTGAAGTTCATCAATCCGTCGGCGCGGCTGCTGGCTTTGCCAATGGCCGCACCGACGGGGGACGGCCGCGCCCGAGGCGGTCGTTTTGTCCTGAACAAACCCGTGCGAGCAGGTCGATAACGCATCCGACCAAAGCCCAATTGTTTCGGTGATGGGTCGAGGCGGATACTGTTACGAATTCCGCCAGAAAATCCTTGCCCGGCCGGGCAAAGAGGGGGAGTTCGGATGATGCCAGACAACGTCGCCCTGTTCGCCACCATCATCCTGCTGCTTCCGATGATTTATTTCCTGCTGGCGGCACCCGCCTTTCTGCTGGTGAAGCTGGACATCCCGCCTGTCGCCCTGCTGTTGCGCGCCATGTTCAGTGGCTATTTCCTGACCTTGGCGATTGCCGGCGCCATCGGGACGATAGCCGTTGCCGCGCATGGTCGCCTGGTTCTGGCCATTGGCATCGGCTTGATCGCGGCTTTCGCGGCCTCGTCGCGCCGCTGGTTCTTGCAGCAGATGGATGCCCGGCTGAGTGACAGAGATGCCGGCGTTGCCGATGCCGTGCGGCGGCTGCGACGGCTGCATTGGGGCGGCATGCTGAGCAATGCGGTCCAGCTTGCCGCTATCGTGGCCTGTATTCCTTATATCGCTGTCGCGCCGACTTGATCGGGTTTGACTCAGCGCCTTGCGGAGGAATGCTTCCTTCGCATTGATGCTCATTGGCCGTGCCATCGCTGCAGCGCCCTGCCGCGCCAATTTGCAACCAGCCAGAGGCTGGCACTCGAGCGCTGGCAACGGCGCGACGCGAGCCGTCCGGGAAAGATGTCCAGATCGTCAGGTCGACGACGTGCGGATCTCAGTGGCTCCAGGTCGAAATCCAAGCATCGCTTCGGCATAGATTTCGCCGAATGCACGACACATCGCCGTTTCAACAAACCCGAGCCTCGCCATTTTCCTGCTCATTCTCTGATGCTCCCGGTCGGCGACTGGTTGGTGGTCACGCAGAACACCAATGATATTCTTCGCGATCGTTTCGGCCTCCTCCTCTGTCAGCGTCAGTTTGCTCATCTCCCTTGAGCCTTCCTTGAACCTCTTGGGAAGCGGTATGGTCCGGCACCATCGATATTTCGCGCCAGCTTCCAGCAGTTCTTCATAGAACGGCGTCGACTTTGTCGCGATGATGGGGACGCCGGACACGAGGGCTTCAAGTGCCGTCAAGGGCTGGACCTCGCTCAGCGAAGGCGCAATCAAGACGTCGAGATACCGGATCGGCCTCGGTGCAAGTCTTGGCGTGCTGTCCGGCCACAATACGATCCTGGCGGGACTCCGGGCTTTCAATTCGCAGGCAATCTGCCTGTAGGATGTGCCGACACCTTCCGTGACGGCCTGCCAGTCGGGATATTGGAGGAAGAGTGCGAAATCCTCGTCGTCCATTTTTGAACAGATGCTCTTGATGATCTGCAGCCCCTTCGCCTCGGTCATTGGACCAACAATCCCGGCGAGAAGTTGCGTTCGGGAGATCCCGTTCCGGACCCTGAAAACCGTCCGCTCTTCAGGGGACGCGGGACAGAATAACTTTCCGGGAACGCCGTTGGAGACGACATGGACCGGGATGTGCGGAAACAGCGCCTTGACTTTTTCCCTCAGGAATTGAGCCGGCACGACGATCGCGCTCGCAAACGAGAGCGAACGAATAGCATCGCTTCGCTTTGCACCCTCGAGGTATTCCAACTGGTGGTGCAGGTGGACAACGATCGGAACCGAATTGAACATCGCCTGCAAGGCGTCCGCATCGCAGGCCTCATGCGGATTGATCGACACGACAAGTTCCGGACGTGTCGAGGGTAGCGAATATCTGTCCTGGGGCTTCAGCAACAGCGAGAGGCCGCATTGCGCGACCATGCTGGAGACCAGAAAGTCCTGGCCGGCAATCAAATACTGCCTTGGCAACAGCAGAAGTTTCATAGGCTCGCCTTTGAGCTCATGGTCAGACGTATGCATCAGGTTTCGGCCAATAAACTCACGCCGTCCTGTTCTGAACTCCTAGGCGAGTCTGGCCGTGAGTAAATCCCCCGTTCGGGTGAGATATTATCTGCCAACGCGTGTTCGCGAAGTCCCTTGACTTGAACCACCAGGAGTGCACGGCAATGTTCGCCGACGGCCGCGCCAATGAGGGCGAAGGTTCCCGCTGTCAGGCCGCAAGCCTCCGAGTTATCAGATCCGCGGTATTCTTGCCTTATCGACCACCGTCGACCATTTGGCGATTTCGGTTTCAACCAAGGCCTTCATCTCCCGCGGCGTGCTGCCGCGGACCTCACCTCCGACGGCGGCTTCCAGGCGACTCCTGGTCGCCGGATCCTTGAGACTAACCAGGAGGGCAGCGTTCACTTTTTCAACAATCTCTGGCGCGGTTCCCTTCGGCGCGAGCAATCCAGCCCAGGTCCGGACGTCAAACCCCTTCACGCCCGCTTCATCGACGGTCGGCACGTTCGCCAGCAATGACATTCGGGTCGCAGACGTGACCGCAAGTCCCCTCGCCGCACCGCTTTCGATTTGCGGCGCGGAGCAGAACACCGGTTCCAACGATCATCGGCACCTCGCCTCCGAGCAGGGCCGCGATGGTTTGGGAGTCCCCGCGATAGGGGATGTGTGCGATCTCGATCCCGGCCATCGAATTGAGCAATTCGCCGGTGAAATGATGCGTGCTCCCGAAACCAACCGACCCAAAGCTCAGCGCCCCCGGCTTGGCCTTGGCCATGGCGATGAGATCGCCGAGCGACTTGGCCGGATTGTCGTTACGCACGGCAATGACCAAGGCATAATAGACAATCGTCGAGATCATCTCGAAGCTGTCGACCGGTTGATAGTTGAGAGTCTTGTAAAGCGCGGCGGATATGGCATGGCCGCCGGTCACCAGACCGAGCGTGTAACCATCCGGCGCAGCCTTGGCGACCGCATCGGCAGCGATGTTCCCGCCGGCTCCGGGCTTCGCCTCGACAATGACCGGCTGGCCCAGATTCCTGGAAAGCCCCTCGGCCGCGATCCGCGACAATGTATCGGCGGCACCACCGGGAGCAAAACCGTGAACGAGCCGGATCGGATGCGAGGGATAGCTGTCTGCGAAGCCGGGCGTGACCAGCACGCAAAGGGCCGCCGCGAGCGCCAGTCGCCGGGTGGCGAACCGGATGTGCGAGATCATGAGTTGACCCTCCCTGGGATTTGCTGGTGTGACCCCCGGCTTGCTGCAGCTTGTTGCGCGGGTCAGCGGGCGAACTCAGTGCATTCCGGCGCCGGCGGCAGGCCCCAGATGTCCCGCGGCAGTCCGACCCACACTTTCGGCCGCTGCGGCCGATCCCTGTGCCAGGGCCTCGGGTCGAAATAGCCGAGTTCCTCATCGATCATCCGGTCCATGTCGTAAAACAGTTCGACCAGGTGGCCGTCGGGGTTGCGATGATAGATGGCGATGTTGTGCCCGGGACCATGCCGCACCGGTCCCCACAGGACGGTGTGTTTGAGACGCGCGAGCAGGTCGCAGGTCTCCTGCATGTGCGCGGCGCCGCGCAATTCGAAGGCGACGTGGTGCAGCCTTCGTTCCGGCGCGCGCGCAAAATTCAGAGTATGGTGCTCAAAGCCGCTGCGCATGAAGACAAAGCGGTCTTCGATCCAGTCAGAGACGCGCAATCCCATGACGTCAGCACCGAACCGGGACGCCGCGAGAGGATCGGGTGTGCAGAGTGCGAGATGCCCGAGCTTGACGACGGCTGCGCCGCCGATCCGCTGCCTGGCAGGAGTCGGCGTCCAGCCGGACACCAGCTCGAATTCGGTCCCTTCCGGATCGGTCAGAACGAGCGTTTTTGAGATGCCGGGGAGCGTATCGCTTCGAAGTTCGGCACGCAGTCCCGCATCGGAAAAAGCCCTGCACAGCGCGGGAAAGTCGGCGTCCGGAGACACCTCGAACGCGATCCGCCGAGGCGAGGCCTGTTCGCCGCGTTCGACAACAAGCGACAATTGCTCGGAGTCATTGGCGAGACACATGCGATGCGGCTCGCGGTCAATCACTCCGAGCCCGATCACATTTTCATAATAGTCGACCAGCCGCTCGGGATCCGGCGACGAGAAGGTCGCATGCCTCAGTCGCGAAAGCCTGGCGATTGCGCGTTGTCCGCTCATTGCGCGTCCCCGGTCGTGAGCCTCACGGCGTCATGATGATCTTGCCGAGCGCCGAGCCATGCTCGAGAAGCTCGTGCGCTTGCCTGACATCCGCGAGCTTGAAGCGCGCCGAAATGGCGGGTTTGATCGTTCCACGCGCCAGCGCGTCGATGACGTCGCGCATCAGCGCGCGGCGGCCTTCGCGGTCATGATCGTAGATGTGGAACGAGAAGCAGCGCACCGCCGGACAGACATCGAGATGCCCGCGCATCGCGCCGAGCAGATTTTCGTCCGGCAGGCCCGCAAAGGCGTTGTAGGAGACCAGGGTGCCCCAGCGGCCGAGAACGCCGAGATAGTCCGTGAACTCCGGGCCACAGACGTGATCGAGGACCAGGCCAACGCCTTGTCCATCCGTCAGTTCGCGCGTGCGGGCGATGACGTCTTCCAGTCGGTAGTTGATGACGTGATCGGCGCCGTTGCATTGCGCGAAATCGGCCTTCTCCGTCGAACTGACGGTTCCGATCACGGTCCACCCCTTTAACTTCGCCAGTTGCACCAGCGCGGTACCGACGCCGCCGGCCGCGCCAACGATCAGAACGCTCCTGGGTGAGCGGGCGTGTCCGCACTCGTGCAACAGCGCAGCCGCGACCTGGTAGTTCGCGAGACATACGGCGGCTTCGGGGGCAATTGCGGATGGGAGGACGTGGATCGCGTTGGCCGGCACGGCGACATATTCGGCGTAGCAGCCGCCGCGCTGCGCAAGATCGCGTGCGCTCAGCAGAACCATCTGCCCGATGTCGAGATCTTCGACCCCGGGGCCGATCGCCGTGATGCGACCGGCAAGATCATTGCCGGGATTGGCGGGGAGCGCCGGCATCCATTTGTAGACACCGCGCCGGATCAGGACGTCGGGTTGCCCGACGCCGAAAGCCTCGGCGCGGATCTGAACCTCGCCGGGTCCCGGCAAGGGAATTGGCAGGTCGACATAGTCGAGCGCATCGGGGCCACCTGGCTGATGCACCAGCACTGCTTTCATGGACCGCGTCCCCTCCCGATCGATATTTTCGAAAATGATACGCATTGCGAAAATTATTGCAAGCGGGTCTGTATCAAGGCATGTTCCCGATCTGAACCATGACTCAACCCATGCCCCAGATCGTCTCCCGGCCGCGCAAGGAATTCGGCAAGACCATTGCCGGCGACATCACGCATCGGCTGCGCGAGGACATCGTCACCTGCGAACTGAAGCCGGGTACCCCCTTGCGCTTCGACGTGCTGCGTGACCGCTTCGGCGCCAGCTTTACGACGCTGCGCGAAGCGTTGACGGTCCTCGCCTCCGAGGGCCTGGTCGACGCCCAGGAGCAGCGTGGCTTCCGCGTCGCGCCGGTCAGCCGCCGGAATCTGGTCGAGGTGACTGACGCACGCGTCCTGATCGAGATCGAGCTGCTGCGCCGTTCCATTGAAAAAGGGGGAGATGACTGGGAAATCGCCGTGATGTCCACCCTCCACCGTCTGCGCCGTATCGAACAGCGAGCGGCTGACCAACCGCTGTCCGATCCGGAATGGAATGGGGCGCATCGGCAGTTTCACGAGGCCCTGGTGTCGGCCGGCGAGTCGGCGACGCTGCTGTCGATCCGCGCCGAGTTGTTTGGTCGTGCGGAACGTTACCGGCATCTGTCTGCCGGCTTTCGACCGCGTCCGCGCGACAAGGCAGGCGAGCATCAGGCCATCATGCAGGCGGCAATCTCACGCAATGCCGATCTCGCCGTCGACCTGATCGAGCGACACATCCGCTCGACCGCAGACAACGTCATCACATATGCCAGCCACCTGATCGACGGCGACTGATCGGCCGCCCGGAGCGCCATTCGGCTTGCGCGTCGGCATATTTTCGAAAATAATGTCTAGCGTCGAAATTCAGACCAGCCAAGGGGCCGAGCATGAAGCTGTTGTCATTTTCACAGGAAAATCGCGAGAGCTGGGGCGCGATCAGCGGAGATGCTGTCGTCGACCTGGGGCTGGGCCTTCCGCACTATCCGACGCTGGCGGATTTCCTCGGAAGCGCGGATTACGAACGCCGTGATGCGATCGTGGCCGCGCAGAAGCCTGGGCCGAAGCTCAAGGATATCAGATTTCTGCCGGTGATCCCGCGACCGGAAAAGATCGTCTGCGCCGTGCGCAACTACCTCGATCATCATAAAGAGGCCGTCGCGTTTGGCATGAAGCGCGAGATCACGGAATACCCGCCGATCTTCCTGCGCGTCTGGCGTTCACAGGTCGGCCACGATGCTCCCGTGATCCGCCCCAAAGTCTCTGACAATCTCGATTGGGAAGGCGAACTCGCCGTCATCATCGGCAAGGGTGGTCGTCATATCAGCCAGGCCGACGCGTGGAGCCATGTCGCCGGTTATTCGATCTACAACGACGTCAGCGTCCGCGATTGGCAGCGCCACGCCCAGCAGATTGCGTCCGGCAAGAATTTCGTCGGCACCGGTCCGTTTGGTCCATGGTTGGTCACGCCGGACGAGATCGGCGATCCGACCAGCCTAAGGCTCGAGACGCGGGTCAACGGCGACGTCGTGCAATCTTCAAATACCTCGATGCTGATCTTCTCGATCCCGCGCTTGATTGAATACTCCTCGACGATCTTCGATCTGGTGCCGGGCGATGTCATCGCCACGGGCACACCGGCCGGTGTCGGTTTCACGCGTCAGCCACCCGTCTTCCTGAAGCCCGGCGATGTGGTCGAGGTCGAGATCGAGAACATCGGCGTGCTGCGCAACCCCGTCGTGGATGAATGAGCAGGTATCGGGTGACCCCAGTCTGAGACGTGCGCAGGATATCTCGTCAAATGGCAGCCAGCGAGGATGGCTGGCTGCGGCTAGAACGGATGCACGGACATCGAGCCGAGCACGATCGCGGCGATCAGCGCGAATGCCCCGTAGAAGGCGGCGAGCTGGATGGCAGCCGCATTGCGGCGCAAGAAAGACCCCTCCTGGAGGTGCAGACGGGCGTCCCCGGACAAGTGGCGCATGGTCGATCTCCAAAACATTGTCGACCAAAACAAATAGGCCCGGCCTTTGGTTGCAAGGTGCCGAGGTAAAAAATGATGTCAGTCCTTCCGGAGGACTTTTCCGCAGTCGATTATTCTCGACAGATGTCCACTGCGAGAAACCTGTTCGCGACATTTTGAGGTAAACGGAACCTGTTTTTCAGTAAACGTCCTGCTGGAACCGGCCCTTCTTCTTGAGTTCCGCCACGAAACTGACCGCCTCGTCGGTTGAGCGGGCGCCGAACTGGGCGACGATGTCGACCAGGGCACGCTCGACGTCCTTGGCCATGCGCTTGGCGTCGCCGCAGATATAGAGATGCGCGCCATCCGCGAGCCAGGTCCACACTTCGCGGCCGACTTCGCGCATCCGATCCTGGACATAGAATTTCTTGTCGCCGTCGCGCGACCAGGCCAGCGACAGCCGCGTCAGCAGGCCGGTGGTCTTCATGGCATTCAGTTCGTCGGCATAGAAGAAATCGCAATCGCTGCGCTGATGACCGAAGAACAGCCAGTTCTTGCCGGGCGCGCCGGTCGCCTTGCGGTCGAGCAGGAAGGCGCGGAACGGC
>Ga0307507_10008324_pt1 | contig 14420 bp, 12 predicted proteins | sample 7_EM_MG_FD_207223 | JGI IMG/M metagenome (GOLD analysis project Ga0307507, IMG submission 207223) | Populus trichocarpa ectomycorrhiza microbial communities from riparian zone in the Pacific Northwest, United States - 7_EM | ecosystem: Host-associated > Plants > Roots > Unclassified | place... | reverse complement strand
AATTCAGGAAATATTCACTTTCAAAGGGTTCCCATTTTTGTCACCCCTCCACCATGGGTGGAAGTGCCCCAAATGCAGACCAATCCAGAGTCTTTTCCTTTTTGGGGTCTCCTCCTGCCTTTTAGGGAGGACCCCAAATTGAAATGATGTCAGGCATTGTGGAATAGTGCAAGGACATGAGGAATACACAAAAAGCAAAGGAATTGGTCTAGTGGTTGAGGAGCAGGAGGAGCAACAGTCCTTTGATGGCACTGATGGCCCATCAAATTTCACTGATCCTGCTGTTCCTCCTGCAACAGACCTTCAAATTAGATGATCCAAGTTGTAGTTTATAAAGACATGATGCATGGGCATTCTCTGGCCAAGTTTGAAGCAGATCCATCCACAGAAAGAGGAGGAAATTGCCTTATTTGGTAATCTCAAAAAATGCGGATTGAAATACCACTTGAAATGCATCAATTATGGCCAATTGAAGTTGGTAGATTTGTTTGTTATTACTATGGCCATATGTATGCCAAATCTCATTAAGGTTTATGCATTATTGGTAGAGTTACTCTCTAAATGGTCTTCCTCTTACCAAAAATGGAAAAAGCGCACTAAAATAACAGGAAAAGCGCACCACCTGTGACCAAAAACAGCTATTGGGATTGTGTATTAGTACTATGGCTACCTCTGTGCCAATTTTGGGGCAGGGACCATCTCATTTGATGGTGTTATTGATTGAAATAGCCATTTTTCTCCTCTATTAGGCAAAAAGTGCATTCTGATGACAGATAAAACCCATCACCTGTGGTCAAATTGAATGGGTGGCTCAATGTATTATTGCCATACCTATTCCTGTGCCAAATCCCAAGCACACCCAAGTAGAATTGGTGATGGTATGCCCTAAACTGATATTCTTACCAAAATAGACAAAACAGGACCAGAATGACATCCCTTCTGGACAAAGAAAGTAGTTGATATTACTACAGCTATGTCTATGCAAAATTACAGACAGATGAACCATTGATTTGTCAAGTTATTCTGCCAAAAAAAATGAATTATATTGGTTATATGGCTCAGATTGAGATCACATGATGTACCCAGTGGACCAGACAAAATACAAGATTCTGTTGGTGCCCTCAGGCTTGATACAATAATGTTAACCTGTGTAGTACATTATTATAAAATAAATATTAACATTGAAATGAGATATATAAATGAATGAGTGAAGTGAAGTGAAGTGAAAGTAAACTAAGAAATGAAATCAATTTTGAAAAAATATCAGAAAATATGAAATGAAAGCTAACTGAAACTATTAAACATTGAAATATGTAAATGAAATGAAGTGAAATCTGAAATGAAAGCTAAATTTCAAAAAATGCCAGAAATTATTAGAAAATTCACAAAATATTGGAAGATCATTGATTGAAGGTGAATATAAAAGAAATATGTTTTTGGTCAAATGAACTGTTCCTAAGAGCAAGAAATATAGGTAGAGAAAGCAGAGGGAGGAGAAGAAACAAGAGAAATGAGATGATGGGAATTGGAAGAGATGGTGAGTTTAGTAGATTTTAGTATTGCTAAGAACAAGAAATGTGGATGAAGAGAGAAGATGTGCAGCACAGGAGGAGAGAGAAGTATAATAGAGATGAGGAGAAGAAGAAATGGAAGAGCCAAAGAGAGGAAAAAGCATGTGCACAGAGTAAAGGCTTAAAAGTAAGAATGGGCCCAGTTGGAAATGAAGGAAAAGGAGACAATAAGGTAGAAAATACTAAAAAAGGCAATTTCTATAATGAGCTGGATAAATCCTTAGAAAAATACCAGAAAATAGAAAAAAAAATTCCCAAACATAGAAAATACCACAAAAGGAAAGTGGACAGAAAATCCAAGAAAAATACTAAAAATTAGAGAAAAAATCACAGAAAAATAAGTGAAGACATGTAATACCAAAAAGGAAATTGAGCCAATACTGATGTAAAATATGAAAAATATGCAAACAATTGTATAACTATTGCCTGTACAAAAGATCATTCAAAATTTGGCCAACATTTTCTTCAGCAAAGAACCGAATATGACACCTCCGACTCTGAACAGTTTCCTGGAATCAAACATACAGCTCACTTCCTTTCCGAAATAACATAGTTAATGGTGCATCTCGAGCGGTATCAATGACAGCTGGACTGGGACGATGTCGGACGAAACGGACGTTATCGTGCTCCATCATTTCTTTCAGAAGCATGCTGATCGAATCGGGAAGGAGCTAGGTTAATCGTCTGGGATAGACGTTAGTGGTTCTACTGTTACCGGAAACATGGGACAACTTTTGTGCTGGACATTGGACCTCGGCTTGAAGTTCCGAGACCTTCAACTCTCTCACCGTGAATACCTAGAGTTCATGTCGAAATACGTTAACTGATCAACAACTCTTGTTGAGCAAATCTTCATGAAGACTGTTATCAAGGTACTGTACATGATTTTAGCTGTTTGTATCCCTTTTTCTAACTTCTGAAGGAGGAGAATACTGCTGTGTTTTGCGACCATCAGTAATAGATGTGGAGGGTTTAGATATTGAGCTGCTCATGTATCACATATTCAAGGTTAGATTCCGCCTTTGTTTCCCTGGATTCCGTTGTTTATCACTATTGCAGATTCTCTCACTTCAGAGACTTATTGTTCTCGTTCCTTCGATCTTATCCTCGACTGCACTTCTTTCAATTCCAGTACAGAAATACCGCTACAATGGCTAAAGTACTGTCCGAGTTAATTCCTTCCGACATCCACGAACGTTGATGATTTCTGCGAGTGTTGATATTTGTCTTTTATTTTCTTTACTTGCGCTTCTATAGGCCTCATCAAGGAAAGAGCTACTGAATCTGAGGCTGTCGTCCGGAACATTACCAAGGATATCCAAGTCTTGGATTTAGCGAAGTAATTTGCGATACTTCTTTGACCATCTCGTCACTCAATGTCAATGCAGGCTGTGAAGGAAATCTCTGCCGTCACCCGAATAAATCGCCTGTGGAAGCACATAAACGAGATTCATCGACAACTAAAATCGCAGTTAGACGGAGATTTTGATGACTTGTATGTCTCTTTGATGTCCCCTTATGTATTTATTCCGTTGTATAAAGTTACCTTCAAGATCGCATGTTGGAGGTGTTAAAAAACGCCGCCTCCTTGATTGCAGCGTACAGGAAACAAAACGTCATTGCGAGGAGGCTTAGTCTGACGAACAGGGACAAATTCATGCAGTGCGCGGATATGGCCGCGCAGACATTCGTGGAGACCCATGGAGGCAGTGTGGATGCCGTAATGCACGATAGAGAACTCGTGAAAGAGTTTGCTCTGCAGCAGCATCTGGCAATAAGGTGCAATGTGAAGCCCGCGGAGGATGGAGAAGGGGATCAGCCGTAGTAGAAATCTCATGAGGTTTACTACTATAGCCCGCTGGTGATTTTAAATTCATGACTGTAATTTTATCTGGGCCAAATATACGGGAGATTTTTTTAATTACTGCAGAGATACTGGGCATATTGGAGACATACAGGAGGCATTTGCCTTCGCACTGGACTGTAATAAGTTTCCTCATCAGAATTCTTCCCTGCTCCATCACTGGCTTCTGCCCCAGCTTCTTCCTCTCCGTCTTTCTCACCGTCTTATGGCGGTAGCTGGCCTAGTAGGTGGCCTGTACAGTTCTCTAGTCTTACCCCAGCACTTGCACATGCCTGCACCCACCTAATCCATCTGTCATGCCCACTGTCTGATAGACTGTTTGATTCTTTCAGATCCTCAAGCACACGCCTACTGACCACCCGTATTCGAAGAAGTTCCGGGAAATTTGTTTTGTTGAGTGCATCCATAATGAGATCGTTCAGATGGGCGATATCATTAGTGTCGGATGGACAACTTGCCATGGCTAGTGAATAGCGAGTGCCAACCTCAAACGCATAGTACAGCCCATGCAAACCAATGGTAGTGAGCTTCGGGTGGGGCTGATTGACGATGTTAGCAATGTGTGGGGTGGGGTGGCAGTCTGCGTTGAAAGCGAAAGAGTCGAGATTTGGACAGAGGTCGAGAATGTGTGGGACATTCACATAGGTCTTCAGGTCGAGCAGAAGGAGATTTGATCCATGGTGGGTGAGAAACCTCTCAACGTCTGTGGGGTTGTGTGTGATGGTGTTGTTTTCTAAGCTGAAACGAGACAGCAAAGGCAGGGCACATTTTCTCAGCTGTTCGAGTAGTGTACCAGTGTGACCGCGCAGCAAAATTTGCTGAATGTAGGGAATCTCCAGCTGCAAACCAGAAGCAGTGTCTTCTGTGAGTGCAACATAGGTTTCGATGTCTATCTGTGCTGCGACGAGACATGGGAGAGCACCCAAACATCCGGCTACCTTTGAAGCGTATTTACCAGGTATAACCAGGTAAATAGTGTGGAGGAAATGAAATCCATGGAGGGCTAGTGCGTCCATCACTGGTTGAAAACTTGATCCTAGTGATCTTTCAGCGATGAATACTTCGAGATTGGGACAGTGTGGGATGACTGCCACTATGTTTTCCTGATACTCCTCGAGTGATGGAGAATCATGGCCTGGCCAGATGTAAGGCCCGATGTGTATCCTTTTTGTCCACCAACCATAAGAAGGCACTGCACTAGCGTTGAGCGGAAGATACGAATCAAGCATCACACGTAATGCAGTGACCTTCGTGGCATGACTGAGATATAAACAATGGAAGAGGGTTTTGAATCCTATTTATCGCAACTGTGTACATGTGGAGGAGATTGCCTGGAATCCGGGGCAGGTCAGTCAGTAAGGGGTTTATGAAATAATGTAAGAAGGACCTGTTGTGTGGCACAATTCATGCTCTGGAGTATATGCATAGCTTGCTCAGGAGACCTGAGCTTCCATTCACCATGGCCGGTTCTGCACCAGGCTGATTCTCTGAAAGACGTAGAAAATCCTGGCTGGAGAATTATGTCAGTATCTACCATCAGGTTGAATATTCGTGCCCATATGTCTACAGGGAGAGATGCCTTTGACATCACTGGTAGTTGGCTATAGCCTCGCCAGCGTGATTCTCAGAAACTGGAGTCCGGACCACGACTTGTTGACGCCTTGATCCTCTTTGAATCACCCACTTCCCGTCTCACTCCTCTTAGCCTGCCCTCCATTGATGGACTCTCTACAAACCTACCCCCAGGCTAGGGCTCCCCTCCCTTAGCACTTTAATCTTGCCACAGACCCTTCCAGTACGACCCTCATCATGGAATATGGTGCAGCCAGATTGGATGTCTCATTGCATACTCGATGCGCTTTCTGGAAAAAGGACCATCTTGCCCAGCTCAACTCTGAAGTATGTGAATACCTGATCATGATGGTTGCATGCTTAACAGGATTTAGGACAAACGAAGTGATCTTGCCAAACAGGCAGAGGACAAACTTGAACACAATAGAAATCCTCAGATTGGGCAGCCAGAGAATACTACCAGCAGTGGGACGATTGAAAGCGGTACGCAACTTGATATCTAGTTAGTTCCCTCACTACTCTGACTCTATCTTAAAACATATATTACACACACCGCACCCTTGTGCTACTTATCTGCGCACGCGCACTGCCATTGTCGATCGATCAGAGGTTTAGCCCAGTCCCAGTCCCCGGGGCTCTAGCTTCATCGCCTTCCTTCCTGTCTCCGTCACCCGAAAAAGATACAAGCAGCTTCTAGAGGACAGCAATATCACAGATCCTGAGATCGACCATTTGAGGACGTTCCTAATCATGAGGAAGACGATGAGAGCACCCCATATTAACAGGCTCGCATCTTCATTCTTTCTTCTCCCTGTCCTTCCCTGATACCGGGGTACAGTGATTACATTTTTCCAAAAATATACACAGTTTTTGCACGAATACCGGACACAGCTGTTACTACAGGCACATTGTTACAGGGATAGGGATACAGACACAGTCGTTACAGGGAAGTCATTACAGGGAATCGGAATAGATACAGTTCAGTCTGCCCGTATCGTAGAAAAATCATAATTAATGATGTCAAAGACACCTTTTTTCGCGCCAGAGTCCTGCAGGTATTCAGCTGCAGTGCGCAGTGCGGATAGGTTATCGACCACATCAGAATGTCTAGGCGCTGTAACACGGTTCCCTCCAAGCCGTACATTGATACTTTTCATGCATAAAATGTCCATTGCCTCGTCAGAAATGACGAGATTGGCCAATCCAGGTGTATTTGGTAAAGTGGCCCTGGCATGATTTTTTCGGACCGTTGTATCGTCGCCTATCGCGTCCAATGCATGCCGCCAGGCGAATAGGTAGCTACCATTTATCGCAAGCCAACCAGCTTGAATAGCCAGGCTCGATTGAGTTCGCTGAACCAAATCTTCAAACCAAATCTGGCTCAGGAGGGTTGGATCCTAGCATCGCCTATCAGACATGAATGTAAAATGAAAAAAGCGTTACCTGATGCAAGATGGCATTTGCCACTAAACAATTCTGTGATTCCAGCTGGGCCTGAAGTCTAGCATCTGTCGCGGCTTTCTCCTCCTTGATGGTTTCGAGTATTTGCTTGCGAAATAACTTGTTGTCTGCTTCACGCTGCTTTGCCTCCTGCTCCATCCTCAACATATCCACCCTCAGCGAATTAACCACAGCCACGTCCACCATATCTCCAGGAGCCTGAAGGACAGCATGGACCCGATTGTGGCCAGGCGGAATAACGTCAGCGAGGGATCCTCCTGAAAGATGGAGATCCTTGATATCTTGGTCTTTTATTGGAAAGAAAAAACGGTAGTTTAGCAAGACTCACCTAGACCGATGACGATTGATCCTCCTGTATCACCTAGGTCTGAGCATACGGTGGAAATATCCTGTTGGCTAGGGATGCGTAATTGAGTAAGGAAGACAGAGTTGTACTTGACGTAGTGGGGGATAAGAGTGATCATGTCAGTGCCGTTGGCCAAAGTCTGGGTCAGGGACATGGTGAAGCGCGGAGTCCAACTTCAAGTTGGTAAGAGCGAGGATCCAAATGGGGATGGGCGCGCCTTCAAGGTAAGAGTGGGGGTGCACAGTAAGTGTAAGAGCAAGGGAGTTTTTATGCCCAGGGTAAGAGCAGCAGGTTCTCATCGAACGTGAAATGAATGCATCTCGATGCGTACAGCCTCACAGCAAATGTAACGCTGGGTTGTGACCAGTGATTTCCGTTAGGAGATATCAATTTGGTATCACATGTCGCCTAATATATAGTAATTTCCTTTTGTATGCGTTAAGATTGCGCCAGCTTCGGGAAGATTGGGTGACTTTCCATGACGCTATCTTGAATATCTATTTCTAAACCGCCACCATCAGGTATCGTAAGCCGAGTTGCCGAGTCCGAATTTGTCAACGCTGTCAACCGCTCCCACACGCGTCGGCACTGCTGGGCCCTCCATCGTGCAATGTCAGTGTTGCTTCTGTTCCCTCGCTGGAATATGAAAGTCATTACAGTGCTGTTAGTGTAATTATAGCATCCTGTAATTATTTTTCTAGATTTTTTATAGTCACCTATAGTGTAGGCATCACATTTTCTTTGATTCTACCTTGTAGAATACCATGAAAAATGCCCATAAAATATATAATGTCCTTAGTAGTGTACTAGTTCAATATTTGAGGCTCCGATGTATTGCTCTTATGTCCATCTCGCTGTGGAGGGGCTGCCCAGCGATGGCATTCTTAAAATAGAAACTGAAAATTGAATTTGATTAAATGTCATTTGTTGTGTTGTGGTTTAGAAAACTCAAACCAGGGGGCGCATTTCGAGCTCTGCATAAGGCGTTTAGAAATAGATATTCAAGATAGTGTTATGGGAAGTCACCCATTGAACATGATTGAAACTATACCCTTTGGATACTTAGGCCCAGCTGTGAATCCGGGTATCCAGGTCAAGGATCCAGGTCAAGCCGGGTCAATCCTGAGCCATCGTGACATTTACGGCCAATCCGACACAAGCCAAAGTAAATATTTGGTAAATCCATCCGACTTACTGAATTGATACGCAATACACGGGTGCGCAGTTAAACAGCAGGACTCAGGAAAAACTGGTTGCACTGTTTCAAGTAAAACTGCAGCATGACTTTGCTATGAGAATTTGGGTGTGAAGCTCACGGAGAGGGACGAGAGCGGAAAAAGAAGAAAAGGTGAGAAGAAAATTGCTTCGTATTTATGTCCAAGATGTTGAGCTAGACATGGGACGCTGGTTCACTTCTGTGAACCGAAAAGGATACATTTAGCTTGGACTCCAAAAGCACCCACACAATATATAGGGAACACATGGTTAAATAAATAAGGGAAGGCTGAGATAAAGCGGCTAAAGATAAGGGGTCTATTTCTCCTCAGGGAGCCTGTGCAAGTATATATGAAATAAACCCACCACTCTTGTGCCTCTACCGAAGTTCCCGGTGCGTCGGCGGAAACGATTGCGGGAATGATTGCAAGGATCTTTTCCGATGAAATTTGGGAAAGGGGAGTGCTGGCTTCATATCCTGCCAAGCCATTAGTGGTGGGGAAATGGATTCTGAAAGAAAGACTCGCCCAAAGCAAGAATGACTGACGAACCCAAGGTTGCACGTATGGTGTCAAAAGAAGTATTAGCAGGAACAGAAAAGGAAGGGGATGCTGGCTCTGTGTAGTAGGCAGTAACAGAGACAGTTTGTTCTTGACCAGCGCGCATACTGTTGGGAAGTTGATACTGTTGGGAAGTTGATACTGTTGGGAAGTTGGGGTGCGATCTCAACCTTCAGTCAGGGACTCAGGGTCCTTATAAATCCCGATGAAACCCGGGTCCTGGTACGATATCCATTTTTGATATATCACGTGAATATATACTAATTTGATGCAGTATCTATATAAGTCCATGGTAATTCTAAAACAAACTAATGAGGACCCGCACAAAAGGCTGGAATACTCACGCTTCGAAAAGGTTTTTTTTTTGATCAAAAGTGATGTCTAGATTGACCTAGCCTTTACTGGCATTCTCAGGTCTGTAGGCTGATTACAATTTTGGGCGGAGCCGGGAGATGTGTGGGCTCAGATAGTTTCCTATTCTACAATGCTCGCCGTTGGGCCATCGTTTGTCAGTGCATAATATAAGTGCCTGTGATCGCGTACTGCCAGCTTCTCCTGAAGCTCAATTTAGTGCCGTCGTTCAGAAGTGATATCGGGAAGAATGCTGCAAAATGACCTGCTGATTCTTCCCCCTCAGCGCTGAGCGGAAGGCAAACCGGTATGTACGGGTCACAATAGATGTGTGACGGCTGAGAGGAGGTAGCGTTCTACCTTAAAATTATCAGTCAGCCAGTCCTGCTGCAATGATTTGGTTGCCACTACATAATTCGATGAGTATTAAATGATGGCAAACAAAAACAAAGGATCTTGGTTATTGCACTTCAGATGATACAAGGCAATTGAATTTGTCCAGGAGTCGCTTAGAAACACATACATCGCAATGTCTATTTTGTTGTTTGTCAAGCGAGATATTAGCTGTCCTGTTCCACCTATGGGTCAAGTTAGGTTTGCACAAGGAATTGACCTTCCTGCTTACTTGCCGGTGGACACAGTCACTCAATCAAGCTGAAAGTGGAATCTTCATCCTTCTCGGCGAATTGAAGAAGTGGTCTTGAAAAGTGTTCTCAGACTGGAGTTTGTTATGAGCATACATTTTTGCTCCTCTACAAAGACGTACCTATCCCACTAGAAGGACCAATCTTTCGGCGGATCCCATTGTCTTCCTTATCGCGACCCGCGTAATGTCACTTCCTGCTGTTACGTGACACATCCAGTCTCCAACATTCCGAGTCTGCATCAAACCCTAACGAAATACTATAACAGTGTTGAGTTGTTGCGGACATACCTCTCAGGCATCCTTCAAACGTCATCTGAATTCTGGTGGTCTCACAATGCTCAAATCGACAAAGAGAGCTTCATGAATTTGCTCTACACCTCTTACGTCGGCGTCGAATGGATAAGCAGCACAAATTTCCGAGTAAGCCCCACGATGTTGGATATGCGAGAGGTATGCCTTTTTTTGTTTGCTTGTCCTCAACTTAGTGTATTTTAGGTCATCGATCTAGCTCAGGAAAGATTATTTAAATCGAAGAAACCATAGAACATTATAACAGGTTACTGACTTGTTGAGCTATTCCACTTCTTTCAAATCTTTTTATTATTATTACCTAACAGTGTCTCCAAGGCTCGTCATGACGGCAAACACGGTAGAAGGGGAATGGCTCGAGTTGGTATGACGAATTACTCTCCAGAGTATTGCTCACTTAGTGAGTTCGGCAAACCGTCTCCTTTTCTTGATTGACCTATTTTTGCAGCATTGTGGAACATGCCATGATTCATCTGCTCACGGAGACATCCATCTTTGTATCAACCACCTATCTCCAAAATCCTGCGCCATCGAACCGTCCCAGCGATAAATCCAACAACCCATTACCAAATTCTGGGAAGAAACGGGCGTGGACAGAGGTGGAGGGTGCGAACCAACGGCCACAACCCATGTGGCAAATATACCAACAGGCACAGCGGTCAGGCGGAGAAAACCGACTCAATCTAAACTGTACGTTTTACGTTTGTTATCTTGAATGTGTGGTTCACGTACCATAGGTCATCCCCATGTATATGTTACGCGGGTGAAGAGGTGAAGATATGCGAAACCAAACTTCTTGCCACATCTTTAGCTTAACTGGTAAAGTATCTGTCTTCGGAGCAGAGGTAACTGGTTCATTCCGATCGAATTCTGGTCAGCTTACCCCTCAGGCGTGAGTTCTCTGCACTACACATATAATTACCAGCGTTTCATCCAACGTAGATGTATTGAATCGCCTGGAGCCTTCATATAAAAGCGACCGAAAAGAGGCAGAATACACAAGGCAACACGTTACATACACCATTCTCTTCTGCACCTACAATAGGGTTCTCATCCACTGACTACTTGGACAGAGAGGTGGATATTAAGGTAAGTCTGGCATCCTTCTAACATGAACCAATCCCTAACCTTTTTAGGCAGCTGGACACTGCAAAACCAAAAATATTCTTCCCCTTCTTGAGAAGCCCATCCTTTATCACACTAAATGTGGATATCTACCGCTAAGTGGTTTTTTCCTCTTATTCTGCTTGAAACCTAGCTCACGTCATATTTAGGCTATATCGACGGTAGAGTTATCCTCGTAGGCTGCCCATATTTCCTCCCATCTTCTTGCATGTTGACAAAACTGCATGCTGCAAGGAACTCATGTCCGAGATCTTTATTCGCATCCAGCAACCTTGAAGGCAAAGATGTGATTGTGATTGTGCCCTCGTGTCCAATTTTTCTGTGGATTCCAGGGAGGCCTTTCGAGGGCTACAGAAGCTGACATCAAGAATCAGGGGAGCCATCGATACATGCATATGAGATTCTTCAGCGCATTCTTAAGCCTGAACAGCACCACGCAGTGTTATTGCGGCCAAGGCCCACGCTTTGAAAGTGCAGAAGGTCCTCGCCCAGAGAGAGATATTGAGCGGGAAGGTTCCGCTTTGTGTTGTGTGTAATTCTGCAGCTACTACTCAGACGAAGAAAGCTGTTAAGAAGAGAAGAAGAAAAAGAGGGGACAATGGGATAGTGATTGTGAAGACGGGAGTGATGGGCCTGAGTATCCCCCTGGAGTTATGAAGGTAAGAAAGTGGTTGCTTTAGTCCGAAATTCGGGGCACAATACTTACGCTCTACTCTCTATATGTAAAGCCCGATATTACTTTTTTTGGAGAAAAGCTGTCAGACGAATTTGATCACCGTCTTGCTGAAGATCGATTCAAGATCGATTTGTTGCTTGTCATTGGGACTTCGTTGAATGTTTCTCCCGTTGCGAAGATTTTGTGTGGGTACCTTTGTCTTTTGTGATCCCCTAACTTATATTTTCTCCTGTTCTTTGTGACTAGCCCATTTGCCACATTCGATACCCCAGGTAGGATTGCTGTCTCTTATTCGAATGGACGAAGCTAAGCGAGGATGTCTTGGATTAGATTTTGATCAATAAGACACCTGTACGACACATCAATCTAGATGTGAGTTTTATTGTATACAGTTTCTGTATTCAAATTACTGATCATAGCGGTAGATCATCCTGCTGGGCAATGCAGACGACATAGTGAAATACCTATGTGAACGGCTTAGATGGGAGCTTCCCTCGCGGACTCCGACGCAGAAGCAGAAGCAACCTGCGTCGGCAGCATCTAGACATGATAATCACGGTAACTTTCAAGTCCCGAGGACGAACGTTAATCTCAAAAAAAGGCCTTCTGAGGATGATGGCCTTGGTCAGCCGAGGAGGGTACGAAATCCTCGGAGGGTAGGCGAGAGGTAAATAATTTTTTTTCTTGGTGCAAACAGTTTTCATTTAACCTGCGTGTTTTAGTCATATTTGGTTTTTTGAAGGTGCAGAAGGTGGCAAATGGCTGCAGCAGCAGAAGCGTGAGCTGTGGATAGCTGACGTTGGAGGTGGTGGTGATTCGCCTGCGGTGGGTTTTGGAGATAAATATGAAGAGACCTCGAAGTCGCCAACGCTGTATGGGCGTCAAGTGAGAGTTGATGATGATGGGGAGAGGGAGAGGGAAACGAAGAAGCAGAGGGTTATGTGAAGGCAGGAGGATTTTGGAGAATAGAGAGATATATTCTGATCTAGATGGTACCCATAGCATTTCATTTCCCTCTTATGTTTCTTCAAGTCCTCAATCCCTCCAGACAAATGTCATAATAGCTGTTACATAAATCATATCGAATAATACTCATGATATCTTATCGCATTATATAATATTGTGTGCCGATATTGATCAGTGGACGAATTATCGATCAGTGATTTGGCCTCAGTTTTTACCACTGCACCATAGGCCAAACTGTGAATCTGTACAAACTGCCCCCAGTCCTTTTGTCGCCAGAGAGGAAGTTGTCACGAAGAGAACCTTGTCACATTAAATGGCACAGTCATAAATATCTGGAAGTCGAGTATCTACTGAGAAAAGGGACAAACTAGATGGAAAAGAAAATCTCACAAATACGAATCATCCAACAAAATAATCTAAACAAAAATTCCCCCGGCTGCGATACCTGAAAGTGGTAGTTATAACCAGGACGACTTCGGTGGGCCCAAATGAGTTAAAGCGGATAATAACGTGGGCTGGGCCTTTGGTTTGATTATAGGAACCAATGGGGAATTCATGTACTACATCCGCTGGTACCAACAAAGGAAGAGGACGGGAGTCAGGACACGGGGGCGGTTCTGAAAATTCTGAATTACGATTAGTTGCCACCCACGATAGGTTCAGAACAGAGGAACTAACCTTGAGAGCTGACCGAATTCGCTGTCTGTTGCTTCTCTGTGAATTCAAGATGTTCTCTAGGTGGGCGTTGAAAACCACTGTTCGAACATCTGTACCAGTATATGTTGTTGTTGAACAAATTTTATTACAAGAAGAAATATAAAAAAACCATACCAACGAGCACCACCAGCACACTGGAATCTTGTCCTGTATCCAGGAAGGTTGATTGTCGCTTGATAAGCAGTCAAAACAGCATCATAGTCCGCAACAGAGACATTTGAATAAACGCTAAGAGCAGGATTGAAGACATTTGAAGTGCTGAAATCCAATGAGCCAGTGAACAGATGTGGCAGAGGAGACAGCCCTGGAGATGAGAAAGACGACGGTGAAGACAACGACGAGGAGACACCAGCAACCAATAGATAGTAGAATCAAATGCCCGCCAGGATCGCAAAGTTTCAAGAACGAGATACAGTAAAACAGACAGAAACAACTCTTTGCAATTTGGTGTACACCCATATTCGTTGACACTCCCTTCTGTGAGAAGCATTTCAACAGAAAGATGCTCTAATGGGTTAGATGCAAGTAAAACTGGCTGAAATGATTCTAATAGGAAGTGAAACAAGACAGGTGAACCCAAGTGACTGAGACAACTCTGTTGGGATAATACTCTATGCATTTGTTAAAATTCTAAAAAATGTTTGAAAAATCAGAAAATATTAGTCAGCATCTTCCAACTTCCAAAAAATTGAAAGAAATTCAGAAAAAATATATTCATTGGTGTACACCCCCCCCCTGTGCAAAGCACGGGCAAGTGAAGCTTGTCTATATACTAAGTGACAGCGGTCACATGAGGTGTCTCTAAAAGGCAAATTAGTAAGCTTTTTAGTCAGCTCTTCCCAGCTGCAGGGAGAAGGGGCAGCTGCAGAAGAAGGGAGACCTGCTGCAGGGGAAGGGAGACCTGCTGTAGGGAGAAGAGAGATGATGCTAAAATTCCAGAAAAACCACCATAATTCAGGAAATATTCACTTTCAAAGGGTTCCCATTTTTGTCACCCCTCCACCATGGGTGGAAGTGCCCCAAATGCAGACCAATCCAGAG
>Ga0307507_10008323_pt1 | contig 14424 bp, 18 predicted proteins | sample 7_EM_MG_FD_207223 | JGI IMG/M metagenome (GOLD analysis project Ga0307507, IMG submission 207223) | Populus trichocarpa ectomycorrhiza microbial communities from riparian zone in the Pacific Northwest, United States - 7_EM | ecosystem: Host-associated > Plants > Roots > Unclassified | place... | reverse complement strand
GACAATGAGCCCCGACCCTGCCAGGTAGGGCAGAACGTTGGACGCGTCGACTCGGGCTCGGATAATAGCGAATCGGTCTGAGGATAATTCGATGTAACCCTCAGGTCCAGCACCATCAGTGTAGGAGACAACCTGTCAAGGAGGTCAAGTAAAAAAATAGTGGCGTGCAAGGGTCAGTGTGACGGAACTCACGGTAGGAGAAGGGACGTAAGGGAAGTCTCGCCCGTTATCCTTCAACATCTGGTTGACACTGTTATCGTGAGCAACGAAGAATGCAGGGTTCTTTCCTGTGGTGTTGAGGTATCTCGTGTTCGTAATTGAATCACCTCGTAGTTCACCGCTCGGCAATGAGGTATTGCCGTACCCTTTCTCGACAATCCGCAGAATGACGGGGAATCCAAGGGATGTGTTGTATGCTTCAATGACCCAAGGTTCATACCTTTCCACGCAGACAGCAGCATCGTAGCCGATCCTGGTTTCTACTCCATTGACATCTGGGACGTTCGCGTATACTGGAAAGCGACCGGAAGGTGTAAGACTAGTGTTGAGTCGGATGAGTACTGTTTCGAGGGTCGTCCATCCTTGACTACTAGTAATCGGATCAGTGTCCAGAATCGTAAAGGTCTTGAAGCTGTGGGCTACGCCATTTTGCCACCATTGGACTGCAGTGCGTTAGATACGAAGGAGATGGAAGGATCAAGAACCCACTGAGGTAGGAAATTTTTGAGAGATCGATATTGGACGGGATAGTGTCGTTTGCGTCTAGTAGGGGTTTCAGATCCAGTTTCGTGAGAGATGCCGGTAGGTCCATGCCATAGCCAGCAAACAAGTCCCGAAGGAGATCTTGAGGAAGGAAGGCGTAGGTGAATGAGTGGTTCGATAAGGGTATCCTACATGAGGAAAACGTTAGAAACTAGCAGCCGCCACGGTAAGTTTGCTTCACAAGTTAACTTCGGGGTCTTGTAATTTCTTGCAATGAATCCGAATTCCCCATTGTGGATATCTAGAAGGTAGGTTCATTAGTATAATTTTAATGGAAATGTAATATGTACCGTAAAACAGCGCTGATACCATCGTTACGAGTGTTTGCATTTCTCAACAACGCAACCTGGGTATGGTTCGCACCATCTCTCAGCGGTGCAGTTCGATTGGCATCAAATGTCCCAAGCCCAGAACGACCAGGGATGAATTGCGACAAAATTGGTTGAGGGAAATACACGGTATCGTTGCCGAAAGCGAACTCGGCGTAGTCTGGTGCACTTGTGCCATATGGGAGCAAGGTCCACGTTTGGGCAAAACTCTGGATAGAACACTTAGAAAGTTGGGCTCAAATAATCCCAGACTTTACCTGAAATGCTCCCAGTTGGTTACTCGCTCTATCAACATCACCCTGTGATAGATCTCCAGCAATCAAAACCTCACGATATGTCTTACTCTGGCTCTGTTCAAAAATTAGGAAGACACAAGGAAGAGGCAGGTCTGTAGTTCTTACGCGGACCAAGGTTTGGATGTCCATGATACGCCCAAAGAGGAATGGTAACATGGGACCCAAGATAGCGAGGACGATAAAGAACCCTAGGGACCATGGTCGTTCAATGCTGCATGAACTTGAATATGAGATGATGCAGGACAGAAGACGACAATAAGACTGACTCGTACGATCCATGCGAACCTCTGGCAGCCTTTCGACTCCTGAAACGTGATAGAAAGATCCGTAAGGCAGACAGAAAACTTGTCGGATGCTGCGAGGTCCGGACGAGATCACCGAGTGTCATTCTTGTCTCTTCGTAACTCATGTTAATCAAAGTGGCCCATGCTAATTGAAACAGAGTTACAGTATTGCATCATTGCAGTACGAATTACTCACTCGCCGCCTCGATATGTTGAACTCCAATTCCAATCAGACTGTATCGGAGGGCGAACCCGACTCCAGAGCACCACACGGCAACAATTACTCGCACAGTGAACAACGGCAAATCCCTCGCCACTAGAGTGACAATATAGAGCGCAGGGTATGCGATGAGACATAACAAAACGATGATTGCTATGCGGGCGAAGCTTGGCCTCTCAAACTTTCGGAATGATGACTCTGATCGTTGATGATTGGAACTGAAGCTACTGAAGTCCCGTCGAGTCGAAAACGGAGATCTGTTGGTATACTGAAAATTTAGATTTGTGCCTTCGAATTCTCCCTTGATTGGCGTCAAAGGAAAAGGATCACCATGGAATAAGGGTGTCACTGAGTCTGCGGTGAGGGGGGGACTGGGCCAGTCGCCACTCAAATGAAAATGCTCGGAGTCCATGCTGGGGGCAATCTGACATTTCTCTCGACAAAGTGATATACTTAGGATATGTCCCTTGTTGCCGCATAGGATGCTTGGGTCCAGGCGCTGTCAAATACTTTCCCGTGTGGCGTCATTGGATTTCATGTTGGTAGACCCAACCTTGAGGTCAGGGTCCATGGTTAACTGAAAAGAGAACGTACAACCAAAGAAAATTCGGGAGTGCTCTGTAATGAATCGTCCATGATCGTTCCCCGCTCGAGCTAAAGAATCACAATCGATGGTTGGGCAATGGTGCTATTATTCCTCGCTGCTTCTCCGTTTGCAACCAAAGTTAGAACTGTATATTGATACAGTCCGGGTTATAAATAACCCAAAGAGACAAAACGATTTTGCTGCAATCAATATACTTAATTGTGAATGGCATGCATGCACTTCGGAGTCCGGACTCGGAATGCCGATGTTTTCGTAGATTGAGGGAAAAGGGAATCAGCTGCGAGGTGGAAGAGGGAAGTTTTTTTTTTTCCACAGAATTGCTACCACTGCGCAATATCAACCCTTAAGAGGAGACTTCGGTTTGGAAAGAAGATTGACGAAGTCGTAACACTGGCAGGTTTTGATGATGAATTATTTTCCCACGCATTTGCATGGTACTACAGGGTTTACTAGTTTACTATTCAGTGACAGGTGGAGGATTCGATAAACTTGGAACTTCTCTGAGTATGGAAGGATTAGGCAAGGCAAGATTGGAAAACAACTGTGGAACGGATGTAGTACTATCAAAAACGACAAAATAGCAAGTTGAACATGGCCGATGTGGAATGGCGTAGATAGAGATTGAAGAATTTTGTGCTCCAAACTGCAGCTACCTCTAGTACTTCGTCGAGCCCTGGAAGCAATAGTGTGAGGCCTCAAAAGCGCGACATCGTTTGAACCAGGGTCCAGGGCCGGTTAGATAACTTATAATATCATCTTCGGCGACAGGTACAGGCCATTCGAACACCCCATCGTCGTAGAAAGAACAAATTGTCACATTACATGATGTTGGCATCATTATAGGCATAAGTCAGTTCTCGAGCTTTACGCCTGCGCAGTATTGAGATAACCAATAACATCACCAAAGCACCGAATGCTACTCCTCCAAGTACGCCGCCGACGATTGCACCAGTCGACACTGATTTATGAGACCCAATAGTGGTTGAGCTCGCCGATGCCGATGATGTACTGGATGCAGATGATGCACCGGATGCCGATGAAATGGACGAAAGAGTGTCAAGGCCCGCTGTATATGTGATGTAGTCCAACTCGAATGCCTTGTTATCAACTCCTGTGATATTGACCAAGAGTGTATGGGTTCCGGGAGGCAGGTTAACCATACCGAGATACAGATAATTTGGTACTTCTCCGCTGCCATACCTCGTGGTAGATGGGGCTATTGTGTAAGAATTGGGGTATATGGTTCCATCCATTGAGTAGCTCAAGGTCAATAACCCTGTACCATTGAAAGAAAGTATGCCATATACTGCAATGGAGGTTCCTGGGACAAAGAAGGTTGGAATGATTTCGTTGGGGCAGTCAGGCTAACCAGTTGCTTACCGCTAAACCGAAACGCAAAGCTGTCGCCAGGATTCGTGCTGCGGTGTGTACCATTGCCGTATGGATATCCTGTCATAGGGTCGGTGCCAGGGACGCCTATGGTGAACTTATTGGTGTTGCGAGACCATAGACCGTGATACTGAATCAGAGGACTGTCGTCATCAACAATGATAGTTTGCCCAGACATAGACGACTGAATTCCAACTTTGACGACCGCATAGTCTACTGCTGCTCCGAGCAAGTTGCTGATCACGATTTTGTGACTGCCATCGCGTAATGTCGGCGTTATGAACCACTGTTTGTATGTTGGTGGAGAGATAGTTGGGGATTCTCCATAGTCGATGACAAAGGGAGTCCCTTCATCGATTTGAACTGTGGCTGCCATTGGTGAAAACGCATTAATGCTACCAATGAATGCTGCGGACGTCCCTGAATGTTGCTCAGATAAAGAGATGTGAAAGGCATGTACACTCTTACCATTGAAGGTAAAGGTGAGTATACCAGGTGAAGCGGTACTACTGTGCCAAGACTTGAGATTATACCAGAAATCTGATCTAGACAGAGACCAAGAAGGGGAATACTCGAAGGCAGGAGAATCATCCTCCACTATCAGCTGCACTTCTGTAGACATAACAGAGGCAGTGGGAGTTCGACTCGGAGGGAAAGTCGAGACAACATTTTGCAGGTACCAATACACATTGGGTGACCACGTGGGTCGATGTTTCGTCCAGTCTATTCATTTTGGTAGTGGGCGGATGTGGGCTACTGTTGTGACGTCACGCTTATGTGACCACTTTCCAATCATGAGTTCAGTGGTAATCCCGCAAGACATCATCGGCACTATTATCGAGGCAGTTGACGATGACACTCAAATATGTTCCCTCGTGTCCTCTGAACTCCTCCTTCCCAGTCGAAAACGCCTGAATTTCTCTCAGCCGCAATGCCGATGTCTTCCAAGGATTTTATAAATTCCTGTTCGAAAATCCAGTACTCCGGTCGTTTGTCAGGACTATCATGATAGATTTGGACTACGACCTGGAGGATTGCCACTCGCTAATTACCACTCTCCGACTCCCATTCTGTTCTCTGGAGAGTCTCGAGTTTGACTTGGAGGAGCCTTTGTATTAGCAGCGAACTAAAGGATGTACTCTCGACCATTATACATTCGTCCACCCTTAAAACTCTCGACCTCACCCGCATTAATGTGCCGATTACGCTGTTCCAGGGCATTCATCTTACGAAACTGGTGATGAATTGTGTCTTGCTTCAGTTCAATCTTGATGATGGCGAGCGGTCGAAGTTGCAGACACCACCAGATTCAGACGAAGAGAAAGCTTCTCACACGGTGATTGACCAGATTGTATGGAAGTCAGACAAGCCAGTGCATGGTACGGGACTTCTTACACTTTTCTTATTTCTCATTAATTTGAGATATAGATCTCCCTGATCCGATGTTTCTTCCATTCATGTCCCATCTACGCGTCCTCGAATTCTACGTCGATCCACATTCTACGACCATTGACTACTTCAGCATCTTGACCTTCTTTATCCGCTCGCTTCGTGTCGGCTCTCCTGTTACACTTGAACATCTCAATATCAACATTACAATTCATATCAATAATGAGATGCTCGATAACAATAGATATTACCAAGATCTATATCTTGACGAAGTGTGGTCATATCTTGACTCCATGGCCACTCATCCGGCTGGTTCACGGTTACAAAGAGTCAGCGTTGACGTTAGCTTTCATTATGATTATGACCACATGGACGGCGACGCCGACTTGGAACTCATCCTTGACGAATTACCTTCTCTTCAAGAAAGGGGCATTTTGTTCACTCGGGATCGACCATGGAATGGAGGGCAATGTTGAAGAGAGGGAGCCGGTTCAGAGGACACAGTAACTGTGGGCAATTATCTGGCCGTTGGGAAAGGGAACGTCTTTGGGGTTTAAGCATAGGGCCGTTGACTAGAATTATGAAGAGTTCCACTGTGTTTGTTGGTTCGTATGACTATAGACGTGGCTTTTTCTGAAATGAGTAGGATCAAACACATGCGATTCAAAAATGAGGTCTCCGACGACTCATCAACGGGCCGAAGGGATCAACAATCTGCTTAGTCATTGATAAAATGGGCGTGGTCGTGTCGTTTGTTCTTCAACTCTATCCCACCACAACCCCCGCGACAGGTTCCGTTCTGAAATTCAGGAATTACAAACGAATAGATTTGGATCACAGATAACAAAATGGCATATGTCTTCAAGCGCGGTAAGAAATTTTGCCTCCTCATCTGACCGGTGCTCACACTCTCTGGATCGTCATTAGATGGGTATGTGCCTTTTTGACGCGTTTTATCGCGTTTGCGAACGTGCAGAGTACTAATTGAGTCTTTTTAGGCGCAAGGAACGCGTCCAATTTGACAAGGTGAGCTCGGTTCCACGACTTGACCGATTGTTTGCTGATAATCGCGACTCTGTGATTAGATCACTGCCCGCATCGAAAAGCTTTCCTACGGCCTAGATCTACACTACGTGGACCCTGTAGAGTATGGTTCATTGCTTATATGTTCGTCTTGGGCACTCACAATTATTATAAAGGATCGCTCAGAAAGTTGTTGCTGGAGTATATCAAGGAGTCACGACAGTTGAACTCGACGTAAGTGAGGGATGACTTTCGGCTCGATTTTTCTCAACATCTTTCAGAATCTTGCTGCGGAAACTGCCGCCTATCTGACGACAAAGCACCCCGACTACGCCGTCCTTGCTGCTCGAATTGCTATTTCGAATTTGCACAAGGAAACAAAGAAGAGCTTCTCGCAAGTCGTCAAAGATTTATATGAATTTGGTGAGCTTTTTTCAAACTCCATCATATCTTCGTCCAATATCTTTCAATAGTAAATCCAAAGAACGGACGTCCAGCAAGTATGATATCCCAAGAGACATATGAGATTGTTCGTGACAATGCCGAACTGCTCGATTCCACAATCATCTACAACCGCGATTTTAACTACAATTAGTAAGATTCTCTTGTCTGGGCCACCCCATGCACTAATCCCGAAAATCTCAGCTTTGGCTTCAAAACTCTTGAACGGTCATATCTGCTCCGAATCAATGGTCGAGTAGCTGAGCGACCTCAGCACATGATCATGCGTGTCGCCGTTGGCATTCATGGCAAAGACATCGAACGTGTCGTCGATTCCTATCATCTCATGTCCGAGCGATACTTTACTCATGCTTCTCCGACACTTTTTAATGCCGGAACGCCAAATCCTCAGCTTAGCTCTTGTTTCCTTGTTTGCATGAAGGACGATTCGATTGAAGGTATCTATGACACTCTCAAGCAATGTGCTATGATAAGCAAAACTGCTGGTGGTATTGGTCTGAATATTCACTGTATTCGGGCTACAGGGTGTGTCTACTTGCATTTTCCATATCATGTGTTTTTGGCCGCTAATTATTATTATTATTTGCCAGCTCCTACATTGCGGGTACCAACGGTTATTCGAACGGCATTGTTCCAATGTTACGTGCGTACGATGCCACTGCCCGTTACGTCGATCAAGGAGGCAACAAGCGTCCTGGAGCATTTGCGATCTACCTCGAACCATGGCATGCTGATGTTTTCGAGTTCCTTGATCTCAGGAAGAATCACGGCAAGGAAGAAGTCCGCGCCAGAGATTTGTTCTATGCACTTTGGATTCCTGATCTGTTGTAAGTGTTGTCTTTTCTTTTGTAAACATGACGTTGAATGAACAAAAACAGTATGAAGCGTGTTGAAACGAACGGCAATTGGTCACTTTTCTGTCCTAATGAAGCTCCAAACATGCATGAAGTTTACGGAGAAGAATTCGAAGCTTTGTATGAGAAGTATGAGAGGGAAGGTCGTGCTCGCAAGACCATCCCTGCTCAGAAACTCTGGTACGCAATCTTGGAGTCGCAAATCGAGACGGGTGGTCCCTTCATGACCTACAAGGACCATGCTAACCGTATGTTCTACCACTCTTTGAGTTGTGTCTTCTCATTGTCGATTTTATGTAGGCAAATCCAATCAAAAGAACCTTGGGACGATCAAGTCTTCGAATCTCTGCACCGAAATAATTGAATACTCTGCTCCAGACGAAACAGCTGTCTGTAATCTTGCCTCCCTTGCTCTACCCTCCTTTGTTGTCAACGGCAAGTATGACTTCAAGAAGCTACACGATGTAACCAAGGTCGTGACAGTCAACCTCAACCGCATCATCGATGTCAACTACTACCCCGTCCCTGAGGCTCGTCGTTCCAACACGCGCCACCGACCTATCGGTATTGGTGTGCAAGGTCTAGCAGACACTTTCATGGCCCTCCGTATGCCGTTTGATTCGCAAGCTGCGAAAGAACTCAACATCAAGATTTTCGAGACTATTTACCACGGTGCACTTGAAGCCAGTAACGAGCTCGCTGCTAAAGACGGAGCTTATGAGACGTGGCCGGGGAGCCCTGCTCAGCAAGGCCAGCTGCAGTATGATATGTGGGGTGTCACGCCGACTGATATGTGGGATTGGGCTTCGTTGAAGGAGAAAATTGCCAAGACTGGTCTGAGGAATTCGCTTTTGGTCTCTCCTATGCCTACTGCGTCGACTAGCCAGATATTGGGCAACAATGAATGTTTTGAACCTTACACCAGGTATTTAATTCTGCTCATCCGTCGTTGATCTCATGGAACTCATCTGGGTTGATAGCAACATCTACACACGCCGTGTCCTTGCTGGAGAATTCCAGGTCGTTTGCCCATGGCTTCTCCGTGAACTCGTCGACCTCGGTCTCTGGGATGACAACATGAAGAACATGATCATCGCGCACAACGGCTCAGTCCAAAACATCCCTAACATCCCTGCCGATGTCAAAGCAATATACAAGACGGTCTGGGAGATTTCGCAAAAGAAAGTCCTCGATCTTGCTGCTGATAGGGGGGCATACATCTGCCAGTCGCAGAGTTTGAATGTACACCTGCAAGCTCCGACGATGGGTCAGTTGACGAGTATGCATTTCTACGGATGGAAGAAGGGTTTGAAGACGGGCATGTATTACCTCAGGACAAGGCCTGCCGCCCAGGCTATTCAATTTACTGTGGATCAAGGCGTGTTGAACGACGCGAAGAAGCAACAGGCTGCCGGTGCTGCACTTTCGACTCCTTCCCGCCCGACAGATGGAGGAAATGCTACTGGCATCCTGACCCCCTCGCCGTCTGTCTCAACTACTCCTGGACTGACCACTGCATCGACTGCGTCGGTTACCTCCACACCCACACCTGTCAAGGACGAAGAAACCTCCACTTTCGTCTCTGATGATATTCTCAAATCCATTCCATTGGATGCACTCTCTCTGGATGACACTACATTGAAGAAAGCAGAGGACGATGCAGAATTTGCTGCGGCGTTGAAGAGGAAGTATCTCCGTGAGCTCGAGGAGGCCAAGCTCCAGTGTTCCTTGGAGAATAAGGATGCTTGTGTTATGTGCTCTGGTTAGAATTCGGGTTTCCATTCCTTATGAACTTTGAAACGTGTCTTGTATTACGAGCTGTTATCGATCCGGTTGCTTGTATCTTTCCATTTGTATGACAAATAATCTATCTCAATACTGGTGAAAACAGGATTGAATTACGTAGGGTATCGAATGACCAAAGGTCCCATCCTATTAATCGTGACGTTGATACAATGTGCTATGTAAATTTGTCCCTTGAATAATATAGTTAAGTGATAATTGTTTAGATATTAGGATTTCTTCTGAATGCAATGATCGATCGATGCATGAGGTCGATTTGCCCAGGAGTGAATTCTGTTCTGCAACTCTCGTCCGTGTAATCCATAAAGTTGTCTAGATTCAGGGAAGGAAAAGGCAAGGGTCAACACGAGGGTTCAAAGGCGAGAACCAGGTCACAACTCACGGATAGGATCGGGCAAATCGCTATTTGGACATGACTTCCTGCCAATCGGGCATCCGCGTCCCTCTGAGGCTTCAGGAGGCGTATCAGCCACACCGTCTCCAGTCCCGTTGCAGCCTCCTTCAAAAGTATGTCTCAGGCCTAACCAATGACCTGCTTCGTGGACTAAAGTTCCGCCTTGGCGTTCACGACTGGTGCCGCCGGGGAGGGTGGTGAATAGGAGCACGATGCCGTCTGTTGAGGGGCTGGAGCGATAGCCTGAAGGGAGTGTGGAGTAGCCGTTGAGTTTATCTGTGTAGAAGCCCACGGAGTAGACGTTGAGATGGACAGAGCCACCTTTGTGAAAGAGTCTTTGCATGTCTCGTGTTTGCGGACTGGGCAAGTCAGGGGGAAGGTCGCAAAAGGAATAAACAGTGAAAAACGCACCGATTTTGTGTTACTGTCTCATGCCAGTATTTACTGATGATCCTTGTAACACTCAATAGGTGAAAACTGATACCCGTTCCCACATATTTAGAGTTTACGAGGGTTATCTGGTCATCAATCTGGTTTTGTCTGTTTGAAACATGTAGAGAATTAACAATAAAGGTTGTAAGAAGGGCATGGACATACGGAACCCAACCACCCGCAAGGGTCATGTTAGACGCAACGACATTGAAGTAGATCCCAAAATCATAGCTTTCAGTGGAGTTTCCTGTCTGGCGCTTTACCAAGTCGAGGTCCACGGCTGAGACCCCTCTCTCCATTTCTGCAATGTCCTCGTCTGTGGCGATTGTTCCGCATTCATCTCTGACTTCTCTAATAAAGAGGTTGAATGTCTTGAAAAACAGATCACGAAGGAACGTACCCAAGGGCAGTTGTTGTAAAAACACCGAGACATAGAATGAAACGAAGGGTGGTCGATATTAGCATGGTCAACAGGCAATATCCTAGGGCGAAGAGAGCTCCCTGTCGTGAGGGTAAGGAAGAAAAGCAATTAATGTGTTATTGTTGCACTTGGCGACAAGCAACATTGGTACCGCTTTAAAAAAACCCCTGACATGCAAGGTCTTGGCTTTCTCCATTAATCCTGTAACACGCTGCAGCTCCGCTCAGTGTCGGAGACACAGGAAATGGAAACATGACCGGAACTCGTGGGAGCTCGAAAAAGATTCAGTGAGGTTCAAGCACTTGGAGCAGGTGCAAGCATCAGATTACATATCAGAACTTCCCGCTGATGGCTCATGATGACACCGACATCCTGACATTGATTTTTCCCATTGACCACATCCCAAAGTCTCACTGCATTCCATGGCTGAATTTTAATAAGTTTCGGTCCTAGTGGGTAACTGGGCGGCGTTTCTGTCTAGTTCTTGTAATAGATAGAATTCGAGGGTAATTGAAGTAATCGATTCAATACGATAGCAAAAGTTTACAATTGAAATAGGAAATCCTCAACTAAAACACTGTCCAGGTGGGCGTCAACCAGGATTCCGCAAATGTTCAAAAAAACCGTGAACTAATTGGCTCTTTGCGATCGACGAAACGTCTATGATTAACATTACTGGTGAAAGAGGACCACTAAAACAGTTCAGGTCACAAGCAGAGTAGAAATAGATAGACATTTGACTTACCCCATTCCCAATAAACACTGCTGCCCTCCTTGCAAAATCCATATCGACCGCCTGGCCCACATCTTTTTGTTGAGAATCAAGCTCAAGCAGTTTAGTCGTAACAACATGCTTCCATCCATCGTCGACCAACATCTTCATCAAATCCTCAACCCATTCCGTCTTGTCGTTGGTCAGGATGTACACCGTGTCCAAAAACCTCACCTCTCCTGGTTTGGCAGCGTCAATATAGTCCTTTTTCGAAGCCCTGATTTTGTTTGTGATAAGTTCTTGAGTTGGGAAACAATGGCGCAAGTAGGTCTTTATCGTCTCGTTGCGGTCTACGTCCCATCCTGGGGGATAAGGGAACTTGTCAGGTAGGAACGGGAGGAGGTTCCAACCGTAAAACGTCGAATTCCATTGTGCCAGTCCTATACAAAATCCATCGTAGTCACCTCTCCTAATATGGACCGCTATCGTCCTATCGAACGGTTCACTGGAAGCTCCCAAAGGCGGTTTGGGTCCCTTCGAAGTCAAAAGAGGGAGATTCCTCGCAACGGCACTCTCCACGACATGCGACGTCTTCAAAAGCCTACTAACAGGACAGTCTCTGTACTCATCCCACAAGTCATTACACTTCCCACTTCCCCAAAACCACAAGTCGAAAACCTGGGGAACCTTATCCTCTGTGAACTCGGCAGGTTGAATTTCAATGCACCTCTCTGGTGCTTCGGAGAGAAGCTTTCTCCACGTTTCGAAGATGACACGGCCATTTGGTTCCCAGTAGATGGCAGGTTTAATTTCGCGAGTGTTGATGATCCTGCGTTCCTCGGGCGGGCAGACTATGTCGAAGAAACGATGGGAAACGGAGCGAGGGGCAGGGTCGTGGGGGTCCCATGCGCCTCCAGCCGAGGGACCACTGATAAGTGCATTCATCGGCGTACGAGGTGATTCTGGCTTTTCGAGGTGCTTCCATGGGTAATAATTCCGATTCCAATAGTATTCCCAGTAGACATACGTTCGGTTGGACTTGTATGCCAGGTAGGAATTCATCAGACTAAAAGAAACGAAGACCTATTTCGTGAGATTTCTAATCTCGCAGCAAACGGACGCACATTTCATTCAACAGGTTGTTCCAGCCGAGGCCCTGGATCTGATTTCTGAAGAAGACGTATTTGCCCGTTCTACCCTCTGGGAATGGTAGATCCAAGTTATGCTGGGGCATTTCGTCTTCCCACTTGTACAGCTTATCCCAGTTGGATGGAGGGTCGGGATCGCATGTATTCACTTCCAATGGCGCGACGGGCTCCTCGACAACAGGTACTGGCACTAGAACTTGTCTGGTCGACCTGTGTGCGAGAAAGAGAAAGACGACGAGGAAACTGATTCCAAAGAGTATCCAACGTCTACTGCGACGGAAAGATTCCAGTCTCATTACAGCCAACGTCATTTTTGTAACCTTTTCAGGGGTTAAAAAATTGTGGAACTGCTCACATTTTCCCGCGCCGATTACCCGACGTAACATAAGGTCAATGTAAACGGATCACAACAAACAATTGTCATACACTTAACCAACTCATCCGACGCTCATAGGCCCCAAGTCTCATATAAAATCATACTTGTTCTTTCTCGATTCATCTAGGCGCTACGACACTCATGTGAATTTAGCCTCACGAAATACGACCAACTGCTCCTTCATACGCTGAGACTGGCCAGGTGTGAAATTGTCCATGCACGCATCATCACTGTAATCCATGAAGTTTCCTAGAAAGACGGAGATGAAATCCAAAACCACCGGATTGGAGGGAAAGCAGATGACTTACGGACGGGATCTGTGCCCTTTGAACCAGGGCAAGAATTGCGGCTTACAGGACAGCCCTTTGAAGCATTGGCTTGGGCAGGTGTGTCGTCGATTTCGTCGCCAGGATCTTCACAGCCTCCCTTAATGAACAGTCAGATATGTAATTTAAATTCTCGAGTTCGAACATACCTGGAAGGTGTGGTAAAGCCCTGCCCAGTGACCGGCTTCGTGGACCAGAGTCCGACCCAAACTGTACTGTCGGGACTTGCTCCCAGGAATAGTCGAGTGAAGAAGCATAATACCATCAAGTTTGGGAGCAGTAGTGAAGTCCATTGGGAAGGTCGCGATACCGAGCAGACCCGAAGCCTCTTCATTGTCAAATCTAAGTTTCGGTGAGGATGATTAGAGAGAATATCAAAAAGTAATACAAAACGGTACTTGCCCTACGGTGTAGACGTTGAGATCTTTTTTGCTACCCTTCCTGTATAAACCTTTCATGTCTACTTCTCCTTTGCTGAAAATAGGTTTAGTTTCCACTAAAAAGGTGTCTCGAAAATACACACACCTGTCGGGCGCGACATTGACGAACCATTCCTTATTCTCAATCCTGCTGATACCCTTCAGATTCCACCGGATCCCAGTAGCGTTATAGTCTCGATTCATGACATCTACCTGGTCATGGATCCGTTGATCACTAACCAACCAAAATTATATCACCGTCAATCAACCAATACAAAATTTTCGCTCACGCTACGTATCCGCCTTCCATAGTCTGGTTGGCAAAAATAACGTGGAAATAGACATCCAAAGAAGCAGTCGAGTTCTCTGGCACGGGAGCAAGACGGTGACTCCGGAAGCGTCGTTCGGAATTCTTAACACGATCACCAGTAATGTGGACACCGCACTCCCTAGTCACGAATTACTAGTCAGCAACCCGGGTCTCAAGACTTGGATAAAATCACTAGATCCTTACCTTGACCTTCCGGCGGTGGGGTCACTTTCAACAGGGGGAGGAGTTTGAGGAATTGGCCTTGGCAAGGCTGCAACAAAAGATGCGAATGCGCCAAGCAAGAAAGTCAAATACAATCTGGACACCATCTTCGATTTTGTTTTTTTTTTCTTTTTGTGGTCCTGCCAAGTAGATTACGATGCAATCGTAATTAGTCACGTATTACTGTTCAATGAAGATCAACTTCAAGGTCGAGAGGCCGGCTCCCAATGAATACTGTTAGGTGGC
>Ga0307507_10008322_pt1 | contig 14428 bp, 16 predicted proteins | sample 7_EM_MG_FD_207223 | JGI IMG/M metagenome (GOLD analysis project Ga0307507, IMG submission 207223) | Populus trichocarpa ectomycorrhiza microbial communities from riparian zone in the Pacific Northwest, United States - 7_EM | ecosystem: Host-associated > Plants > Roots > Unclassified | place... | reverse complement strand
TCTCATGGGAATCGTCATATCTTGGTATCGGCAGTGTTAAATGAATAGTGTTTTAAGCAGAGCTGTCGGAGATGCTTATTTATTTCTTAGTTTCAGTTTTTCTTCTGGTGTTTTCGGGTTGAGTTAGAAGTTTCTTGGATAAGTTGGCCTTTCTCCCACTTATGGGCAATTCCACTCTTGTTTGTTTTTGCTAGTTTCGATTTAAATTTAGGTACTGTATATTATTCGAGATTTATTTTTTGGGTGGCGAGTATCGTGGTCTTGTACAGTACAGTACGATGACTCTTCTTTTCTTCCCCCTCATTTGAATGCAGTAGAATATAATCTTTTATTAGTATTTTTCTTTTTCAGAAACACCAATTGTTAATACGCCCAGAGTATATGGGAGAGATTGCTGTTTCGTGGCGCGGATTCATAGGTGGTGGTCGTTCTCGTGGCTCGAGGCTAGGGAAGGTGGTTTGAAATGGGCAGTATAATACGATTGCAGAGAAGGACTGATTTCTTTCTGGGGCGACCTCGTATTTTCTACTTTTTGAATTAGAGTTATGATATGCCTCCTAATTCTTGAATATACCATTTTCACATGCTACCTCAAATTAGAAACTAGGAAAAAGACTCGCAGAAATAGAGGATGCCGAGAAAATGCGACAATTTGGGCCGCGTCGAAGCCGTTTTCGTTAAACAGGATCCACATCTTACAAAAGTCTTCTCATGTCATTAGTCCCCCACTGCCAGCTGATGGGAGTAAAGCCCACAAAATATCTGTTCACCAGTTAGGTGAACGGGCCCTTAGGTTTTCTGCACTCAATACCAAAAAAAAGCTTGTCTTTTTGCTCTTTTTTTGTAACCCGTGAGGAGGATATTGCGGACATTCCAGACAACGAAAATTTCAGAAAACACTGTTTTCCTTATTCGAGTTTATGTCAGGGAAATTGGATCCTACTTTTCTTCTACCGGTATGCCGAGGCTCGCCAAACAAGTCCTTAACAAAGATGCTATTTACTAATCCCCTAGTTTGAGCATGATTAAAAATGCATAAGTTATGTGTCCAGGCGGAAAGTATTTAGACCGCTGACATTTGTAACCCATGGCCCGGTTCAGAGTGTTGTGTCACACCTTCGAAGCAGGCGTCGCAGGTTGAATAACTCGAATTGATGCATGGGTAAAGTCAACAAGTCACCAGTGCGCCTTTGCCTTAGCAATTAAATTGTGCCGTCATGGGATGACACTCATTTTCTCGGGTAGAAGCTGTTGAAAACACCTCATGCGAAGGTAATGATCAGTGGTGAGGGTTTTACGCAGCAGAGTGGAATAGCTTCAGTGGAGACACCGAGTTAATATTAACCGGAGAAGAAGGTCATGATTGATTGTGATGAGTTTATAGAGGGGAAAGTCTGGAAGAAAATTCCGTACAGGAAGAAAAAAGTGGAGCGAGACAAGACAAGAAGGAAAGAAAAACAGGGTGTGAAACTTTTCATAACTTGCTCGTCACTTCGCCGCCGTACATGGGTACCACAGCGGCCTTAGAGTGCGGGCATCTCCCATGCCAAAAGCGGTCATAAGACCGCTACTTCCCATAGAATCACCACAAAGGGTCCCCCGAACGAGATAGGCATTTCCCAGGAGCCGGCTTTCACACCAAACTGGAAGTACCGCCAAACGGGCTATATTCATTATTTTCCGTCACCCTATAGTCTAGCCTAAGGGAACAGAATTAGTGAAACAAACCTTTGGTTAGCCTATCTACAGTGGAGACTATAAAGGTGGGCTTCTGATAGAAACATCAGAAGCACAAGGTGGAAGGAGGTCACGATTGTGGTGACCTATGTGTTAATTGTTTGCGATCAGGTTACCACAATGTAAGCGGGATAAAGTATACTCTTTCTAAGGATTTACATGTTGTCACCAAACACCCGGTAAAAAGGTTCACGGTTTTTTCCCTAAAATTAAACTCCCCTGTAAGCCCCAAAGAGAAAAGAGGGTATTGATGAGGAAATGCGGGGTTGTGTACCGAGAGGGAAGGATATTGGGGATGAGGTGGCTCTGGGTCACGGCTGTCCCGGGAGGCGAGCGGCAGTATTCGGGATTTCGTTTTTTGGGGGAGGCCGGTAAGGTGTAATTTCTTTTGTGTTGGTTCAGAAGTGTTTGTGGGGTTGTTGTCCCGGGCTACTCGAGGGGTAGTGATACGATGCGAGATTAGATAGTAAGTTAGAAAATCGGACTATGAAACATTTGTGCAATGCATGTGTTCTTGTGGAGCTGGCAAATATTGGATAGTTCCAGCTCTCGTATTCGTGCTAGGTGAATCTCTGTAGATATTCGCCCATTTTGTTTGTAAAGGACTCCAAGAATTTGACATCGGGAGAGGAAATTATTGTGAGGTACTACTCTACCATCAAGAATAAAATATTACCTACTTCCGCCGGAAAAACGAAATCGTGAATCGGGAGCATGTCGGTTGCAATGGGGTGATGGAACAGAACGTCACAGCCAAACAGCCTTAGCCAGCAGCAGCTTGGGGCCGCACACAACCCGGCTAGTTTTATAGATAACAATGCTAGGAGTACTATTATAAGGTTGATTTATTAGATTAGACCTTGGCTAACAAGGCTTAAAAATCACCATTACCCTCGCTTTCCTTCATCCAGAAGAACTACAGGTAAATCAACCTCACAAAATCGGCCAAGAACCCATCCTCTACAGCCTTCACACACACCAGCGAAAAATACAAATGTCTCAACATTGCATTAGCGACAACGTTAGCTCTTTTAATACTATCAACAACATGCTGAATAGCTATAGAGTAGCCGACGAGAAGTCTCAAATTTTGACATAGCTATCTTCAATAGAACCTCAGATACGGCACCACGATAGTTGAACCCGCAGAGTCAACGAGGTGGGAGACCAGCTCTTACAAACTGGGGAATATCCGAATTGGTTTGGTGGGTTCCGTGGTGGTAAATCTAATGCTTTAGCGATGTTTTGCTAGGGAGTTCCCGGAGTTGGAAAAACATACATTAGGTAAGAGGGGAGTTACTAGAGGAAAGAAATAATTGCGAATATGCTGCGATGTTAGCTCACCGGTGATACATAATACATTATGCGGGCCGTGGGGGTGGGTGCTGCCGTTGCCTGCTTCTACTTCGGCTTCGCCGCTCGGGAATTCCCAACTAAGATTCTAGGTTCGGTGGTGAAGCAGGTTGTTAGTGGGTTGAACGAGGTTCCGGGAAGAATAGTCAAAGTTCTTCGGGATCGGGAGAAGATCGTTGGTGGCCAGAAGCTAGGACTTGTAGAAATAGAAATAGTGGAGTTTTTGCAAGATATTGCGTTTTCACGATGTACTTGAGTATATTCATAGGCATTGATGCCTTGGACCATGTCCGCCAGGATATCGGGTAAATCTTCTTGATTCACCCAACCAAGTTCTCCAGCGATCACTAGGCGCTCGGCTGTTTTTGACCGGCAGACCACATATCAGGGGTGAGGCTGACAAGCATCTGGCCGGGATGGCAGCGACTAGATCCATATAACCCGCGAAGCATGACATCATATTCCTCAAAGGGAAGTTAAGAGAGGATGCAATGCCGGACGCGATAGACGAGAGTTTAGAGAAGGTAATAATTCAGAATATTCCGGAAACAGAACCGGAAATGTAGTAAGAAAGGGACACGAGGAAAAATGCCTAGAGCTACAGTATGTGCTAAACGATCTTATATCTAGGTTCCTACATATCTTCTTAACCATTGGGACGATTCTACAAGGGACAGCTCTATATCGAAGGAGAAAAAGGCTTAGAGAATAAATAATGGCTTAGACTTGGGGTGCGCGTACCGGGCAAAAATGGGGAGGGTGGGAGCTCAGGGTAGGGAGAAAGCAAGACTCAGGATGGCAGTTCTGATGTGGATTTCTTATTCGAGCCGGCCTTTGCAGGTGGACGAAATATGTCACGCCGTGATCTAGATAGGGTTAAATGGTCTTAATAGCGATGATATCCCTACAATCTCGACCTTCCTGGGCTACTGCCAAGGACTTGCCACCGTCGAAATGGGTACCTCGACTATTAGGTTGATTCATTTTACCCTCCAAACGTATCTCCACACACATCCCGATCTCTTTGACAGGGTTCACTCGACGATAGCCGAAACCTGCTTGACTTATCTGAACTTCCAGCATCAAGGATGTTCCAATGGGCCAACCCCCTTGACCCACGAGGAACTCCCTTCTCGAATATTCGTCTTTATATTGGGGAGCCCGCATGCGAATAGAGCCCTCAGATCGCGCAAAAGCATTTGCGCTCCAGTTTCTTGATCAGTTTGATGGTCATATATCTGCCGAATTCCTTTGGGAGTCGATCAATAGACTAAGGGGTTGCCCCAGCACTATTACCCTGGCGATAAGCCGTTTTCTGCGCTGCACTGCATCTCGTCCTTCGGGATCTCCAAGTTGCAAATACTTCGACAAAGACGAACAGATGGTATGTAAACGGAACAGGTTGTGGGGGTGGCGCCACTCATATGGGCTGCAAGATATGGACATGAAGAGGTAGTGAAGTTGCTCCTGTGAAAAAATCATATCCAACCGGATTAGCAAGACACGAATTCTGGCCGAACAGCACTCTCTGGGCTGCTGGAAATGGACATGAGGGATTAGTGAGGTTATTTCTTGGACGGCGATTTGTCAATCGTGAGTACAGGTCGGTGGTGGGGGAAGGCGGTGCGAGCGGTGGGTGTACTAAATTTATTTAGCTAGAGATACGTCAACCCCGATAGCTCATGTAACTACAGCCGAACGCCGCTCTCGTTTGCAGCCGAGAATGGCCATCCGAGAATAGTGAAGCTACTGCCAAGGTGGAAAGATGTCAACCCCGATATTTCAAATCAATTCCGCCGAACGTCACTCTCATTAGCTGCCGGGAATGTCCATGAGGAAATAGTCAAGCGACTGTTACGGTGGGAAGATGTCAACCCGGACACCTCAGACGCAGATTATGGCCGAACACCGCTCTCGTGAGCTGCCGAGAATGGTCATGAGGGCATAGTGAAGCTCCTGTTGGAGTAGAAAGATGTTTGCCCCAATATATCTAGTGAATCCGGCCAAACACAGCTCACCTTGGTGGTCGAAAACGGGCACGATAGAGTCGCAGAGCTGCAATAGGCCCGACATTCCCGAGGTATCCGTTAATTGAGTACCCGCTCGGTTTACCGGAGATCACCATCTTGTCTTGTGGAAATTGTCGTCATTTCATATAGTCAGTGTCAATTGAATAGGAGTTTGTGCAGGGTGGCCGGAGGTGTTGATTTATTTTCAGCTTCCAGTTTTCCTTCCGGCGTTTTAGGGGTCAATTTGGAGGCTCCCCGGATAAGTTAACTTTTTCCTCTCATATCGGTGATCTCATGTTTTTTTGCTAAAATTTAGGTCTAGGAAAGGATATTACTCGAAATCCATTTCGAGCAGTCAGTGCTACAGCCCCGCATAGTGCGACAACCCCACACCTTTTCTCCCCTTATTCGAATGCGGTAGAATGAAATAGTTTATTCAAGTCTTTTTTTTTAGGCACTGATTCTCTATGCACTTGGGGTATCGGTATATGGGAGAGATTGATAGTTTGAGGCGTGGAAGCATATATAGTAGTGCTAGTAGCGGTGCGGGACTAGGGGGAAGGTTGTTTGCAATGAGGTGGTGCTGTCACAGAGAAGACTGGTTTTTTCTTATTGGATAGAATGAAAATACGGTACCGTACCGAATGGGAACGGGAGTAGATAGCGTGTAACCTCGTTCTCTTCTTCCTTGCCAAACTAACGGTAAAAGCAAAAGCATATATTATGAAAAACAGAACCCATCCGTGCCCTTGCAATGATTACACCTCATGTCCGCTTTCTTCCATCGCTCTGTCTACCCCATGGTAACAAAAGAAAAGAATCATTTGCAATAATCCCTTAAACAAAAGAAATGCTTCCTAAGGACTCCCGCTTCTCTGCGCCTTTAGGACAATGCCTGACCCGTGTTCTGCCTCCATCTACAGAGCCTTTATGCCTTCCTTTGTCCCTCCAAACTCCTACCCATCCATCAAATGAAATATATTTCCCGACCTCCAAACTCTCTTGAAATAAAAGAAACTATCCAGAACATTCCAGGCTGCATCAAGAATTTCCAACCTTTCCGGCGTGATCTCATGTCTCGTGTTTCGAAGTATACACATGATATGCTTCCTAATTCTTCAATGTCCCATTTTCATCTAATCTAGCAAATAGGAGATCTTATAAATATAGCCAGCAGAAATACAGGATAAAAAATACCCGCTGCATTTGAGTCACTGCAGGGAAACCGAGTTGGGCAAGAGGGTTGTGATAGATTGGGCTGAGGGAGGGTGTGGAAGTTGGTTTCGTTGCTGAGGGTTTACGTTGTACAAAAGTATTACCGGTAGTCTCTCACTGCGAACTGCCTGGAGTGAAGACCACGAAACACCTTCTCATAGATTAGGGACAGGTTTTCTAATAGAGGGATTAGTCGATTGGAGGGGTATAGTTGAGCTTGACTCGACAATCAAGAACAATACAAGATAATGAGGAAATAAGATTATCTAATAATTAGATTGGAACTAAGACTATCTAATACTAATATCATGCAATTAGACTAGGAACGACTATCTTGGCTCACTCTAAGTCAACTTTCTATCACTCGGCTCAATGGAGATCCTGCGCTATCTTAGAACATGTAGCCAAGCTAAGAAAGACGTCATGAAATCAGACCCCGTGATAGGGCCCCCTCCCCCAACCAAGGCCGGAATCTTTCAATATCTCACTTTATGCCATCATAATGTTTGGAAGGAGAATCCCAATTTCGCAAAAATTTCTACCTAGTGACTTCATGAACTAAAGTGGTGGTTCTTGGTCATGAATCAGTAGTGCTATTAATTTATGAAAGCCCAAGGGCTAAAAGGGATATTGTAATAGTGGGGGCAAGTGAAAAATCAAAATATAATGTTCGACCGGAAGAATGGAATTATGGCCCCCATCCTGGAAGTGATAATTCGGCTCATAGTGTGAACGAAGGTGCATTACTAGATATCCCGGGTTACATTTCGGAGACCACCTCTCGAATGATTCCCCTAGCACCTACCCTCAATTCGTTATCCATTTGGTTAGAATCAGCGTCACAACTCAGTCTCATTTCCAGATAGCCCTCAATATCCACCACGATAGGATTGGCCATTATCCTAACAGCCTCACTAAAACATCTCATAACCTTGAAGACGATATAGGGATTTCTGGTAAGGAATACTCGCGGTTCTGGTGATGTCCGAATGATTTCTCGCAGTAACTCCAAGAGCTCCCGTCGGTGTTTCGGAGGGAATTTGTGTAAGATATCCCTACATAAACTAGAGATGGTAGGGATGTGATATTCCTCGTCATAATATCTATCATAAATTTATTAGGAAGTAAGAGCCATTGCCCACCAACTTCGTTTTTAGCCTCCTTAAACGCTTCCTGTATAGGCCGCAGGGCTCACCTCTACTAACAAATTGCTTGAGGACAGCGCCAAACATATCTGTTGTGGACTGTTCCTGTTAAGCAAGGAAATCACAGTGTATTCCTACGGCAGCAATGCCGTACCCCTTAACCTAATCGCGGAGAATACCAACTGCTAGAAACTATTACTTGCCGATTGTTAGCCGTATCTACAGTATATAGCCATTCTCTAGGAAGTGATGGTATAATAATTCTAGTAGTAGTAGCAGAGCGTTATACCAGAGGAGGCATTAGGGCATGTATGGAGGTATAGGGTATGAGCGGAGATAAGGCTCAACTGCAAGCAGAGTTTTCACTGCTAGAGTGAACTATTAGATAGCAACCTCCATAGCGAATAGAACCATAACCAACTTTCCTCCCGTCAACACCTGCGCACGATCGTACATATCCTCCATCAGGAAGCACTTCTTCCCTGATGTAGCTTTCCCCCACCCCCAGGTTTCCGTAACATAACAACACAAGCCGAATACGGCCATCTTTGCCGCTTGTCACTTTCCGAGCCCAATGGTTTCTATTGCCCAGCTCGTCACGCGATCGAGTCGACTGGCTCACACACCCTGGTGCTATCGCTGTCGTATAAGTGGCGATGACCGACGTAGAATGTAACGCACCTTGGCCTCTATTTCGGAAACGAGGTTAACCATATTATTACCTATACTGTTGAACGAGTTGGAATTACCAGTGATTTTCTGTCGGAACATCAGCCCTACAGTCCATTATTCGAATTCCTTCTTTCATGGGAGTTAGAGAGTGATTGTGTGCAGTGAGAATGAGACTTCTGCCGGAGCACGAGGAAATCTGTAGGAACTAAAGAAAGAGGGGGTATCTCGTGAGGCTCCGGTGTCATACAAACCCGCGCTTACCGTACTTTGAGACCTTGGATGTATGGGGGTTTTCTTCAAAGTCAGGGAATGCCAAGTGGGATCTGGTAGTATGGCCCGGTCTAGTATTCAATATATGTGATTCTGCTATAATAACTTTGGTCCGTTGTTTATAACATGACTCATTGATTGGTTATAAAGCAACGATTAATAGGTGTTGGGATTGATTTCACCTCTAGTTGGTCTTTATCGGGAGAGCATTACTCGAGCATGCTTGTAAGAACCCACCGGCCGCATCGTGTCTTGATTCCCTCAAAAATCGAGAAAAAAGAGTCGAAAGCTTTCTGGTTCCTACTATTATCGAACCAGTATTGTTTGAGTAGCCAAACTGTGGGGGTTTCTTCGGCTAGTGTTTCTTCAAGTGCATTCGTTTAGTCACGAGTTCTCAAGGGAAAGAGCTTAACTAAGTCCAGCAACAGTACAGTGCCTCGCCTCATGCCTAGTTAAATTCTATGCTTACAAGTGAGGGATCCCAGAAGAACCTGCAGCCCATGGTGTTGGAAATCGTAGTGTTATGGCCGCACTTGATGCGGGATGTGCTGGAAGTGCCTGAACTACAATGCCACACTAGTATATGTATGCACTAGTGAAAGGATGCGCAAGGTAGGAAAGTTTTTCCACACCCCTGTCTGTTTCCCCTTGCTTCCTTCCTGTTCTTTCTTGCTCATCTTCTTTCTTCTCTCACTTCACTTCTTCCCCAAGTCATTCTTTTCTTCAACTCAACACAAACAATTGTGATCTTGATCTCCGTATAACACAAACATTCTGTCTCCACTTAAGCCGTTCTTCTCGGCTGCGTAAAACCCTAACCGTAAATCATTACCGGCGCATCGAATATTATCAACACATGGTCATCGAGTGACATTTGGTGAATACAATTATTGCCCCCAGCACGCAGACCACGTTTCCCTCATGGGAGGAGCATTCTACTATAAAATGAAAGAAAAGGAAAATGAACAAAGAAGCACTAGAAAGGGTTTTGGTACAAGTGTACCGGTGATGTCCTACATCAAGAACAGAGCGGTTTGTTCACTTTTTTCTCGCTTGGTAATACATACAAAAAAGCCCCCTTCGACATATGGAATATACAGTATACATTCACTTTTTTCAAAAATATATTACCCATTACGGCGGCCTATAGCGACAAAACCGCCACACCAAATCTTAAAACTTCAAATTCAAAAAACTTAGAAAAAAGTACCTCAACTATCAGAATCTCATAAGTGATGAAACTCATTTGTTATGATAATCATGATGGGTATCATTGGGTAGTGGTGAATACGCGGTCGAAAAATGAGAAAAGTGTAATTGAAGTTGACATGAAACAAAGCTTGTAATAAATAGGAACATGAACCAAATTAAAAACGTGATAGGTATGATATATCTTCCTTGAAGACAAAAGAAATCAAACGCAATGAATTTCATGAAACTCTAAAGGTAGAGTTTAACAATTGACGTCTTTCATTTCAAGTTCCTCTTCTCTAACAAGAGATGAAGTAGCAACCGTTCCACTAAACTCAGTAATTCGAGGTGTCCAATTGTAGGCACCATTAGGTGGGTCATAGTCGGGGGGGTACTACGTTATAGCCACACTTGTCCATATATGTACCCTACTCAAGTAGTCCTAGCTGGTGTGGCATGTGGGTACTAGCTCTATGCAAGTTCAAGTACATGAATTGACCAGCGTGGCTACGAAGACCCCCAAAAATGGAGTGTATATGTTAATATTATTGGGTACTGGGTAGTCGGCTCCACCTTCCAAGTTCCGCACCTCCCCAGGCCTCTATACAACAAGACTCTGCCAATGAGGCCAAAACTCACCAAGCACTACGTCTGAGAGAGGGTAGAAGGCAGGCCCCCAAGGGTGTTCGCTCTGGCTCTGAATTGAATCTGAAATATGATGTTCCTTACTTCTTTTCTTTATATTATTTATTTTGATCGTGGTTTTCTCTTTCGTCTAATGTGAAGTGGAATGGTTTGTTCTCCTTACTGGCTGGGTTATTGTACAGCCGTACTGGTTGTATTACTGGGTTTTAATCAATATCATGGATTTTCAAATTGTTTGAATCTGCTTTTTTCTTTTAGTTTCGGCCTTTCTTCAGCATGTTATTTATATGACCCCAATGATACCAACGATGATGATTAAGTTTACTGCCTACCAAATTTTGTTGGCTAAAGGGCATTTTAAGTTTTGTGAATTTGGAGATTCAAGATTTGATGTTGTGGCGGTTTTGACATTATAGGCCACCGTAGCCTATAGAATGAAAGAGGAGTTCATTTTAAGTAGTTTTGTATAAGCAGAGGCCCGAAATGAGCCAGGGGGCGTGCGCCATGATATGATTGGCTCAGTGACTAGACAGTAAAGTCAAGGTTGGACAGAAGAAGTGAAAACCTTTGTAGAGGAATCATTTGTTTATTATAAACCCTCGGCTTATTAGGAACTAACTACGGGAAAATCCATGTCAGGCAAGATAAGTTATGGCCTAAAAACCCTGATAACAAAAGAGACACTATCTCCCCTCATCAAACAATAAAACAATTTAAAATGACTAAACAACCAAAACATATTGAAAATTTCAAAAATAAATCATGAAGCCAATGCGGCATTTCTCCTAAAAGGAAAAACCCCCATCCCCACCACGAAATTTACCCTATTCTGCCGCACATAAGAGGAAAATTCATTAATCAACTCAGATCTCAGGCTTTTTTCATGTTCTTCAGTAGCTCTGAACCTGGTGCAATAGCAAATGGGTGATAGAACAGATTTTACTGTGCACCCACCAAAACAGGATACTCGACTATCTGTTATCAATGTCTCTGTGTCTTAGGCTTTCCTAGGGCATGCCAGATTTCAGTTTCGGTTTGACCAGTACATCTGGGTCTTGGGAGCACGCTTGTTGGCCCTTCTTGAATGTATTTAACAAGCAGTAAACCTAGGGACTGACATGAAGTTCCAGCATTTGGGAAATCGTGGCAAATACTTGGAGTACAGTGGGTATGTGTCATCTACCCACTGCTTATACAGTGGGTTGCACCCTCTCTCCTTTGTCATCGAATGGTGTCCAGGATCCTCAGGTGTGACTTGTAGCAGTCATGTTCCACTGATGGGTACCTGGCCTTTTCAATACAGCTCATAGACTCTGACAGCAATTTGATCAAAAGGCCACCTGACTTATTGAATCCTGGAACAGTGTGAGTTTCATATCTTCAGTCAAATGCGTCCTGTAAGAGGTATGGGTTACTGTTGGTTTCGAGTATCATTTGATACTCAGTATTTTTTATAATTGAGTTTGCTACTCATAATGTTTTATATTTGGTTTCGAGGATGGTTTGATACTCAGTATGTTATATTTATGGGGTCAAGCTAACATTTGATACTTCATTTGTTTTATGTCACGTTTCAAGGCTGCCGTTTTGGGAGTCTTTATAGTTATTGTTTACAAGGCTCCGGGGAGCCTGACAAGTGTATTTAAGACCTGCTATTCTCCGGACTTAGAGAGAGCAGACTGCGACAGACGGAGTCTTCAATATACTTGTTTGAACAGGTACTTCTTCAGTTCACTTCGAGAATCCAATATGACCAAAAATACTTAGCTATTAGGAACTACTTGGTAGTTGCGATATAGTAAGAAGTTTGTCACAACAACTGACTCTAAGCCTCCGGTACTTAGTCTCGTTATATACCACACTTTGGTATAGAGATGGTATTGTTACCCTAACGATTCCCACCACCACCCAGGAGCTGGTTACATTTTTTTAACTTCAACAAGTTGCCAAGATTGAAGAACACCTGGAACCCAGCGGGAGCAAACCTCCCAGGAAGAAGGTTCAACAATGAGCTAGAGACAAACTGGGACGATGTGTCAAAGCACGTACAAAGGAACAGTTCCCAATACTCGAGGGGGCGAGGCAAGTAGCCAGAGATAGCGCCCAACGAGATCTAGTGGAGTCAGCAACAGAACTAGCAAAAGCAGCTACAGTTACCCCCGGCGGGTTCCCTGAGTCGCCACAAAAAGGATTATGCACCAAAGCCCCGTAGTGGCACCGGCAGGCGATCCAGATAGCTCAAGTAGTAGTAGCGACTCACACGACATGTCTGACCATGGTGAAGGAGCTGGCGGACCAGGTCCTGTCCCGGGACCAGAGCCTTAACCAAGGCTTGGTATCAAGGTTCCATCACCCAAGATATTCACTGGTGATGGCGAAGACCTCAAACCGGAGGCATTCGATAGACGGTACAACTCAGTGCAAATCTACCTACGATTATACAACAGCTCCCAGAATGCTGCAGGAGCAGGAAGGTTCTGGATTCTCTATACAGAAGGACGAGCCCAAGAAGCCGTATTCCCAGCAGCAGAGCTATTTCGAGAAAACCTCACAAGAGAGCTACCAGTACCCTATCTCAGGGAACGATTCCAATCATTCAAGCATAAGGATGATACCTATCAGAGGTTCCACAGCATCAGGTAATCCTGGAATGGACAAGTCCAGAAGATATCTATCATAGCTACAGATCTACTCATGCATAGATCACGGCTTCCACAAGACACTATAAGTGACTACGCTTTCATACAACAATTCTTTGCCAGTATGCACCCAAGACTCCGGCCAGACGTGGAAACTCAGTACACTGGGGACGAGGATATCAACACTGTTATTGCTATAGCAGAAAGACTAGACTCTATCCATCGAAGTACAGGAGCGTATGGCAAGGAACGGTAGGATAAGCAACCTAAGGAATCCACCTACAAGCAGACAGAACACAAACCAAAGAAGAAGTTCAATAATGATTGCAACTCGACCAAAAAGAAGGAACAAAGGAAGGAAGAAGCCTGTTTTACTTGTGGTGGTGAAGGACATAGAGCAAAGGATTGCCCAAGAAAGCCGGACAAAGGAAAGGTGAAGGTCAAAAAGTAAGCAACATGTAATCTAGCAACAGAGCTCAGCGAATATGATGAGGTATACATCAATACCCTGGAATTCAAGAGCTACAGAGCTACAAACACCCCTTGCCCCACTACAATCAAGGCACACCACGGACTTGAGGGTACTATGTTCATTAATGGAAAGGAAGCAAAAGTCCTGTTTGATAAAGGAACGATAGGAGCAAATCTTATTAGTGCCGTCTTTGTCACTACCCACGGTATACAATGCATAGAAATGAAGGAACCAACCAAGATCCTCATGGCCATGAAGGGATTACGATCCGAGAGGAATAAAGAGTGCACTTTTGACCTAGCAGTAGGAAAGCTAGTACAGAGAAATGGAAACATAATGCTTGTAGGAAATCGGGCGAAGTACGACGCCCTTATAGGAATGCCATTCCTAAAACACCAAGGAGATATAATCGAATGTGGCGGGTTAGCTATGGACTTCCCCAAGTTTGGAATTAGGATCAACTGCACACCTATCAGCGGACATATCAGAGTAGTGGTCATCACCACAGAAGCTGTAATAGGCCAACACCCAGAAGTGTTCCCTGAAGCCATACCAGAAAGACTGCAACCACTTAGAGAGATAAACCACAAAATCTGCCTCATGCCAGGAAAGGAGCTAAGGAACTTACCAACTTACTCAATTGCAGAAAGATGAGTGAAGGAGATGGGTTTATTGATCAATGAGAAAGTTGAACAAGGGATTATCAACCGGAAAGCAGTCCATGGAGGAGCACTGATCTTCGCTCAAGACTAGAAAGATAAAATCAGAATGAGACCAGTGGTCAATCTCCCAGCAAGGAATGAGATAACCATCAAAGATGATGAAACAATTTGAAACCAAAGAATGATCCTGAATTCGCTAGGAAGAGCGAGATACCGAAGCAGGATTGACCTCAGCGATGCCTACATCAGGGAAATGTCGGAGCGTGGTCCAAGGTGGTCCTGAACGCACCTGGTGCACCAAGGGGGGTCGTGGTTCCCGTGGTCCACCTAGTCCACTCCGATCCACTCTGATCCACACTTTTGGAAATTTTACTGAAAATGTGGATCAAGGTGGATCAGGGTGGACCAGGAGGACCAA
>Ga0307507_10008321_pt1 | contig 14429 bp, 15 predicted proteins | sample 7_EM_MG_FD_207223 | JGI IMG/M metagenome (GOLD analysis project Ga0307507, IMG submission 207223) | Populus trichocarpa ectomycorrhiza microbial communities from riparian zone in the Pacific Northwest, United States - 7_EM | ecosystem: Host-associated > Plants > Roots > Unclassified | place... | reverse complement strand
CTCGTTGACATCTGGTTCACTGCAAGAATAAATATAAGCATGATATCGGAACCTGCTCAGACTTTTACGCACTCCGTTCAAGGATTTGGCTCGACATATCGTCAAACTTTGCATCCAATTGCTCTAATAGAGTCTCTACCTGGTCAATCGTTATTTTATTGCAGGACTTGGTGTGTTCTGACTTACAAAGGCCGTGAGTTCATGTGGACTGGAGATATCCTTCGGTGCAATAGTTCCCTGCTTCGAGGGCGCATGCTTATTCGCCACAGGTGTCTTATCCTTGTCCAATTCGCTTGACTTGGAGGGAGTTACGGGGACCTTTAGCGGCTGAGCAGAATGTTGTTTAGACATTTGTCATTCATGTGAATGGTGATGGAAGGGAGTTGTTTGGTCTTGATCAATTGGTCCAAACACCGGTCCGAATTTCCAATGAAGCTCGGCGCTTAATGTGGTCAATCATCCTGTGGGAGAGCATGCTGGTGCTGACAGCTCAATTGGTGAGTGTGCATCCACTTAATATCTCCTTCGGAAGATTCCAACGTCAAACGAAATTCGGATTCTTTTGGCATGGTGGTAATTTCCCTCATGACACGCGGAAATTATGATTTCGAATCCAAGAATCATCGTGTACTGCGTTATTACTGCACATACACGCCTTGAATTTGAAAAAACGGGGGTTTCTTTGCTCTGGGGCTTGTAGACCATTCTATTAGGTCGCGGAGAATCGCGCCCGTTCTCTCACCTGAGTCACCTACCGGTCCTATCTCTGATAATCATCACACGAGATCTACAATTTACTTATTTACCTCGGGCAGAACGCGGTCAGAAAATGTCCCCGAACGGCAGTCATCTGATTCATTGGGATTGAGGATCGGCTCCATTTTTCTTCTAGTCGAGTATTATCCCGACCAACTCGCAACTTGGTTCTGTCATGGGATGTTGACATGCCACATTTTGTCCGTTTTCATGCAATTCATACAAGAATTACTGCCAACTCTTGGCCTACCAATGTGCGTACTTTCTATTTTATGATGTGACGCGCCTGGGTAACTAGAACTCGTCACCTAAAACCTTGCGAGACACGAACAAAGTCCGTTGTATTGATATCAATTTTGAATTGATGGGAATTTGCTATTTCATGCTCGATGTGTTCCCACTTCCTGAAGGGTTTTTCTTTGCCGTTATTTCATTATACGGAATTCGATGAAATTGCACACAGATGTCGAGACGCTCAGGATAGTCAGGACCGTGGATCGCGGGGTACGAATTGTCTTCTTTGGGCCACCCAAATCTAATCAGAGGTCGGGCATTCATTTTGGTCATCAAATCAGAATCTCCCGATCGGGAGATGCAGGCGGTATGCTGAACCTGAAGGTCGTTGATAGCAGAGACAAAGGAACTGGAACGGTCGGAACTTCATTGAACAACACTAGTCCAGCAGGACAGCTATCTATCAATCTTCAGCTGGAAGGGATCGATCATCAGCGATATGGGTCGTTTGGTTCAGGGTCCAGTCAAATACCCCCGTTCCTGGAACAAAGAATCTGTATGAATGTACACGGCTAAGTTAAGACGCTTTCGCTATTCACGAGCGACAACACATTCCGAATTGAATAGAGGCCATCACATAAGACACACTGCTATTTTGCATTGTTCCGTTATCAGGTACAACCCCCAAATCATAGTTCTTTTGGAATACATCTCCGCTTCCACGTCGTAACCTCCCATCGCCCAGGTCAAGCGCTCAAGTCCCAGGTTCACCGTTGCAGGGCGCATGGGCACCAACACACGTCGAATCGTCTTTCAATCTTGATGCTATCCATTCGGTTCGGACTCGGAACGGATGCCACTCTTTGCAGCAGCACGACACATTTCACAAGTAATTCGAGTGCAGCAAAGCCAAATCAGACAGGAACGAGGCCGCCCTATCCCATATGACTCGCTTGGTACATTTAATCGAAAATTTTAAACTTTTAGATACAACTCACCTGGAGGCTTGAACCCAGTTTCTGTTTCAAATTTCAACGGCAGGGAAGCCAATTTAAGACGGGACGAGCTGTAGTCCTGGGATTCGATTGACACGAGGGCGAATTCCATTCGAAACCCAGGTTGTTGGCGGTGAAGAAAATTTCACGGCAGGGTCCTGGTTTGTGGACAGTGGTTACCAGACGGGGTATACATCATATCTATTTGTACGTTATACTGCCGTGTTTCAACTTACGACTTTTTCATGTCCAAGCTTCAATAAGTCGGAATTTCGGCGACTTCACTCGTCATTGGGTAGAGCCTTGGCAAACAAATACTTTCGGACTCTTTTTTCTAAGGAATCGTCCAAGATGTATTATCATACGAGATCAATTGAATATTAGATGTAAGAAAAAATTTTATCCCTTGGTTCTTCCGTCTTTCACCGGGACTTTGGATGTTGCCAGTGGAGGTGTTCGATAGACTCAAGATTTACATGCGACAAAGGCTCTCAAATGGTTCCCCTGGCTCGAGGCCATGGACTAGGCAATGTCGTCTGATGAAGTCCTTGGTGCCCTTGAAATGAAAGGTGGTAGTTCTCGGAATATCGGGACACGGATAACGATATCCCGAGTCCCTACCAGTCGTTTAAAGACTTTGGCTACTTGCAACGAGGCATTTTGAATTCTTGATCTAGACCTGCCTCTGTTAGACACACTGTAATCAGGAGGGCAGGAATCCGCGGGGTCAATTGACCACAAGTACTTTCTCAGAGGCCGTACGAAGTCGGACTCGGATGGGTTCGGAATTCATGTTGATGCTACCATGTATGAGTGCCTTGCGTTTTATTGGACGGATGTCTTTCCGACATATACAACTTCTGATAACAAATCGGCTTCAATAATAATAAACGAGTGTGGCGGTAAAGGTTGATAGACGTTATCTTCTTAATTTACATGAAAAATGCCCTAATACCTACACCACCACCGCGCAGTGGTCTCCTACTCTACCTGAGACTGCCCAACAAAGTACGTGTTCCAATGCTGCCTTGATTAAAATCGTGTAATTGACGCAACCTTGAAGAATTCATGTCCATGGAAGGACTAAGTAGGACGATCGCAAGACTTGTCAATTGGAACTCATTGCATAGGCTCAACGATACGACTTTCTGTTCAGAATTCGAAAATGCCTTCCTCCAATGTTTCTTTTAAATCAAGTTTTTAGAGGAAACTAGCGCTTGAAAGCAATTTTACGTCGTCGTTGCCTTCAAGTTGGTCAGGTGAATTGATCTCAGCGAAGCATCGCGATCGCAATCAAAGCTAAAATGATGACAAAATACTCCCGTATTTACTTAGGTTTTTAGTTGCACATTTTCTGCACGGGGAAATATTTAAGCCAGGTTGTGACCTTTTTTGGAGATGGGATATTAGGTTGATAACCCCCCCCAAGGTTTTAGTTTCAAGGAGGAATTTAACCAGTAAGAGAGTCCCGATAGAAACATACCGATTGGCTTCGTGGGACTAGCCAGATGGACAAGACATGATGATCCGATAGTGGCCTTGTAATCAGAACTAAAGGGATTGTTTTGACGACTGCTTCCGAAGCCATGAAAATCCTGGAGATGAATGCAATCAGTATTCCAAATTGACAACCGTGTCTGTCACAAGGTAAAAGATTTCCAGGAACAATTCTATTGTTCTATATAAGGCGAGGCTCATGTTAACCATCTGCCAGTTCAACACTTCCTTGCTAATGTGGCGTCACCCTTACGACACGTGGTACTGTTGGAATTTTCCAATCACATGTAAGGAAGGCCATGGAAAACTGCTGTAAGAGAATAAGAGGGGCGGAGTATGTGATAACTAGAGTAACGACCATCGACCTAAACGGTGCCACTAACCGGCTGCTTCTTTTCCCATCGAACGGAAGAGAAGATGCAGAACGGCGGCGATCACAATTTCATACCAACTCAGTTCAAAGGACAAATGAGGTCACGTCGCCCATATAAAACTTGAGCCCACTACCCTCTCTGTCCAGTTGCTTTTCCCATTTTCCAAGAAAATCAGAATTGATTTCGTGATTGATTTAGCACCAAAAATAGAAAGTGCCCCAATCCTGATCCCGTCAAACAAGCCGACCAAGAACCAGGACGAACGACCGCATAAAGTTCGTTAACTTTCCTGATAAGGCGGCCCCCCGTTCGAAGGCGGCTCCTGGGAAGCAGGTAGAACGATTCTATATGAAGCCAAATGGAGATTGCCGAAAGCGGCACTCCGTAAGTATTCTGACAAATTGAAATGAAGGAAATATATGACACTTACTCGTGGTTTGTTACAGTCCATCCGTTTTGCCAGCGTTCAACTACTGGCTGAATTTGCACCTCGTTCACTGTTACTTAATAAGGATAAAATGACACTTATTGAAATCTGACTTGTCAAGCTTTATGAAGCAGATAAGCGATATGGATTCGTTGCCCGTACCAACGTGGATATCGTCATACTTGTATCCCTCGTTTCCGTTGTGGATAGAAAATGAGGTGTTGGTATCTATGACCGTAAACAGGTATTTTTCTCCGGGCGCACGGCGGCGAATATGTGCATGACCTTCAACATTTCTACGAGGGTAAATTGCCCCTCTGCTCGAGTCGATAAACTCGAAGATATGCGGCCTCCCTGATACACTAATATTTTTGGTCCACACAATACTATGGGATACAATATTAACGTGAACTTGACTTTTAATGCGCCTTAGCCCCTCCCGATTCCTACACGGTGATGTGCAGGTGATTGCATTTATTTTCGGATATCTATCACAAGTTCACAATGCTCGGGCTGTACATGTTAGAATTATGTAATGATTCAGCTGTACGGCGTTCGGAGGACGACACCCTTGGCAGAAGGCCACCAACTTGAGGCTACAAACGAGAAGAATCCGGACTTACAATATTCGACCAAGCTGATTCTCTGATTTACCAAGCCCTTCTTTTATTATTTTATGTAAGGGCTCAGGCTTATTAAGTGGTGAGTGATGGATTGGAGTTCGGTGCGTCGGGTACATGGGAATTCAAGCACTTGCCGTGAGTATGCCAAGGAAGGATGTGCCGCATATCTGTTTCCTCGGAGCAGAAGAATCGTGCGGAGGCTGAGATCTCATCGTGCGGGAGATGGAGCGAATCGTACTACTTCTGCTAGGGAGTGGGCCAGAGGAGCCACACGAATGTGCGTCTTATCAGTTTACTGAAAACGATAAAGGAATTGGGTTGGAGATCCCGGTACTGATATGTGCGAAATTGGGTGTGTAAACCGGGAAATGGGCAAATGTCTGCTGTTTCTATGAAACGATACCTCGAGGTGGAGCAATGCTGTTAAAGGAAAAAGGTAGGACATAATAGCTGATGTTCCCGACTGGCAGCTACTGGATGCGTGTCCTTCTACTCAGAAATGAACTCTGTTATGGAGGCCGAGAAGGTCGATTGATCAAGGGTGGACGCAGAGATTGCAAATGGGATAGTAGCTCGGTTTAGGAACTTATTCATGGGGAAAGCAGGAATCGGATCTTCCTCCCAAATGCGATCATACCCAGTATATTTCCCTGTTTCAGTTACTTTCAGCGCCAATTTGTACGAGAAATTTTCAGAAAGAAATAAAGAACGAAGGGGCTGACAGGTGGCGTTCGATTTTCGTGTCAAGTAAACGGACTTCGGGTAACGTTATACCCCCCTTTTTGATCTTGTAATGCCTGGCAGGTATATGGTAATAAAAAATCACGGTGGACCTGGGCTGAAGGCGGGGTTCGAATGCATCCTATCCCATATTTGATTCTTGAGGAATAGCGGATGATAAAGAGCCTTACCTTCTCCACAAACCATCCCACCTCGCATTTGTCCAACAACCTCAAGCTCTCCCAAGTATGTCGAGTAACCCAGACGTACCTCCATTCACCGGCTACGTCGAGACTACTGTGAACGCCCTCCGCCTCATTCATGCTGCTCGTCAAGGCGTCATCCCTCGCATCACACGTCGGCTCAATGACGCTGAACGCAGGACCATGATAAAGTCTGGCGCAGTTTTTGTGTTCAGCGTTGAGGAGAGTGGGATCAAACGATGGACAGGTGTGTGATTGTCTTCGAAACAATCATGCATGGCTAACCTTGTTTCCGTCCATCAACACAGATGGCCTCCTCTGGTCACCATCCCGAATCGTGGGCAACTTTCTTGTAGGCTGTGCTGCTGCAATGTCCGAGATCGAGAGCTAATACAAGACTAATACAGGTCTATCGCGAAATCAACGAACGCACCAGCAGCAGAGGGAGTCATCACAAGAAGCTTTATCCCAGCGACGACTCTCAGACACGAACATTGACACGCAAGAGTTCTCCAGATCAGATGACCACAGGTTTAAAGGGTCATGGCAGCGACCAAGGGACATTCAAACCTGGTGGTCTGATCAAAAAGGTCCGCAATGTTACTGTTACATGAGGTGATCGACGAGCCTGACGTCGTTTGACAGACGATCACTGTCACAATTGAAGGGTCTGACCTCCACCTCATCTCGTACTACACTTCCGAAGATATACGTTCTGGGAAGCTCAAGGCAAGGATATTGTGGCATTATCTTTTACATTCGACTTACCGTGGTTCAGCGGCCATCGTCAAGACCGGATATCATGACCCTTTATATGCCTCCACACATCTTCCGCTTGACGAACTTCAGAGTGCCGCCCAAAGTTGAGATCGGTCCGGATGGAAAGCCCCGCCTCGTGTAAGTGAATTATAACCTGGAGCCTCACCATGACGGCTGCTGAACTCGACCCAGTGAAACAGAGGACCTAGACCAAGTTGAGTGCAAAGTCGAGGATCAAGGGTACAATTTTCAAGGTACATGGTCAAGCCCAACTCCCGACTCACCTGTTGGAAACCCGTTCGGAGGGAACGCTGCTTATCCCCTTGGCACCCAATCAGCGAGTGGGTCGAACGTGTACGGAAGGAGCCACCCGAACGAAAAGTGGTCTATGAACGGGGATTCACTACTTTCCTCATCTCTTACTCGCCAGGAGGTGGGTTGGTCTCCGCAAAATTCCACGATGTCTTCCGCCCACAACATGGGCCGCAGGCGTGAAAATAGCCTCCAATCTGACACATGGCCTTCCATTCAATCTCAATCAAGCGGCCGTTGGCAAGGGACGTCACCGGATACCTCTCCGACCACTCCTTCCTCAACCTCCACTCTCTACCAAGAACGAAACCGAATCAGATCTGGACATCCGTTTGACGATGGTCAGATGATACATCGTCGAGAGAACGAGGGTGTACAGACCAACAGTTTTCCGCACCGATACAATCCTCACCCAAATGGGACTCGTGAAGGCGCCCTGCAGCGACTACAATGGCGAGAGGTGCCAGCAGAGAGCGGACGCGATCACAGGAGAGTGAACTCTACTCAAACCAGTCACTCTTTCCCTCACTCGCCAACGTTACCATTCAACTCACAGAGTTACCACTCAAGCGCTACCCCGACGTATAGTTCTTCTTGGACGCAAAGTGATTCCAACATGTTGACTCCAACTCTGCATCCCATCCCATCCACTCAATCCAGTTTGTCCTACGACGGATCATACCCATCGAATGTCAACTCTGCGCCTATTCCCAGTCCCGAAGAATATTCGACCGTTGACGATCAATATCGGGAGTCCTAATCTCTCACCCTTTTGCAATTATTTCTTGGAATCCGCCATGGGACGTTTCTTTCACTGCATCTTGTCGTAATACATATGTATTATTGTAGACTGGTAACTGCATACGCAGTGCGTAGATATCGATCTGAATGACTGTAGTATCAATAATCACGATGTGTCGTAGGAGTCTTTTGGGACTTTACTTGCAATTATTTTGAAATACCTTGCCATCGTTCTTCATGTGGGAATTGATTTGTGCTCCTCGGATCCCGCCAATCTCGGGATAATCGTTACGTCGGCGATTGCGGCTGCTAAACGGAGCATAACTAGCAGAAGCACGCTTAAGGAATATTACTTCTTTAGCCAAGGTGCAGAAGACTTCAATGAGGAATGTCGTTCATAATAGTCGCGTTCACTTAGTATGTACACATTCATGACTTGGGAAAGAAAAGGCCTAAAGAAAACACGGGAATAAGTTAAGGTGGATGTGGCTGACTGTGAATTGAGGACATCACCCTTCTTGGAGGCGGTGAGTATAAAAGTCGACATTTGGGGTAACAATTGAAAACGGACCTAATAGTTAATCAAAATTCTTGCACGGACACGAGAACCAGAGTTGCGCCAGGTTAGCCCTCGTATTTTAAACTACGATGCGCTCATCGCCCGACGTTCAATGAAGTCCTTGATATTTTGATGACCAGTAACTGTACCAAAGAAACAGCGCTTCGAGGTATTTTCCCAAATGACAACACCTAATTCCTTGGCATAATTTAAAACAAATTCGTAGTCGGCTTGGGAGGCGAAGGCGGTGTACAGGTATCCTATATCGCAATTCTCTAAAAAATTCAAGAAAAATTAAAATATGAAATGACCTTCTTGGGATTTGAGGCGATTTCTTTCTAATTCCCAGAGCCTTATCTGGTCTTGAACGGTTACCGGAAGCAAGGGATTCTGATGATGGACTATGATCAATGAGCTCAAAGTCACTCTGTGATGCAACTTACATTTCTTCTCATTTGGGGGTGGGCATGGGTGATAAGGTAGCTGATTATCTGCGGAATGAAGTTCTTCGTTATGGAATAGAAAGAAATAGAAAACGACTGATTACCTGGTCGGCAGTTATTCCATTTGCCAAGGCCTTCCGGACGCTCTCTCGTGTGATAGAACCAACGACGAGATTCGCGAAGCGATACTTTAATGAAACAAACAAATTCAAAACGGCAGTTTGCAACGGATTGTCTGCCCAAATGTGTAAAACCCAAGATATATAGAGTTTTGCAAGACAGACGGACCTGTATAAGCGTAGACACGATAGTTAGTTTCAAGAATTATGAACCCTTCTTGTGGGCTCGAGCTACTGATCGTGGAGGTAGGGAGCGGGGTAGAAGAGGATGTCAGCGTAGTGGCAAGGCGGGTGGGGCTGAAACACCGTGATGAAGGCTTAATGGAGAGCTAAGAAGCAGTATAGAGGAGGTGAATTCCATGAACATACTTTTCGCTGCCATATCAAACCATAATCACGAAGGTCTTCAAGCATAGCCTTTTGGGTCCCACTGAGATTCTCAGTCGTGTACTCCTGAAATGAGAACGCGTTGATGACGGCCTTTGCAAAAGGGGGGGAGAGCTTACCCTGGCAAGTTCCATCGTCGAAAGCATAAAGATGAACCCCAAAACTTCAACGAGGTCCATTTGCCGTTCCTACGGGCATAATCTAAGTAAAGAGAAGCCATGAGACCAGACTAGGTCAGAAGCGTGCCTCAGCTAGATGCAAGTACTGTAGTAATAAATCCCATAGCTGATCATGCGGCGAATGGAGGAGAAATTGAAATCCGGCTGATGTAATTCGGAGGACATTCCTAAATGACGTTCCTATCGCGGTCAGCGGACGTCCGTCCTCAGTGGGCTAACTCACTGAGAAATGGCCATTAAACCACTGCGTTGGAGGAGAAACAGAACGCCTTTAGAGGGTTTCGCTGGCTGTTGATCTGTACCGGAAGACACCATGTAATGAAGAATTGTCTGTGCACAAAATCCATGAGGGCAAGTGTTCATAAGTAAAAGGCTTACCTCCCATCGTTCGAGTGCAAAGCTGTCTAAAGAATCTACTTCCGGCTTTTTTTCGTCCTTTTCGGCTGGAACGCCAAAGCTGCCTGTCGTACCTCTGATATTGAAGTTAGCCCAGAGAAGGAAAAAAGCTAGGATTGTCGTCACCCTCCAGTGAGAGCTTGACGAAAACTGTTCTTGAAAGTAGCACTCAGAGCCAATTTGTTATTCAACGTGTTCGGTAGAATGTACAGACGACCAAGGGTCGCTATGGCCTCGTCGTAGAGCCTGACATAGATTTCCATGAACAAGATGATAAAAAAAAAAGAACATTTGCACTTTTTGCCGTCCTTGTTCACCCAATTGTTCATTGTCGATTGCGCTATTGCTGACTCGAGCCAAAGCAAGCTCATCACAATTTGCCTTTCCACAGGCGCCAAGAGACTGTTTTAACACTATCAGAGATCACATAATATTCCAGTTAGTAGACAGAGTGCCACCGGAAAAGAGCGAGACATGAAGATGGCCTTTGGTACAATCTTGTTAACATATTTTGAGACTGGGATTGGAGGAAGGGCAACAGTGCGTGAGGCTTATGTTTCTGTTCACCATTTTCTTCGTGGGTAGAGGACATAGATGCGGTGTAAAATAAGGGCAAATGTTTCCCCGTTCAACAACTAATTTGGCTCACGTGACTAATTATAGTATACGCGTCACGCACGCGTCTACGTAATCCTTGCTGCTTTTACCATGTCGACAATAACGATACATTCCGCAGCCCAAAGCAGTGAGTGGAATCCAAAATGATTTGAAAAGCATAACAATCCACGTTCAGATCAACTTCATGTGCTTCGTAATCTCCTCGAGCAAGACCCCCAGCTCTTAAACTCAAGCGACGCAGTATGTTTGTTGACTATAAATTCTCTACTTCTCTAATAAGCAAAAGGACGGGCGGACGGCACTTCATTGTGCAGCATCCACAGGCTCTGTTGACATTATTCGCTTTCTGATTGATCAGAAAGCCGAGGTGGATGAACCTGATGGGTTAGGGTGGACTCCTCTTCACATTGCTGGTAGTTCCCTGAATTCACTTTGATATATTACCACGGGTCCAACTGAGTCCTGACAGTCAGCGCAGGCCATGAGGACGCTGTCACAGAACTCATCGGCGGTGGTGCAGATGTAACCAGGTAGATTCATCTTCAATGTCCTATCAAACAACTGATTCTCTTGACAGTAAGAATGAGAAAGGTATAACACCCTTGTAAGCCGCCACAGCAACATTGTCATTGTTGAGATACTCATGAAACTTATTGTTCCTCGGTCCCTTGTTAGGCATTATGCAGCATCCAAGTCTCGCATTGATGTACGTTGTCACTTTACCATATGCATTAACACGGGGTCGTTCATTTTTACACTTCCATTTAGATTGGCAGGCTACTCATCTTAAAAGGTGCAGATGTACGTAGTCTTGACTTAAACTCATAACCGAGGAGTTGTATAATTCTGTTCGTAGATCAATGCTCGGGACAAAGCCAACCAACTACCTTTGTATGCTCACAATTTACGTTCATCGTATCTTTTGAAAGAAGTCCTTTTCTTTACTTTAGGCATCGAGCGGCCACAACTGGCTCTGTAGGGTTCGTTAATATGCTCTTGGAACCTTCATCTGTCAAGCAGCGCCTCAACACCGCCGATCGAGTTGGTGAGAACAGCCCATAATCTCCCTGTCAGTCCGTGTGCTGAATTCCTCCTCTTTTCGTATTCCAGGAAATACCCCTCTACATCTTGCTATGGAGTCGGCTCACGCCGAGGTTGCTGTCTTACTCGTTAATGCAGGTGCCGATAGAACTCGGGTAAGTGTTCCTAGTTGTCTTGTGTTTCGGTATGAACCGTTCATTTATCTTCTTGTTCTCAGGAGAATCTGGAAAGTGAGACTCCGGAGAGCGTTACAGGAGTGGGAGGTCGCGAGCAACAAATGGCCAGACAATATGTTATTGATCACTGTGGTAATCCCTAGAGATTCCTGGAATGTATCAGGGTAATATGGAAGTATTTTCATCTGTATGTGGTCCCGAATCAGAAGACATCATCCAGGAGGCTACTCACCTTCCGGAGACTGTCTGAGTGCCAGGACTATACTGTTGGAACCGTCTACGATCCGAGCAGGACGGTGTGGCGTTGGGTCAGAGTCTGCCCTACTCGTCGAGTCCGGCTACGGGGGCAATCACAGTATTCTGAATAAGAGCCACGTATTCAGATTCTACCCAGATTCGCTGCTGAGCAACCCAAAAGTGACGATCCAGTGGAGCTAGTTGAAACAAAATATACCACTGACAGATCCTCCGGAGACTGGAGCCGAAGGGTCCTACTATAGAACGTCAACTTCCAGACGTGGTGGCGGGATCTCTGGCATTTCTCGCGCTCAGTTCCAGGACTTCTGAAACAAACGGACCGTTGTAATGTTCTATTTGATCTGTCATCTCAAGACTCTCACCATCCTTGTATGGTAGAAAGGTTCGAAGTCAGGGTTATTCTCGTCTCGGACCTCGGATGAAATGAGATGAGAGTAAGAAGAATAATATGGGTAACAACACACGGAACGCACGAGACCCATGTCAGAAAGTAGTGCGGAATTTCCAAAAACTGATAATTTATTTCTCACTGCATGCAGTGCATAGTTCACACTCCAGACAATTGTACGTTCTTTATAAAGATTGGTACCTGAAATTAAAACTCCACTAGACTTGGTTTTCTGTCCATTCTACTGGTCCAGGGTATTCCAAGAAGAAGAAAGAAAAGAAATAAGACAGGAAGAGAAAGCGGCTCACACCTAGTTTAATAAACCGCTAAAATCGATGAAAATGCCATTGCCAGTTAAGCTGGCCAAGTGGTCGTCCAAGCAGCCGATGACTGCCAGGGTGGTTTTTCTTGCGCCTCGCGTATTGGAAAGGTTTCAGGATGTAAGATTCTCACTAATCATATGACAAGATATTCCGCTTACCACCTGAGACTAGTGGGCCATGTCTCCCCCTCTCGGAGTGTTCGGACTCGGATATAGTTACGCACGGTACTATAATCCCGTCGGCTTAAGTCATGCCAATCATTTTGTCGCATACTGTAAGGCATTATTTTACCGTGAATCTATTTCTTCCTCAAGCCCACAAGTTACCGGAAGGTCTTTTTCCGACTGCATCGAAACACAAAGTTCGAGCTGGAACGTCACAACGTGCACCTTACATAATGGTGGTCGAGACGCGAGGCCATCACGTGGGCCTAACCGTCGCAGACATGGCGTCTCTTCGCTGACTTTGACCACATTTTTCGTCTTCTGGTATGGCCACCATCGTGGAACACCCTTTGTTCGCCCTTGGGGAAATTCGAAATAATATGGAACCAAATCCGAGAAGAAATTCAGTAGAAATTATCGACGTCGACGCCCACGATGAGCCTCCACCTTCGAGCTCTTTATTATCGCAAGTGCCCCCTCGACCCCGACCTTCTTTGCGACCAAGGCATTCTTTTCACCCTGATATTATATCCTTGGTCGATGATAGCGACGATGAGGTCCAGATTCTGTCTGACCCTATTCCAGGTCGGCATAGTTATGTTGTTGTATATTGTTTCTCGCTCATTGAGTTTTGCCAGGTAGTGGACAGGAAACGTCCAATCGCCGCCGTCTCAGATCTCCACCACCGTATACTCTTATGCCTACCCCTCCTCCTCCAGTACCATCCGTACCTCGTAGATACAACAGCTTCATCTCTTTGCCTGCAGGGCGAGTTGCTCCTCCACCGATTTCCGCACCTCCAGTGAGACCAAATCCAATCCCATTTCCTTTCGAGCAAAATTTTTTCCAACGGGATCCATCGACAATGCCATCGAATCATCCTCAACCTCTTTTTCCCCCTCGTAGAACAACTGTCCCTCAAACGGTCACACCGCAAGCCGCTTCCCACCACATGCCATCCATGGCACTTGGAGGTGCTCTCATGTCCTCTAACAATCCTCGTGCGCAACTAGTAGCTGCACAGGCAGCACGAGCGGCACGCGTGAGTCATGCACTGCGGCGGCGCCCCATGTCATGGCTTGTCACTGCCGCACCCGACTTTGACGAACTGTTAATCCAGAACTCGGTTGAGAATCCTCCACACATCAGACATTGGCTCGAACAGCAACGTGAACAGTTTGTAAGGTTTTATCAACGTCTTCAAGGTCCCGAAGACCCCCAATCCCAAGTCAAATACTACCAGAGATATACCCATCCAGTACAACCCGAACCTGGCTTCACATTTGACTTTGCACCAAACTCTTCTGATGAAGACTCATCAGCGGAACGGCGGTTTCCTCCTACATCTGCCAACGCCCCCATTATAGTAGACGACGATGACGAGAAGCCCTCGATGTTACTCGGTGAATCCTCACCTGGGAAGTGGACGACTATTCTTATTTGCGCCAAATGTATGACACCACTCCTCCTTAACGAGAGTCTGGGGCCGGATGACAATGGCCGGCGAGTGTGGGCACTTCGGTGTGGGCACCTGATTGACGAACAATGTCTCAATGACATTGGACAACCGGATGAAGAGGCCGAACCGGATAATCAGAACCAGCCACAAATATCGTTGGATAGGAAGGGTAAAGGTAAGGCCAAGGTGAAGCCCAAGGCTTCGTATGGCGAAGCAGTCGTAGAACCAATTCAGTCGACCAACATCAGATCAAGGCTACGGTCCGCTGCCTCTTCGTC
>Ga0307507_10008320_pt1 | contig 14435 bp, 16 predicted proteins | sample 7_EM_MG_FD_207223 | JGI IMG/M metagenome (GOLD analysis project Ga0307507, IMG submission 207223) | Populus trichocarpa ectomycorrhiza microbial communities from riparian zone in the Pacific Northwest, United States - 7_EM | ecosystem: Host-associated > Plants > Roots > Unclassified | place... | reverse complement strand
ACGAGGGGCGCGACCGTGGCAATTGCTAGGGCGGCGAAGGCAGTAGGGTGCCAGCCGAGTGAGTGGACTGTAGCTGTAACCGAGCAACGGGACGAGACCCGAAGGGGGAGAGGAGGGGTAGACCCAATAACCGTGGAAACTATCGGTAACCGTATGCGTGTCTAACTAGGCAGCCTCCAACGGAAGTGAAGAGAACGGAGTAATCGACTGTAGCCTGTTGATGAGTTTCCTCCTACTGCGAACTGTAGTCCCAGCCCTCTGTAACATGGGCGAGAGGGTGTGGCCGACTGTGCGAACGCTAAGCGAGGCAGCGAAGCAGGTGCGGAGAGAGGAGAAGGCAGAGCCAAACGACCCCTAGAAACAAGGACGCCTGGGCCCCAAGACATGATAAGGGAAGTAAGGCGGGAGGGGGAGCCTGCAGCTCACAGAGAGTGCGGGTGCAGCTCACTGAGAGTGCGGGAGTGGATGTTGGCGATGAATTCTCATGGTGTTGAGATTTCAATCGCCGGGTGTGTAGCGGAGATGGTTCGTGGTGCAAATCCCATGCCCCAAAGGTGCCCTTATATAGGGGTTCTTCCCTCAACCCTAACCCTGTGTGACTCATACTCCCATGTCACGTGACTCATGACTCATAGTGAGTCATAGTGTGAAATCCATCAGCTGACCCCTCTGAGTCAGCTGCGCCATCTTTTGCAACCAATCAAAAACTCATAAAACAAGTCATGTGCCCTAACCGGGTCCCATGCGTGAAACCCATGACTCATAAATATGAGTCATGTGCGAAATACATAAACCACATGACCACAAATATGTGTCATGTCAAATATCAACCAATAACAATAAACCAATGACACGCTATTGCGTCGTCATGTGAGAACTTATGAGTCAACTGATCTTATAGCGTGAAAGATAACAAACTGATGACTAATAACTATTAGTCATGTGAAGTCTGCCTTGCTTAGTCACCGTTTGTGACATACGACCATATGTTGAAAATGTGTTTTGGGCCCAAAACGCATTTTCAACCCACAAACTGCTCAAGCCAAACAGCTCCTAAGTCTTTATAGTTTAATGTGACATTCTAGTTTAATCTTCTAATTGTAGCAATCTTAATTTATATTTTATACAATAGAATTACTAGTCTAATTCTAAATCAAATTATGTAGAAACACTATAAAAATATATGAAAAAATTTAATAAGATAAAAAAAAAGTTTATTTTTATTATTAAATTGATATAAAGAGCTGGGAGAATATTGTGTATTGTGTCAGTCAATACTCTATTATTATAAGCTTTCTCTTGTCTAATAGAAGTACAATAATTGCTAGTGGCAGATCCACTAGTGCTAGTTCTAAGAATACCTTCTGAATCGGGAAAAATTATAAACTCTTAAATAAAAGAAGAATTGAAATCTTAGAATTACTATTCGACCAAGTGTATTTTTAATTCAAAATTTTGTCTAAAGTTAGCCATCTCCTGCCATCCTGGAAATAGGTTTAAATTATATGATACTCTTTAAAGAAATTGTAATTCAACTTGTGTAATTACTATTATTACTAGTGTACTATACACATTGACTATTATCCTCTGATCCTACTGAAATCTAGCCAGTAGGCCTTAGGCCCTACTAACATAACCCCTACCTTACTACTAGTACATATAACTATTTCTTACCAGAATCCAATAATATAAATCTTTATTAAGTGTAAGTAATCATAATATATAGGTTACTGTCAGAACTTTAAGCAATTTCAGAGATAAAACCAAATTAAAGTATTCCAAGAACAAACAAAAGAAATCCATCATCCCCCTCAGTATAGTATTACTAGTACTGAAACATGTACACATGTTATACCTGTTGTGTATATCCTTCTATTCTTTGTCTGTCAACAGCACAGGTCATCTTGAGCTACAAAGTTATGCTGAACCACAGAGTCACTCTGGTATTATAGCTCACAAAGTTATGTTCAGCTGTAAAGCCGTATTGAGCCGTTGGGGCACCCTCTACCGTTCCTCCAGTTGTAAGTCTGCCAGTTTCCCGGAGTTGTGGTGCCTAGCCACAACAAATTGGCACGAGTAGTCCACCCCTTACCATATCCACCATTCCAGCAGTCATCTCTACAGTCCAGCGCAGTCACTACGATAGCTCCACTACCCCAAACCACCCAAACACTACCATAACGCCTAGCAATCCACCCCACCCAACTTCCCCCATATAACCGCCATCAAAATAGGTACAAACGTGTTCGGCCACAGAACGATGAAAATTTCGCATCCCGTCCGCTCTGCGGTAAACAAGCATCGTATCGACCGGTTAGTACTACAGTGGGTGACCATGTGGGAATCCCGGTTGCTGAACTCTTTTTTTACATTAAACTTTTGTCTCTTTATTTTTAATTTTTTAATTCTACTTTTACCTTTTTTTTCTTAGTCGAGGTGTTATTTACGCCTAGGGCTACACCTCGGGCAGGAATGTACAAGTACTGTACAGGTCGGTAATGAGGACTGGTTTAAGTTATGGATGTGTTACCGTGTAATATCGTATGATACCCCTGAGATGGTGGGGGCATTCCTGGTGATGAGAGAGCCCTATGATACCGTTGCACAGTAAATAAAGTTTCTGGATGTGGGGATGACTGGGTCTGGCCTAACCTAATACTCGGGGGCCATATCATAACGGCAGGGGTTTAAACACTTTTTTTCTTTTTCTTTGTTAGTGCTCACAAGAGGTCACTCGAAAGGTTTTCTGGGTTTTTGGCGCCAGGTCACTGGTATAACGGGAGCCCACTAATGACGAACATATCGGGCCCAATTCTTGCAGAAGGAGAATGGAAGAAAGGAAAAAAAGGGAGATCTGAGTTGAATATATCATTTCTAGCAAGAGGGCGCACAAACTACTTAATAATCTACATCTCAGGAGCCTTCTCCTTCAAGGCAACCCCCTGCAAAGCCCCCTCGATGCCAGTGGCCCCGGCTCCTTCCTCCTTCTGCGCAAGCCTCCTACGGATCTGAACGACCAAGTCGCCCATGCTGACGTCCACACCCTTCTTCTCGGGATGCTCTTCTGGCAGCCCCATCTCTTTGATCTTAACTTTACCCTCCTTCAGCTCATCCTCGCCGAGCACGACAGCGAATGGGACCCCATTCTTCTCCGCGCCCGTGAATTGTTGGGAGAGTTTGGGTTTATTTTTATACATAAATTCGGCCTATATCAGTTAGCATCTGCTCTAGCCGGAGGGGGAAGTGAAGGGGACCTTGATGCCAGCATCCCAAAGTATTCTGCAAACTTCCATACGCTCTTTGAGTAATCCTGTGAACCCCCCACCGCCAAATGCCATGACGTACACTTCTACTTCATTACCGCGGACTTCGCCCGTCATGCGTGCCTTTGTAATGCTGAAGATGCGGTCTACGCCGAAGGAGATACCGACGCAGGGGACGCGGCCCTTAGCGTTGTTGGCAAACATACCGACTAGTTCATCGTATCTACCGCCTGCAGCGATCGAGCCGATGCCGATAGAGTCGTCATCTGAACGGTCGGCGTCTGGATCGTCGGATCTAGGGGCCTTCCGCGATTTGGCAGATTTGCCAGCTGGTGGGGCGGAGGCCTCAGTCACTACTTCGTAGATTATGCCGGTGTAGTAGTCTAGCTGGTCTTCGAGTTAGATTTTGAGTGAATTGGTGGTGGAGGAAAGGGGAGGATTACCCCCCGAGCAAGGGAGAGGTCGAAGGAAATTTTTGGCATGACGCAAAAAACCTCGAGATAGTCGAACAGAAGGCCCATATCTTTGAGACCCCCGGCGAAAGATCCGTTGCTGGTTAGAGTTTCATCTTTTAATAGCTCATCCAGCAGCTCTTTCCCACCCTTCTTCTGGACATATCCTCCGATCTTGTCGGCGACTTCTGGATCTAATCCTTTCTCATCTATCATCTCTTTACGCACGTCCTCCCATGTAGCCTAGCCAATAAACACGGATTAGCAACCCACCCAAACACACAAAATCACTCGACCTACCTTATCCAATTTATCCACCGCACTAGAAATACTCCGAATCTTGTCAATCGGAACACCACAGACCTGAAACAGCCCATCGAGGATCTTCCGATGATTAATTTTGATAGTATAACTCCCCAAGTTCAGACTGTCCAAGATCTCCGTAGTGATCCTCAAGATCTCAGCATCAGGGAGCATAGGATCGTAGGTGCCGGCGATATCGAAATCACACTGGTAGAACTCCCTCATCCGGCCTTTGGTCATAGCGGGCTGATCACGGCGGTATACCTTGGCGATGTGGTAGCGTTTTATGTTCTGGATAGACGGGTTCATGGCGAGCCAGCGGGCGAATGGGACCGTTAGATCGTAGCGCAGGGAACAGATTTCTCCGCCCTGATCGGCGAGGTCGTAGATTAGCTTAGAGTCTTCACCGTATTTACCTGTGAGGACTTCGCGGAGTTCGAAGACACTAATATCCCCAGGTCAGTTATGTTTGTTTGCCTTGCTTGTTTGCTTGCTTGTTTCTTCTTCACCGGAGGAGAGAGAAAGAGAGCAAATACGTACGGAGTGTCAATAGTAACTGCCCCATGACGCTTAAACACATCGGTTATGGTAGAAAATATCTTATCACGGATAACCATATCCTTCCCCTCCCAATCCTTCGTTCCTTTGGGAACTTTCAACTCAAACCCCCTTTTCCCCTTCCCAGACTTCTCTTTTCTCTTTTCCCCTTCTTTTGGCGCCCTTCCCCCTTCCTTCGGCGGCCTAGCTGATTCGCTCATCGCTCGGAGGTTCAGTCTGGGTAGCAAAAGTAGTGTGCGTGGCGGTGGTGGCGGGAGAGATTGCCGGAGGAGTAGCGTGGTGAGTGTTCTGGTGACGGTGGGGGTTGATGAGGGGTAATGGAGGGGCATTTCGATGTTGTGACTGTTGTGACGCACTACAAGCCGACCGAATACCGGTAAACGAACTCCGAACCACACAGCAAGTTAAACGCAGTTCCGTCTGAGAAGAGACAAAGAAGAAAAATAGAAGAAAAATAACAGCACACCGACAAGGTGATTATTTGCAGATAATTGACGTTTCAAGTGTCTAAGATAATGCGGTTGATGCCTCCCGCTACCATAATTGAGGTACTGCATCAGTTCCCTTCCTGGCATTGCTCCATCTACTAGCACGGTATATACTTGTACAACTACCGGTAGTCTTGAGCCTCAGGGTTAGGGCTCCATAAAACCCACCCTAGTAAACTTAGGTTGAACAAACATCTTTGCCAAATTTGAACTCGAGCGTAAATTCGAGTGATACAGAGTGATCGAGTATGAGATCCGCCCGCCCGGTAAAGGACCAATGCGCCGATATTTCGAACAAAATATCTCTCGCAAAACGAACTACCAAAGCACCATCACGAGTGACTGATCATTACCACGGCCCCCAGGGGCCAGGAAATTGCGGCACTCGATTGACTCCGAAAAGCCATTAATTTCATATCATTATTATCATAATCATGAGCACATAAGAGCATGATGGCAACCCAGCTAAGCTGAGGTAAAGCTAAGTCGAAGGGAAAGAGATGAAGAAAAAGGGAAAGGGAGGAAGACATGGAAAAAAGAGAAAAAAACGGGAACTACCCAAACCCACGACTCCGAAGCAAGAAGAATAGAAAGAGTCCTAGAAGATAGGACCAAAAAAATGGAAAATGGGTATAAAGTTAAGTACCAAGATTCTTAAAAATTGAAGACGAAAATGAAAACGAGGCCCTGCCCACCACCCTTGTTATTTTCTAAGAAGAGAATCTTAATGAAATGGTGAGAAATAGCGAAAGAGGATGAGAAGAGAGAAATAATAATCTGTATCCCACGAATGTTTTTTGTTTCATTGTCGTTCGTAAATGCAAGAAGCCGCCAGATATAGATGAGAAAACAAATGGAAAGAAGCAATAAAGGTTCTACATCAGAAAGTGTTTTCCGAGTGCTAGATGCAAAAGAGAAATGTAGCCTCCGAAAAAGAAAAAGAAAAGAACAGATAGTGGAAGTGGAAAAAGAAAATGGCGTCTGCTACGCAGGGCATCGAACACCTGTGAAAGCAATTGACCGAACCTAAAAACTCCGCTCATGTGCGCCCATCCTTCATGAATTATTTCAAGGTCTAAACATGCTATCCATCACTTTCCGGGCAAAGCCCCCCATCTCGCCTCCTTCTCTCAACAACTCATCGAACCCTTCTAACTGTCTAACCGCATGGAACATCTTAGCCACATAAGTTGTGATGCTTTCCCGTAGCAAAGCGGTTTCGTTGTCCTTTCCATAAATGCCACCTCTGTACCCCCCATTTCCGTTTCCGTTGCTAGTACCATTCATACTGCTTGAGTTGCTAATCCTGCTCGTACTTCTTCGCTCAGTTGTCATAGCCAACCCAACATCGCTTCCCTCGGCCGCTTGACCAAAAGCAGAAGCCGCGCCTTCTCGATTTTCCATGACAGAACTTGCTACCATAGGGTCGTTGAGTGGGTATCCGCTGCCTGAGCCGCCACCATAAACATATCCATGTGTGTATCCGGTACTAGGACTTCCTTCCCTTGGCATCATCCCTGACCCACTGAGCGAGGAACCCACTCCACTATCCCTTTTTCTAGTAGATGTGCTCTCTGGCAAGTCCTCAAAGGCGAACCTGATCAATCTCAATAGTCTCTGACTGGGTGGGTTGGGGCTCGCCAGGTCAAGTAATTCATTCATAAGATGGATCCGAATAAGACTCTTGAGTTGGGAGATCCCAAATTTGTCCGCCATTAGGAACAATGCATACTTTTGTTCATCCAGTTCCTCCTCTTCGTCCATCATCTCAACAGTATTCTCATAGGTGTTGAGATAGTCATAGGTTGGCTCCTCTGGTGGTTGTTGTGATTCGACAAAACTGCTGGCAACCGTTGACACGGCATCATCCATGCCACGTGGTGGAATGTTGGGGGGGGACCGTGGCGAAAGGTGCATGCCATCTGGTGTGGACTTTTTTGCTGCAACGACAACACTTGGGGATCCTGGGATGTAACCATTTGTATTGATGTTCGATGCTAGTGGGTACTCTCCGGTGTATAGGAACTCCAAGAGGGCTTCAAAAATCTTGGGATCTTCGTCTGGTAAAATAATCCTTCCTTCTCTTGCTTCCCTAAACCCCGGTCTCAGTGCCGCCTCAAACCATTCGCTTCTAGCTGCAAGGATTGCTTTGTGTCCATGAACAACGTGCCTCTCTGGACCGACAACCAATTCCAAATCAGAGTACTTTCGGCTATTGATTAGTGATCGGAGATTCTTCCCTACAGGATCAACAACAGACACGCCACTCGTCTTCTGGTCCCAGTAGCTCGCCGGAGCAGAAGCGGCTCGAGCAGCCGCGTGATTGGCACTAATCATAGAACCTCCTAATAAGTTACCAGTCATAGTTGGGCTCAATGGCCTTCGCATCTTCTCGCCATCGGGGTGGTATCTCAGCCGACATACGATATCAACGGTGCGTCTCGTGTTGACGACGGGGTCTCGAAGCAATATGCTGTTGTCAAGCAGTGCAGGGAAGCCCCACGACAGTTGGTTCTCACGGTAAACGGCGACCGTGCTCTTATCCTTCAACTGTCGACCCTCAGAATTGAGGATCACAAACTGCAGGTAACGGATGTCTCGAGTCCAGGTCCGCTCCTGGAGCTCATTGTCGGTCATAACAACGTAAAGGAAAATACCATATACCCGATTTCCGGCCGAGTCGACGTTTTGTTGGAAGAGCATTCGCCAAACCCAACCATCTGGATGGCCAAAATTTTGTGAATATCTGCAGCGATTGTCAGCCCAAAATTCCTTCAACAAACACCGCGAGTTTAAAAGTAGCATACGTTTCGAAATCTGCCGATAAATCAACGTTTCGCCATCGATACTACACGGTTAAACAAAATTAAAAAATTAAAATTATATTTAGTCAATGGCAGAGCTCATAGCAAAACTTACCACCCAGGTGACGTATTCTGATGAAACGGAGTTAATCTCCAGAGTCATAGGAGACAAGGGAATGTGAACTATGGATGCTGCCATTTTGATTGCTTCCACCTCAATTCGTCGTACATAAAACGGCTAACTCGATTCCGCCGATGCAGTGAGCGGCGCAAGCCCGTCCGACTTGCTGGTAACTCCTTTGAGTCGTCGTAGGGGAGAGCTCAAGGTAGAACGTAGTTTCGAGAATAGTAGCCCCGTTTATGGAAACACTGTACGTGCAGATAGAGGGAGAGGAAGCACTCGGTGAGGGAGGATAGCCCTGTTGTGTCAATGTCCGCTCGGGAGGGACGCTACTGTGCCTAACCTTCCAGCCATGAAGCGAATTAGAATTTGAATCGCGAGGTTTAGGAGAACCTGATAGATAAAACAAGAAGAGGTCTATTATATACCGAAGAATATGACTATCTATGAACGAAGGCAAGTAAGACGAGTAGAGCGCAAATAAATTTGTGGAACACGTTTGTACCGCACGTTTAAAGTGACCTGTTTTAAAAAGGAAAGAAAAACAAAAAACTTTTTATGGTGTTTGTTGACCCCACCCTAGGCTCGCTTTGCTTGCTTGCTTGCTTGGGGGGCTATCAAAAGGGAAAAAGCAAGGAAAAGAGGCTCGACGTGTGTGGGGTGCGGGTGCTGGGTACGACCTGGCTCCGTACGGCCGCGAATGTGGATGGTTTACCGGGAATGAGGGACTGAGTGATTGAGCTGACCGAGCACACAGTTTAGTGAGGGTGCGAGCAGAGGAATGATCAACAAAGGAGGAATTGTGTGTGTGTGTGATGGAAGTGGAAGAAAGAAGACAGATGTGAGGGAGGGGTGGTGATGGAAGGTGTGAGGGGTTCAAGGGGGACACGGGCTGGAGGTAATGGGGAGTTACAGTAAACCGACACGGCGAACGAGCAGCCAGGGGAGGATGGGGTGATGGTGGTGGTGGTGGTGGTGGTGGGAAAGAGTGAGTGCGAGAGAAGGCGAGAAAGAGAAAAAAGAGGCAGCGGTGTCACGGCGAGGCAGGCGAGAGCAGAATAAAGTATCAGAAGCGGAAAGGAGTTGATAGACACAGGGAGAATGATGAATGAGCGAACAAGCAGGCAAGCAAGCAGCAGCAGCAAGCAGAAGCAGCAGCAGTCCGGAAAGCAGTGCAGACCAGATCGCCGGCCACGCTGGCCAGCGAAGCCCGAAGAGAAAGGAAATCTGTCTGCCATGTTGTTGTCATTGTACTGTACATAGAGCATCCCTCCACTCCCTTGCCCACCCCTCCCCCCGTTCGATTGACCAAGGGCCAGCCAGCGAGCGGCCCTACCCAAGCGGCGTGTATTTTTCCCTCATTGATAGTGAGCGGCCGCATCGGGGCGAAAGTGCACACAATCAATGCGTTCTAATTAGAGCATTTCGGCAAGCGTTCTTCTACAAATAGAGAGTGAGTGATAGTGAGCGAGTGCTGGTATAGGTTAAGGGAGAGAGAGAGATATTGGAAGTATAGAATGCGGGTACCGGTAGGGTACGGTACGGTACGATAGGAACGAACGAACGAACGAATGAATGGAAGGAGGGAGTGAGACGGGGAGAGAGTGGAGACAGAAGGGGGTGGCGGTGAGTGGGCGGCCAGTGAGTCTCATCTGCTTCCTGCTTGCATACGTGTTCAGGCGTGGTGAGTGTCTGTCCATCCTTCTGCACTCTAGCTTCCTAAGCTTGCGCCAAATGTGTGTGAGCACGAAATTCTGTGTGTGGTCTGTTCTATCTATGTGTGCGCTTAGCATAAATTTCTCTAATTGTGTGGATGGGAGCTCGCTCTATCGGTGGCCTGTGGGGAAGAGGATATCTGGGGAGAGCAGGAAAAAAAATGATAGAGAGGGGGAAGGGAGAAAAAAAATAAAACTGGATGGTTGATGGGAAAGCAGTTCTGCGTTGTCGCAGCACTTTCCTCGCCCCCGCCTAAACCCCTCCCTCTATTCTTTTTTCTATCAATATTTTTTCTGAAAAGTCCTTTTCTCTCCCTACTCGAGTATCATCTCCCCTATGACAGGCTGCCTGGGCGTGCGTGTTGCCTCCCAGCAAATCGAAGGCTGCAGCTCTTTCGCAGCTAGGATAAAGTGGATATCCCTTCGTTTCGTTGCCATTCGCCAGGCGATGGACGGATGGATGGCCAGCTGTTCAGATAGACGCAACAGAGCAGAAAACCAATTTGAATCCCAAAGCTTTAGTGTGATTACTCGGCGTTGGCCTCCGCCTGGCAAATTCGGTTCCATCCTCTTGCCACAGCGTTCGAATGCAAACACTCACCTCATACAATCATGGCCCACAAGACAGAATTGCAATTGCAATTTTAGGGCAGACTGTATCCTGGTATGTGGAAAGGGAGGGGGAAAAAAAAACCTATGTCACCACTCGAACAACGTATGGAAAGCTGCGAGAGGGAAAAAAGTGCCTGTGATGCATTCCGCATACATGTATGTATGTACGGCCCATGTACAGTCCTACCGATTCGGTGGTTCTTGAGATACAGTGCGATACTATGTCACTCGCACCAAAAGCTACCAATGCCCTTCTAAGCTCAGCCCGGCAGTGTCATTTATCTCTCGCAGAAAGCCAGAGCCTATAGATGTTGAAATCACACCTCCCGTCTCCTAAGGTCAATCCTGTCTAAAAGCCTTGACACAATATCACTAGCCCGATAAGGATCTTGGATCTTCCATACAGAGATTCCCACGATCCTCACGAGGCGACGGAATGCCATCAAGAAAGTGAGAAAGAGAAAAGAAAAAAATTGCATCCTTGTACGAAATAGAGTGCCTGATACTTGTTTACATAGCCTGACCATGTTGAAGGGAAAAAAACAAAGAAAAAGAAATACAGGGCAAGCCAAGATTCATGCAATTGATATATACTCGAGCAGCTCCTCATCTCAGTAAAACTCGTGGTTTCTATCCGTTTTCCTAAATGCAATATATATGATAATATAGTGGCTTTGGTCGAATAGCTTCCTAGCATGTACAGTACAACCTCAGGACTATGTTGAGACAGTACGAGTGATAGCAGACGCCTTCATATTAACACTACAGCGCTTGCTTGCGCTTTGCGTTTCTTAAGCCGATCAACGCAGGGCCTACACCCCCGCCATCTCCAGCAAAGCATCATACACTAGCAGATCGCCAGACACGTCGTTCAGCACGGTACTAGTATCTCACCCCCCGCCTCCTACTCCTCTTGGCACTCACTCCCACCACCGCCACCTACCACCACCACCACACTCCATCTCCCCATGGCTGCCGATCCCAGCCCCAATCTGTCTACAACCGTATCTCAAACAACCTCTTCAAGTCGGAAACCCTCATGCAACAAGTGTAGGGAAAGGGGGGGGGAGGGTGTTTAGAAAAGGAAAGTTGTTGTCCAATACTTTGATAAAGCGAAAGTCCCTCCCTCCCCGCCATCACGATCTGAATCTCTCCCCCCTGCCGATCTCATCAACACTTACGGCATTCCCCACCCCCAACACAAACCCTCAAAACCCCAGCCCCCTCCCTCCCTCCCTACCTCCTCAAAAGCCGCCTAATATGCGCCATCAACGCCGTTGGGTTGCCAACACTCCATCTCATCTTCCCCAGAATCTCGCCGGTTTTCCTGTAAGCCACCGATGAGAAGTGCTAGAATAATCCCTAGCCCGTTATACGTCTCTCACTTCAATAGTTCGGAAGCCAGGAGGAAGATAGTTGTCGTCGGCACTTATTTATTTATTTACGGTATTTTTGTGGGTGCGGATGCTGTGGTAGTATCTGGGTACGGTAGTAGCAACACATCACATACCGGTATGCACACGCACTCACACATGCAAAAGCATTGAAGGTCCGGACACAAAAAAAAAACTCTCACATGCAAGGCAGAAAGAGACAGCACTTTCATGATAGAGGAGGTACTTGTTCCGTAGTTACGGTACTTGTAGGTTGCCAGAAAAAATAATATCCAATTCTGTGCAATTGTCTTTATCCCCCAGGGAATTCGACAGGTTAAATAATTTCTGTACTTTTTGTTTTTTTCTTTTCCTTCCGGAGACAAAAAAATTGAGATTATAGTAGAAGGGCATGATACCGGTACGGTAGAAGGCAAAAACAAGTGAAAAAAAGATAAATCATACGAAGATACCCTTTCTTAAATAAAAACACCTATGATAGCTCCCTTACCAATAGACTACCCTCCCCCATTCCTTCCTTAGAATCCTTTCCCTTCCCTGCATGCTCGAGTACTCGTAATGTCCTGACGTTTGTGAACACAACTGCTATTGCATACCGCCAAAATTCAGCTTTTTTGCCTGGATCTTGGCATCATGCAATAGTGGTCGTGTTCACAAACGTCAGAACATTACGAGTACACAACCGGTGTCTCGCCAGAGAAAGAGATAAAATCACGTGAGCTTAGCGATCCAATCCGAGCACCGCAAGATGCACGAGAAAAAAAACAAAAACACCGAACGTTAAAAAAGTATTAGAAGAAAAAAGAAAAGAAAAATAGGCAATAAACACGCTTTAAACGAAAGGGTCGGGTTATGATAATGAAAAAACGGTATGGGTATGGGGAATTTGAAAAACAAAACGACTGGCAGGGGAGGCGGGGGCTGGAGGGGCACACCAAACGAGAGTACCGGCATTAAAAAGCGATAAAAAAGAAAACAACTGGCCAACCCTCCACTGCCAACGCATGCGTCAACGACCCAAAAAAAAGGAAACACAGGAACCACTACCACCACCCATTTCTCGAAAGACGTAAAGAGGAAAACAATCACTGGTACCGCCATAAATCAAAACAAAAAATACAAAAAGCACTTCGGGAATGGCTTTTTTGGTCCATGATATCACATCAAAGGAAGTCGGTTTCTTTTTTTTCCTTCTTTCGGCCCTCAACCCTGTTCCTTCGTTCTGGAGTTTGTCCGCAGGATCACATCCGTTGCTTCTTTCGTGCTTCTCTCAAGATTCCCTTTCCAGTTCTCCAAATGCTCCCAAAACACCGTGGTAGGAAAATAAATAAACGTATGTATAAAAAGCGAATATGGTTGATGTGGGCGTGTACATTTGCGACGTGTTTCTTTTCTTCTTTTTTTGTCATCGAGGTAACATATCTCTTTTCTCCTGGTGGCCTTTTTGTTTGATTGTCGCATCTCATTCGGTGACGTGATAAGAAGCCTTCCAACCCCACCGCGTGTGCCCCTCCCCCGCCAACCACCTAGAAAATTTCCCCGTCTATTCCTCCATTTGACCAAAGACACCGTCCTCTTCCTCTTCACTTCTCCCTCGTCCTTTCCATACCCCTTCATCATCCTCGTCCTCGTCCTCATCCTCGTCCTCCTCCCCCTCCGCTTCATCCTCTTCCCCGTCTTCATCACCATCTTCCTCCATCATCATCATATTCCTTCGCTCCTCTAGATCTTCCATCCGTACATCGTCTCCCTCTTCCCCTTCTTCTCTTTTCATCTCCACAACATCGTTCAACGGAGGTCCCAGGAAACCTGGCCTTCCGGAAACGGGCGGAGAGCTCAGCCCAGCGATTCCTCTCGGGACACTCCCTAATGACACAGTAGGTCCCATAACGGGGGTGTTGAACGAACAGCTCAGTAACTCGATAGCCGCAGCAAGTGCTTCATCCTCCGGAGTTATAGTTGTTGGCCTAATAGCTGGAGAAGTCATGTGTGATCCTCTAATGCTACTCACGGAGCTCCCCGCACGTGGTCTTGAGGGTCGGTGATGTGAAAAGTGGCTAGGGAATGCTGTCGAATTGGGTGCGCTTCCTGCCAAAGCTCCACTCCCGCTTGGGGCTTGATAAGACCGTGAATGTGACCCTGATGAATATCTCTTTCCCGGTTTACCTGCTCCATTACGGATCCCTCGGGGCGTAGGTAATGGGCTTGTTGCATCTGATCCCGAGAACACTGATGGTGGAGGTGTAGTATCGTCTGAGCTAGATGAACTGTCATTTGTTGAGGAATTACTCTCGTTATTTGATGCACCTGATGATGAAGCTGGAGGGGTTGTTGTTGGGTTCATTGAAACTAATATCGAAGCTGCTTCGAGGAGTTGTACTTGCTGGTGCTTAGAAATGAGAAGCTTGGACGTGTAGGACCATTCGGGTGTGTGCTCCCATCTATATTACGGCCACAATGTCAATACCCAGAACCCAAAACCCAAAAATACGGCTCCCAGCTGCTCTTGAAGAGTACAAAGGCACGAAAGGATGATGCAGTCTAGTTCAATAGCCAGACACTTGAGCTGGATATATATGTTCTGCCTGCTTCGGCCGGGGGTGGGCAGCGAGATAGGACAGAGGGTGGGGAAATTGAGAGATAGGGTTCGGGAAGAGATGTCCAATGTTCAAACAAAGTGTGGGGTAGGAGCAGTGAACTGTAGCTCTTGTTCTTGCAAAACCAG
>Ga0307507_10008318_pt1 | contig 14436 bp, 9 predicted proteins | sample 7_EM_MG_FD_207223 | JGI IMG/M metagenome (GOLD analysis project Ga0307507, IMG submission 207223) | Populus trichocarpa ectomycorrhiza microbial communities from riparian zone in the Pacific Northwest, United States - 7_EM | ecosystem: Host-associated > Plants > Roots > Unclassified | place... | reverse complement strand
GGTAACAAAAAACAACAAAAAAAAAAAAAAAACAAAAAAAAAAAAAACAAAAAAAAAAAAAACCCAAAAAAAAAAAAAACCCAAAAAAAACCCCCCCCCCCCACAAAAAAAAAAAAAAAAGAGACAGGAAACGACCACTCATAGACAATCACTCACATTAGTGGTTTGAGTTTCTTTCTCTTAGTCGACACTCAACATTTGGTAAATATTCCGTCTAACATTAGCATCTTTGAGAGTGAGTTTATATGAGCTGACACATCATTCTCTTTGTTCTCACCGCAGACTTTGGTAATCAATAAGCAAGTGCCAGCCAGAAAGCTCGGCATCAGCCCCGGAATCGAAAGAAAAGAAGAAAAAAACAAGTACAAATCCCTCAACTCCGAGTCTATCTTCAAGTCTTCAAAAATGCCCTTCCTTGCCCTACCCAACGAGTTGATTCTAAAGATCACTCGCGGTTACTCTCCGCCGGAGGTCAATGCCCTCTTAAGGGCCAATCGCCAACTCTCAGAACTCCTATCAACTACTTTAGTTAATAGCATCTTTCGGAGCCGCTCTGGAAGATATGGGAGGGAGGCTCTCTATTCCTTTGCTCAGGCGGGAGATATCGAGGCAATTCATAATCTCCTGGATAGGGGTGTTTTAAAGCTAGATGGAAATGCCTGTCTACTAAACCATGCTGTGCTTAACCAAAGCACAGAAGTAGTTTCTATCCTGGTAAAATGCGGTGTGAGCGCTACCACAAAGGATATTGAAGACCGCACCCCATTGGCGCTCGCAGCCATGAATGGTAATAAAGGCATGGTGGACACCCTCCTCGCAAAAGTGGGAGGTGACTATGATCAGGTTAATTCAAAGGACCGCGCACGGGAAACACCGTTACACCTCGCTGCGAAATCAGGGCATAGCGACGTTGTAGAGCTATTGCTAAGAAATCAGAAGATTTTTGTTGACGCGACGAACCGCCATGGACTCACTCCCTTAATCATAGCAGCCAAGAATAACCATGAGGTGGTACTCCGGCTTCTCCTGTCTGGCGATAGAGCCAACGTTTATGCCTGCGACCCTTGTATGCGCACGTCCCTCCATGAGGCTGCCGACAACGGCAACGCAAACATTGCTCGAGCACTCCTTGAGAGGATGACGATTGACCGCAGTCCAAAAGACGGAGACGGAGAGACCCCGATGCACGCCGCTGCGCGATTCGAGCGGCTCGAAATCATCCAAGTGTTTCTCAATGCCGGGGATATAGACCCTAATATCCAAGACGGCCGCATGCGGACTCCGCTTTACATCGCTGCAGACCACGGTTACCCATCCGTGATTAAGCTTCTACTTGATCTAAACCTAACAGAGCCTAACATCGCGGACAACGAGTCTAAAACTCCATTGCATAAGGCGGCAGAGCGCGGGCTCGAATTAGTTGCGAAAATGCTCTGTAATTATCGCAGGACGAATATCGAACTGCAGGACAAGGATGGATGCACCCCCTTGGACATCGCGTCTCATAAGGGTCACTGGAGTGTTGTGCAGGTTCTGGCCGAGTGTGCCAAGAGACGGGCGATAACTGCTGCTACTCAGGCGAGCTCACTCACCGCGAATCTGACAACTAGGCAGTCTGGGGTTACCGTGATAGTTCCATTCTCCGCTCCTGTGATCAGGCGCCCAAATCGCAATTGGTAAATCTTGAAAAGGGTCCTCCCTCCTTTTATGCGGGACGACTTAGTACTGGTTGTTTGAGTCTTTTCTTTTCTTTGTCTGTCTGCTTTGTCTGAACTATCATACATACCCTTGTCCGGAAATGGTTTCTTTTTTTCTCTCTTTCTTTGTTTTACCTTCAGTGTTTCAGAAAGCGCTCTTTGTGCGTTGATCGAGTTAGCTTTTGCAAACAAAGCATGTTCATAACAGAGAGGCTGGGCCTAGCGATATGATGATAGGGGACAGCAAGTTGGGATGCAGTTGAGCTTTGAGTTACTCTGTTACTGTTTGCCACGGCTACGATTTGTACAGACAATGAGATTAGTTCTTTTATAATATTTTTCGCCTATTTCGTGACGTGATTGGTGTGGTGATCGATGGCTGGGGTATCAATGATTGAGAGTTCGCTTTCTGAGCTTCCTTGTGCTTTCTGGCTGGGATAATTAAATTTAACTGCGATATGCCGATGGAGGCAATGATCAACCACGATCGGCAGGTATCTTAAAAAATTAATTTCAAAATAGACCGCCATCCACTTCTAACTTCCGCCCGCCCTCCGACTCCTTAACACTCTGGGCCGCTAGTTATTATTATCATGGCAATTACAAGCTATCATACACGTTACAAGGACTTATGACACGGGATAATCGCCCCTGTTCCTACCCTCCTTTTGGAGAGATACCCGCTTCCAAACCGCCATACTCGCCCGCTAATCAGAGATAGACCTCATGGAAATATACCAACGGCAAGCCAAGAACTTCTCCAGTCGAAGCCTCTTTCTCCACACCAGCCCGCTCAGATCCATCCATCAAGCTTGCGCGTAACCACGGAATCGGATGGGAAGATTGCATCGCACGGTAAATGGTGAGTTGCCAGCGGGCACAGTATTTTACTAACCATCACCCGCCCGCCAGAAGAGAAGAGAGAAAGAGAAAGCGGAATTATATGTTGGGTTGGTTTGGATAACTGTGAGTTATTGATTGCTGGAGAGTTTGTGGGTACGTGTGAGGAGGAGGAAGAGGGACTCTTTTGGTCGGCGGCTGGGAAGGTTCCAGCACCAGCTCTTGGATTTGACGAGTGTTTTTTTATTTTTTTATTCTGTCGTTTGGATGGTTGGTTGTGTGTTTGTCGGAGGATCGTTGGGGAGGGGGAGGGGAAGGTTAAGTTTTCTTTCTTTCTTTCTTTCTTTCTTTCTTTCTTTCTTGAGGAATATGCTTGATGTGTTTGTTTGTTTGTTTCGTTTTTTTTTCTTCTTTTTTCTTTCCTTGATCTCTGTCGTTTGGCTTAGCTTAAGCTTGAGTGCAGTAGAAACTTAGCCCTGAGAGTATACTTTATGATATGTTAGTAGATAGGACCTCGGCTGTGCCTCTCTCATCTGGCTTACTCTATAGCTCGATTGATATTTGCTCAGCCAATCAATCACTCTCATTAGAAGCTATAATGCGCAAGAAAATGTGGGGGCTATTGCGGGGGTAGCAGTACCTGATGAACCGCCATTTTTCCCCATAAAGACCTACTCAGTACAAGGCTAATAAGCTTACGAAAGGAATATATCCTAAACCAGCTACAATATTTACGAACCCGATACCGCATAACCAATAATTTACCGGTGGCGAAACTCATTTTCACACTAAGAGGTCAAAAAAGGTGTGTTAAATAAAATACACGAGCTCTCGTAAGTACATAGAGAGTACCCCCTTTTAAGGCCGGATTATGCGGTATGGTCCGGTTTGTTTTTGCTTTGCCATTGGGGATTAATCCGTCCTAACATCCTTATTAACGAAGAGACAAAGGCCAACAAAGAGGTAATGATGGGAACAAGGAGAAGAAGGAAAAGCACTGGTCCGAACCGGTACTAGGCTGAGAAGTGGATTAAAGAGAGTGGGAGATAAAAGGAAGGCACAATCCGCCCCTACAAATTGCGGCTGCAACAACCACAGGTGGTTCTCTATAAGGGCGATATGGAAGTAGGAGAAAGTGGAGGAATATTGGAGCTAACACTTGAAGCACCGCTAAGTTGATAAGTCTAATAATCCACTGGTATGAATGCGATACCGTAAAATCGGAGAAGTCGTGTCAGATCTACAAATTTTCCTGGCACCAATGCATCCATACTCGGAGTGGTCATTAAACTCCGGAAAACCATTTCTGCGGATCCCAAATATATGTACAGTACAATTCTCAGTAGAGACAAAAGTTATGTTTTTCCGGTTTCTAACGAGCGCCCTGAGTACCATGCCTAACGTACCAAAAGCACTGGGGGAAAAAGAAAAGAAAAAAAACAACGATAAAACTATCTACTCTCGTAGTATCCCCCTTGGACTATGTGGGAGAGTATGATCTATTACTCGGTGCGCCGAACGGAAAAAATTTGTCGAATAGCTGGTGTTGGTAGCGAAAATCCGCCGCTTCTTTGTGCCTAACCTGATCAGCGCTTTGGAAGGGTTTAAATTTTCCGGCGAGTCTGGAACTTGGTTCATTGCGGACCCCCTCCCCTTCACCTACGATACCACAGAAGCTTAAACAATTCAACCGTTGGGCATCCTCTTCCTTTCCTTCGGGAGTAAGCTCTAGCAACTCTAGCTTCTTTTCTCCTCTCCTCCCAAAAAGTCCAAAAACCCGCTGCGTTTCCCCTGTTCTGGTCTACCATACTATACTTACCCGGAGGATATAATTCCCACCAAATCAACATCATACTCACAGCGCACGGCCAAATCAACCAACTCAAGTCCTTGCCCCACGTCACACAGGTGCCCCCATATATATCCGGTTCCACTCCCCGGTTTTTACCAAACCCAACCTCGTATCATACATACATACTACGCTATACATCCAAAAACAAAAAGCACTCATAGCATTGCATCCTTCTTGACGCCCACCTCATTTTCTACAATTCAACACAATTCACGGGCGGCGGATAGATTTTACAAATCGGGATAACCCGTCGAGTGATATTCCATGACTAGTCCAGGCCGCCTCCCAACGAGGGATCACCACGAAAGCGTAAAACCTCCACAATCTCGTTGTTTATCGACTGCGCTAACTTGATAAAACGGAAAAAGGAAAGAAAGAAGAAAAAAAACCCATACCCATACCCCCTAGACCGCAATTGCAAACCATTTTCCATATCGTACCAGCTAGAACATCGCAACAAACCCATAGAGATATCCCCTACCAAATGAAAAGAAAAAAAGGAAAACAGGGAAACAAGAAAATAAAAATCCCACCCCATCCCTTTACTCCAGGTTATTCCCATCGCCGGCCATAAGCCAAATCACTCATTCCCCAGCCTTTGGCTTCTTCCGGACAAGATTTGTCGGGAGCACATTGACGACCGGCGTCTCCTTCGTTTCCTCCTGCGGCTTCGGTTTCTTCCGAAGGAGGCTCGCAGGGAGAACGGCCACGCCATTCTGCTTCTGTTCCTCCGTCACGCCAGGTAATTTCTCCTCCTCCGCAGCTTTTGACTTCCTCCTTATCAGTCCGGGGTCGAGGGCGTTCACGCCGTTGCCTGGTGTGCTGCTTTTCCTCCTGACCAATCCCGCGGAAAGTGTATTCACTATCACTTCTCCAGAACCAGCTCCGCCCCCATTCTCCTGTTTGCCATTTTGTACCACTTTCACGAGCCCGACAACATCAATTCCCCAATCCCCCTTCTCCGAGACGCCAGGCTGCACACTCTCGATCCACTTTCTACTCCCCCTCTTTGCACTCTCTATATCGCCGAAATCAGAATGGTTCAGTAAGCTGTCGGTAGTCCTTGTATACGCTTTTTCATCGAGGGTTAGGAGCGGGGGGATAAGCGGTGTGACGGTAGAAGTGGAGGTGGATGAAAAGCTTAACGCTCGCAGCTTCTTTTTTGAAGGTTGGAAGGAGGTGGTAGAGGAGGAGCGGCGTTTTCGTGGGGAGGAGGCTGGGGAGGGAAGTGTTGGCGCTGGTGTTGGCGCTTCCGTTGGTGAGGCCAGGGGGGTAGTGGTGGAGTCAAGGGGAGCAACACCCTCTATCGGGGATATCTCCTGACTACTACTGGCAGTAGCGGTCGCGCCGAGGATGCTCTCCGAGAAGACCAGGCTGGTGGTAGAGGTCGGTGAAAGCACAACCTCATCTTCTGGAATGCCTTCTCCGCTCAGACCAGCAGTAGTCATTTTTCGCTCCTTCTTGACCCCCTCAACAACGACCCACAAGAATCCAACACACTGGCCAAGCGAGCACTCCTGTCGAAAGCTCATCAATTCCCAGAACTGTTCTATAGTTTTAATGTCTCTCCAAGCCACCGCGCGCTCCTTAACTTTCCCGCCTCCACCAACGCCAGCATCCTTAGACCCAGCCACACCATTCAACTCGTCCAAATACCTTGCCTTGGGATCGTCCCGGAAATGCGGTATCACCTCTCGGACGGAAATGTCGTTGTCAAGATCCAGCTTGAACGGATGTCCGTTGGTCCACTTCACCCCGCCTTCGGCGACACTAGGGATCATAAACCGAGTTTGTCCAGCATCAAGCCCGGGAACGAGTAGGTAGCCCCTTCCGCCGCTCGACGCATATTCCTGTAACACAGGATCAAGAACCTTCCCCCACCAAGCAATCAACCCTCTGTCCGTCAGAACATGCTTCTTATCATTCTCTGCCGAATTCGGAAACAAGTACTGTGGCTGACTCCTTGCAAAGAGGGATATTGTAGCCGTCAAGTGCGGATCTGCCGTCCTTGCAGTGTCAAAAAGGTATTTAATGAAGGCTGTTGAAATGGTGCGCAACGTAGACTTTCGCCCCCCTGATTCAGGAGTAAACGAGGAGACGTTCGAAGGAAGGTAGCCACTGCTGTCGGCTTTTGAGACGAAGAACGTGCGGGAGTGTTGCTTGGGGATAGTATAGATTAGGACTTCTATTGCGAAGACCAAGACGCTTTCGTGGGACAGTACAAGGAAGTGCGATTCGAGCGTGGTCCGGTGTGGGTCTTGGTTTGGTGGTGAGCTAAAGAGGGGGAAGTGTCGTGCAGGCGGGGTAGAGATGTGGTAGAGTTTTAGGGAGAGGGTAGAGGGAAGGAGGGAAGAAAGGAGGGAGGCAAGTGGGTCGTCCGCGGAATTGCCAGGGGGGGGGGGAGATTTTCTAGGCATGGTGGAGGTTTCGGTTGATACTGGTTGAGGAGCGGTTGGCGAAGACATTGTGGCAGTACTGGTAGTAGTTGGTGACCCTTCCAGTATGGTAGCAGCGTGGAGTTGATGTTGACGCTGAGAAAGCTGGTTGCCAAAATTGCTCTCAGCCTGGCCTGGGACACGAGAGCACGAGACGCGGAGCTCGACGCGTTAAGTGGATGACTAAGCGTCCTCCTTGGGTTCACGGGTTGTCACCCTGAGATCACTCGGTAGGTCAATCTTCAGATTTTTACCTTCGAAACCTAAAGAGAGCTTGGTAGGGGGCCCTAAACAGAAAAGCGAGTCTACCGGTAAGTGAGACGTAGGGACTTTCTGCGTTCTTAGCAGTAGTATAGGCATAATAAAAGTAAAGCCGTTCATGAATCCCTCCCAGCTTGTATCGAGATATAAGGGGCATCAGTACAGAGAACAACTCTACCAGAGAACAATCCTTTGAGATAGTTCAATTGCCCCCGCCAAGGTCGATACAAACTTCCATCTTTGTTTGCTTCCTCCATGCTACTGCTCTCGTAACGGAAGATGTGAAGGCTAACTGAATTTCGTGAGAACCATCATTGACGACTACCGGTATGCTTTTATTGAATGTTTGAGCAAAGGGTACGCTAATTAGTCGAGTGATGCATTTCCTTCCTGTAGACAACCATGAAGGATCGGGAACCACCGCTTGTTTAGGTAAGTTTTGCCTGTACAAATTAGACTTTTTTAACAGTATTATATTTGTCGGGTTTCCTCTTACTTCCGATGCTTTTTTAACCACAATTGACTCGAGATGGGTGGGGAGACGAGGCAGCGCTAAGATTCTTCTACCATGAACGACACCGCATTCAATCAAACATAATAGTAAGACTCTTCCGAACACACACCCCCGAACCCGCCATTGATCTTTGCGGAGGTATCATATTATAATTACAGGTAATTATGTTCTAAGATTACAATATTATAGTCCTAGCGCTCCCTATGATCTATGAGAACCCCATCTATCTATCCCATCTATAATGCCATGCGAAGCAAAAGATTCAAAAAAGGGAAAACAAAAAAATCCAAACAAAAGCTAACAAACACCGACTCAATCCATCATCTCCCCCAATCCCACTAACAAAACGTAAAATTCTCGGGCGCAACCACCTCCTTCAACAATCCTCCCGCCGCCGCACTAGCACCACTACCCAACATCCCACAAACCGCAACCCTATCCAAACCAATCCCAACCCCCTCAACAGCAGCCAGCAACGCAGCGCCCCCGACTGCACTCCCGCCCGCGGCTCTAACACTCTTACGCAGCGCCAATGTTCCTCCAGTCAGGAATCCCGATAATACTAACATTCCGTCAGCAACTTTAATTCCTGCCGAAGATAGGAGGGGGAAGTGACCGGCATTGAGGGGATCCTCCGCCTTTCTAACTCCCTTCAATCCGCACTCAAACGCAGAATAAACCCCACCCCAGACACCGAAACTCCCACCAGAAATTGGCGCGCGGGATCTAATCGTTTGGAGGACGGAGAGGACGCTGTTACCCTATCGTATCATTAGCAGCGGCAGCGTTGTGGGAGGGAGGGGCAGAAGGATGATAGCCAACATTTCGGAAAGCTCGAGCACCGTGCCAGATACCACCACCGATAGCCTACCACGCGTTTCTCGTTCAATTAGCTAGCCATCATGAGAGAGGCGGCAAGGAGGGAGGAGAAGGAGAGAGGGATAACAAACACCCATGCAAAAAGCTCCTCCAAAGTCATTCACTATAACGGCCACATTGGCTCTCCAGGATTTGGTATCGGTACTCGTTTTTGACATTTATTGTTTATCGGTGCATGAATGAATGAATGAATGAAGGTTAAGTTTCGTATTTTAAATCAATTAACCTCTCGTTTTGTCTGATATGAATGCCTGCAAAGGCGGCGACTGGAGGAACGGAGACGGGGCAGCTTATATACTTCCGTCTAGCTCATTCCTTAAGGGGATAAATTTTTTCCCCCCGTCTTCATTTTCAGGGGGTGAGTGAGCTCATTGTTGTTGTCTTTTCTTTCTTTTTTTCTTTAATCTTTCGTTGAGCCGCAGCAAGCTTATTCCTTTTTTTTTTTTTGGGTAGAATGGCATGGGGTGAGGGTCTTGGCCGGGGAGTTATGGCGTGAGCCCTTGCATGATGGGAAGGAAGGAAGGAAGGGGATGGTGGGACCATACCGTAGGAGATTGCCGCACTCGTCCAGCTGCTAGTTTTTGGATACCGTATTGGATTGGCTGGGGTGGGTTTGTTGTTAGGCCAGATCTGGGCTTGTGTCGGTCGGTGTGTTGAACTTGGTGTGGGTCAGGTTGGGCGATGTAATTAAGCATCTACCGTAACTTACGATATAAGGCCACGGCCTGCACTGACAATTTTGGTATCACAAAAAAGTTGCCTGTATCATATCTTTGAGATTCTCATTTGTGTGGAGCAGTGTTGCAGTACTAGTACGGTACCGGTATGGCATTACACTTGGGAATTGAACCCCGGTACGGTAGGGGACGAACGATAACGGTATTATGCAACACCGTCGCAAGGCATATCTTTGCGAAAAGATCGAGTTGTCACCTCATTATTATTATTATGGCCTGCCTCTAGTTCCTCGTTTATTGGGTCAAAATTACTCTCGTACCGGTGTTGAATTTGAAGGTTTAAGGTTGTTCAAATGTTGATCTCCCTGGATAGGTACAGTATGGTATTATATCATCCCAGTGCCGGCACTGTACTACCGGTAGTGCATGTGCGAGTATTATACTTGGTTAGTACACTACCGATACTGTCACTTTGTACCTAGACTGATGATGTCCATAATATCGTGTCGATGACCTACAGTAGAAACCTCATAATAACAATAAGACAGAGAAGAAAGAAAGAAAGAAAGAAAGGGAAAAAGAAAACCCTCCGCTTCCGCTCCAGCTTTGAGTTTTTTTTCTTCATAATAATACACACTAGAATGTATATACCAGTAAGTTCAACTCAAAAATTAACACTGGCATGGATAAAAAAAGAGCAAAAAAAAGCAAAACCCAGACTCCAAATCCCACCCCACCTTCCGATTGCGCGATGATGAAAAAGGAAAGAAAGGAAACGATGAAGGAAATAAAAAAATACACTGCTCGTGACGATAGCATCTCCCCCCCTTCATACTATCCCATCAATCTACTCCCTCCTTAACGCAAGAATCAACTGCCCCATCTTCTCATCACAACTCTTCTTCTCCGCCTTCAACTGCAGCCCCAACTCCTTCACCTCCGCCACCAGCTCTTCAATCCTGCTTTTATTCCTCTCACAGTCTTTAGCCCACTTCTTCGCGGCAGCTTTATACTTTCTAATCTTCTCCTCACTCTCACACGCTGCCCTTCCCCTGCGCTCAAGAATCTCGCGGAGCATAGCTACTCTATCACCGCCGACCTGAGATAATATCTCCGCGTCGTAGATTTCCGACAGGAGATCTTCAAACGCGGCGGTTTGGCGATGAGATTGTAAGTCTTGGGCTTGTCGCGAGGCATTCCATTTTGCTTCTTTCTCGGCCGTGTCGTGGAGGAGTTGGGCGAAGCGGATGCGGGAAGCTTTAGATTCCTGGGCGGCTTTGTCGAGGTCATTCTTTAGGGATTCCTTTTCTTTGGTGAGTTTGCGGGTGGCGAGTTCAGTGGTAGAGAGGGCCTGCTGGAGGTGGGTTATCGTAGAGGTTGAGGTTTGGTGCTGGTCGCTTGCAAAGCGGAGCTTTTCTTCCAGCGATTGCAGCTGGAGAGAGAGTGCTTCGGAGTCTTCGTTTGCTTTTTCGTTGCTGGCGGCCTCCTGGTCGGCGAGTTTGGACTCCAAGAGGCGGATTTCTTTTTCTAAGGTTGGTATTCGCTTGACGCGGGTTTCGAGATCTTCTTTGGACTTTTCTAGGAGGGTGCTAGTTTCTTCTAGCTCTGCGATTTGCTGCCGGAGGGACAGTGTTTCGGTTTCGATCACACCGACGTGCTCGTTTTCCTCAGCTAGTTGGCGACGGAGGCCTAGGATTTCTTCTTCAAAGGACTGAGCTCGCTTTTCTTCTTCCGAGTGCTGGGTTTTGAGGATTTCGTTGAGACGCTTGGTGTCGTTGACTAGTCGCTGGAGGGATGATTTGTCGCCTTCTAGAGCTTTGGCTCGACCTTCGAGGTCGCGGTTCTTCTTGCTTAGTTCGCCCTTCTCTAAGGCCAATTGTCTGATGCGCGTTTCCGTCTCTATTAGTTTCGCTTTGAGTACCTCGAGCTCTTCGGAATGCTTCTTGGCTTTCTCTTCTGCTTCTGCGACGGTACGTTTGATGGCTTCTTTTTCGCCTTCTAGGACTCCAACTTTGCCCTTCATTTGTTCTCCACGTCTACCCATCTCGTCGTTGGCTTGCATTAATTCCTTGACACGCCCTTCACTCTCGATCAACAGTCGTTTCAGCAATACATATTCGGTCCTCAATTGTCTGATCCCGAATGCTGCGAGGGTAGCTTTGTCGAGTGGCTCATCCAAGCCAGCTTCCTCAGCAACACGTCTAAGACTCATTTCTGCCTCCTCGGCGGCCTCGTCAAAGTCCTCTCTTTCACCGCCTCCATGTAGTTCAGTGATAATCTGATCGAGGCCGTCGTCGTAATATTGGCTGATCTCTCGAGACTTTTCTTCAAGCCATTCACTGGCTTCGCCTTCTTCAATCATTCTGGACGAACCGTGATCGACGGGCATGAGGTTCACCATCTCATCGAGTTCTGCTTGTAGGTGCTTTACCAATGCGTTTTGTTCCTCTAAGAGATTCGTATATTTCGCTTCTCGCGCCTCCGATTCCGTACGATGTGACTCTTCAGTGTTTTTTAGCCTGTCTTGAAGCTGGATTATAACATTGCGAAGTTGCTGATCGCCCCCCACTCCTTCTGCTTGCTGTAAATTATGAGCGTTCATTTCTAGAGCTTGCCTAAGATGGGCCACGGTACGATCCTTTTCTTCTGCCTCCTGCTGGTGTTGCTTGTATCTCTCCTCATAGTACTTGATACGTTCCTCCAGACTCATTGAAGCTTGCTGTTTATGTTTCAAAACCTCCTCTTCGTGATCAGTATTCATCTTGTCAACCATGGCAGAATGGCTCTTGGCTTGGGCCTCGCGCTCTTCCATATTTTTCTCGACTTCTTTTTCAAGTACCTCAACGTAACCTTCTAAATCTAGAATGGTTTGGCGAGCTTCTGTGTGCTTCTTTTCCCAGTGGAAAACAAGTGTTTCTTGATCTTGTCTGGCCAGTCGATGTTCTTGTTCGAGCTTGCTTAAAAGTTTGACTACACCTTCAAGTTGGGTAATTTTCGTTTGGAGCGCTTCCGGTTTAGTTTCTGGGGGTAGGGTTTGTTCTGTGGCGTTACCCTGCCCTACTGCAGATATGCTCATGTTTTCGGATTGACCTTCAGGCTGCTCGGAATTGATATTACTATTTTGAAGGAGTTTTAACAGCTCATCGTTGAGTGCCTCAGCTTGTGACATCCTTGAAAACAATGCCCGGCTAGGTTGGCTGGAATCACCCTCATGGCTCATATCCTTAGTGTCCTCCCCGACAGAGTTTGGGATATCAACTTGGTATAGATCATCGCCAAAGTTTAGGCTTCGAGTCTCGGGGTTAGTTTCAACCGCCTCTGGGACATCGGCTTCTGGTCGGAAGCTTAGATCTTCTGAGAACCCGGACCATAGACGTCCACGGTTTCCATCATCGCTAGGGCATCCAGTCAGCTCATATCTTAATAGGCAGAAGCCACTAATGCGGGAGGCTTACTCAAATGAATCCCTCGTCTCGTCGTCTCCTCCTTCCTTTTGGCCTCGGGGAGGTGACCTACGGTTTATGGTGGAAAAGGTTGACTGTGCAACGCTTGGGCTTAGTGGCAAGGGCAGTTTTTCACTGTAATTGGTAAGCATTGATGGGTATTGGATATTTAGATAGAAAAGAATACATACCGGGTTTCCTCAGGAACGTTTCCCCCAAGCCTCCCTGGATCAAATAGGCGCTTTTCTAGGGCATTTCCTTTCGCAGAATCTACCGGGACACTCCTACTCCTAGCTCTCCCTTTGCCATCCTTTACAACAACACCATCGACAACATGGGGTGAGGGTGTAAGATTTGCTGTATTTGGCGGAGGTTCATCGCCGCTGCTCCTAGAAGACTTATCGATTGGCAGTATAGGGGAAAATTCTAATTCGGCATCAGAGGAGTCCCAGTTAGACAACCTCAACGGTTCTGTGGGAAAATCGAACCCGCTACCCAAGGATGAAAACCTTGGGCTGTGAGCGAGCACTTCGGTAGCGGATATGGATTTCGGAGATGCTGAAGGAGGGGTATTCATAGAGACTCGACGAACGTTGCCGCTCTGCTTAAGTTTTGTTAAGTAGTCGGGTTCGTACTTGTTCCTAGGAGTGGAGGTAGCAATGAGGGCCGCCGAATAAATTTTTGATTGTGAAAAGTCTGCTTGAAAACTGGAGATATTCCTTGCGGTTGTTTCTGGGAATGGGTCGTCACCGCCGGTCTGGTAAAACTCGGCGGGCCCGAGCGATGGTGAAGATGAACGAGATAACCGGATTGATAGTGCTTCGGGGTCGCTATCCTGTGTCACTACTTTTCCCGAGCTGGGGCTTGAGCCCCTAGAGGGACCTAGCTGCCCGGGTGCTTTAGTATCGGCGACTGGCGGAGTGGATCTCGGCATAGTGCTTGGACCAAGATTGGTAGATTCGCTGCGGGATGGCTCTGATGAATTCTCTTTTTGAGTAGGGAGTCCAAGGGTAGATTGGTTAGAGGTGGATTGCGTGATAGAGTTGCGTGAATCCCCCTTCACTGCAGGCCGGATTGCTGTCGGGGGATCTGATTGTGGGGCGGAACCTGGCACGTTCTCTGATATATGATCGCCCGGAGATTGGGCCGTATCCCTGTTGGCGTGAGTGGGCCTAGTTGATGCTGACTTATTGCTTCCGGGACTAAGACCAGGATTAATGGGTTCTGTTCCTGTCAACCGTGTATCACTTCCTGTAGATCTTCCTGTTGAACCCGATTTTCCGATATGCTCCGTTTTTTCGCTCCCCATTGAAGTGCCGGGATGAGGATTATCAAGTCTCATCTTCTCGGTTGATCCTATTGCGGGGCCTTCATGTGATCTGTTTGAAAACCTTGACGAAACGGGGGTTGAAGGTAGTTCCTCGGGGGTGGACGATACTAGGCTCAAGTCATGCTCGGCGCTCTCGTGCACCACCTCTCCTGGGAGTCGTAACGGCTTGAGAAGAGCTTTGCGGGCAAATGGTGAATTCCTGGAAAACTCTTCGCCTAAAATCTCGATCTCATCGCTGGTAAATTCAATGTCCTTTCCACTGACAAATGAGGCCTCATCTCCCCCGACAAACCCAGACTCTCCAAGCATATCGGTCTGTGAACCACGGATCCGGCCCGCGCGAGTTGAGCATTCATCCTGCTCATGGCGGCTACCATAGATGGAATCATCGTAACATTCGTCCGAATTGAGCCACTGCTGATAGTCCAGGCGCTGAGATGTGTTTGGGGTGCCCTGTTCGGAAGATGGGGGTGCTAGCGGTGAGGCGGCTATCTTTTCCGGGCTACCC
>Ga0307507_10008317_pt1 | contig 14439 bp, 4 predicted proteins | sample 7_EM_MG_FD_207223 | JGI IMG/M metagenome (GOLD analysis project Ga0307507, IMG submission 207223) | Populus trichocarpa ectomycorrhiza microbial communities from riparian zone in the Pacific Northwest, United States - 7_EM | ecosystem: Host-associated > Plants > Roots > Unclassified | place... | reverse complement strand
TATATCACCTCCTTACGCCCTCGACCCTTACGATCGATCGCGCAACGTCTTGTAGACTCCTCGAATACATACGTTCAGCTGCCACTGTTCCGCGCCCCGTGACAGTACCTATATAGCGTTCGCTTTATAGTTAAGACGGATATAAGCACCTTAGTCGTATAACTAAATTATACTACTACTAATTTACTTAGAGCCTTAATGATAAGATGGCTAGCGTAGATCCAGCTATAAAACTTCAATATTAGATATATGCTGGGGAAGAAGAATAGCCTAGCTAATAGACTTTTATGATAGCTACCTAATGGCAAATAACCTAATGAGCCAACCAAGGATATTAAAGAGTTTATTAACTGTAAGCTAAGTGCCTTAGAATACACGGCTAGCCCTTTTAAAATGGAAGCAGGTCTGCTATTGGAAGACTTATATTTAAAGGAATCTTAGAGGATTGCGAAATAGCTAGTAACCTTATGGCGTCCAGAGGAGATGAATACTAAGAAATTTAAAAAGTTTAAGTGGTATATACTAAGGTTCCTAGTGCGTAACTAATAGCTCTTCTGCTAATAGTCTAAGAATATACCAATACGAAGGGTAGTTAATAATGAGACTACTCAGTAGAAGATTATTAAGAGCCTTTACAATCAGAGTGGATATTATGGATGGGAGGGAACGTATTAGAGGGTCTTAAATTAATACTGGTGGCCAGGGCTATAGGATTAAATATTATAGCATATTAAGTTATGCTTATAGTGCCAACAGCGACAGCTAGGACAGGAAGAAGAAGTGATGTACCCTATATAGGAGTCCACCTTGTGGTAACGAGTAACAGTAGACATTACGTTTATGCTGCTAAACCGTCTTAGGTTCCGATACCTGGCCATTACTTAAGAGTATATATCTGGATGGGTGGAAGCCCGGGCCCTTTAGAATAAGGATGTGAAAAGCATAGCAAAGTTCCTCTATGAAGACGTTATCTGCTAATAGGGAGTGTTTGGACAGCTCTTTATAGATAGTAGAGGAGAGAATACTAATATTACCACTACGCTCGCGGAGCTCTATAATATTAAGAGGGTTATGGCTTCTATATATTACCTATAGTTATAAGGCTTTATAGAGCGAGGTTATAAGCCTATAGTGGACGCTTTAGTAAAGATAGAAGGCTTATGGCTAGACAATCTTTATATAGTCTTATAGGCAGATAGAACGACTATTAAGAGGTCTACGGGAATAACACTAGCAAGGGTTATATGCGGATATAAGCACGTCCTTTTTGTTAAACTCTGCATATCTACCTAGCAGACGCTGCCTTGGGAAATAGTCCGGACCACTATAGAGCTACTAGCACTTCGCGCAAAGCAGTTTAACTAAAGAGACGTAGATGTATAAGAAGCTGTCACACATATAAGACGACTAAGAGTTGCAAATAAAGAGTATTTTAATAACACCCACCGTATTCGCCAGGACGGATTTAAGGTTAGAGATATAGTTATGCTCTATAATATATAGCTTAAGCAAGACTATTCTAGCAGTTGTAAGTTGGATCTAAAATGGCTAGGCCTATTCCGCGTATATAAGAGTTACCCTTATAAAGGATGGTACTTAATTAAGGATCTCAATAGCATGCCGTTTCGTGATTAAACTCTAGGGAATAGATTAAAGAGGTTCTATTAATAATAGATATCTAAGGTCCGTTAGGAGGACCGGCTTAACTAGTTAGGCGGAACTATACTATAAGAAATAATAGCAGAGCTAGAGCCTAAGGAGGATATTATACAAAATCCACCAGTATTATAATACTGCGTATTTTAAGAAGTGCGTATTCTAGAAAGATTATTTAACAAAACTAAGTATAAAATGTTTAACTAAGGGACAGTCAAGTTCTGAGGTAGGGGAGGGGATATAGATAACAGCTGCGCAATCCTAAGGTAAGGACAGAGGAATGTTTGTATATAACCATCTAGTATTGTTTACTGCAAAGATATTAGTTTTGCTCACCGCCTTCACTAAGCCAATAGCGATTTTCTATCTTGGGGATAGAAAATTATAATTAGTCTATTTAATAATTAGCGCTAGCAGAACTCTATACCGCTACTAGATTTAGTGGACCATTTATATTAGGAAACCCTATTAAGAACTTTATCTTTTCGCCCTTAATAAACCTTAAAGACAACTATAATTAGCTAAAGTACAAACCAAGCAGAATTAATAATAGCATACTTATTATATCTTCGTCTAGTAGACCACTGGTACTGTATAAAGGAGCTAAGCGACAGATTAATGATGTCCTTACAGAAGTTAGAGGCTTCGCAGTTAATTAATATTGTATAGTGCTTATCCAAATCTGTGACGAGATTCTGCTCGAGAGAGAGAACTACGCAGATGCTGCTAGTGTGGTAGTTAATTTTGTTAATTATGATAATAGGTTATAAGCATCTCTAGGAAAGGACGCGTTTTTAATAATCTTTAAGGACATCTCTAACGTTAGTAAGATGGCAAAAGATCAAAGGAATCAGTGTAATAAAGCTAGAGAAACCATCTGAAAAGCCTAGGAACAGGATGTTCTTAATGGACCGCTAAAACACGTAGTCTTTTACTACTTCCTTTCTACCGCCCAAAAGCTTACCGTCTACCTACTTTATGAAGTAATAGCGCGAGTTAATGAAGCCCTGGTTAAGAGGCTTGATTATCTAGGACGCGGCATTAAGAATACTACTTAACTATAGCCAACTAACTTTGCGCTCGCGCCTAAAATGTTAGGAAGAGTAATATTAGATCAGGTAGTGAATAAGCATAGTTTAGGGAGATACTTAACTGGCTTTCTTATTCTAAATAAGGACCTGCTGCTAAGAAGTAGGAGACTAACTACTGTGGGACCAGAGGTTACTAATGTCGGAATTAGATAAGCGGGAGAGAGCTTAGCTCTTATACTGCGAGCGTATTTATGATATACTTCTAATATAATAAATCCCTTAGCTTTTTAGCCATTAACACCTGTTTAAGAAGGAGGCGTTAGTATTATACCAAGCCTATCCTAGCAAGGATCGCCTATATCAGTGAACTCGCCTTTATTATCTATAAATAAAAGCATTCTTGCGGCTAGAACGCCTATTGGCTTGCCCCTATAGCTGCTAGTATCCTCTTCAAGGAGGAATCCAAGGAGAGGACTTGCGGTTGCTTATTCAGAAGTAGGAGGGCTAGGAGTGGAATTGCTGTTTAATAAAAACGTTATTAAGCTAGGAGATAATAAAGAATATATTAAGGAGGCCGTAGACGCTATGGCAATACTCCACGCGAAACAAGGATGTAACTATAAGGATGATATACTAGCTTATCTTAAGGCGTCCCTAAACCGAACCACCAAAATCAAACCGACTAAGGTTATGAAGCTCTTGTGTAGTTAATATAGGGCGGCTGGTTTAAACCCGGAAATATATAAGGTCTGCTAAATACACACACAAGCCATAAAAGGGCGTATGGGTTTAGCAATAAAGGGTCTAAACTATACCGCGCTATATCACAAACTCCGTTTAATATATCACGCTCGCAATTACTTAGGCACTATAAAGATAGACCCTACTACGTACTCCTGGTTCCGAAAAGCTTATAGGCCTCTAGTTCCGTCTAACTCCTTAGAACCGTATAAGTTCATTTATAACTTGGCACTAAGGTTTTCCTATAACAGGGAGGCTTTACTTAATCGGATACTATCACTAAACGACTAAGATATATAGCAGTAAGAAGGATCCGTGGTTTTAAGTATATTTAAATAGTAGTGGGATTCTAGTATCTTAGTAATAATTAATAAGGAAATGCGTATATACCGCTATTATTAGCGTCTAATTAATGGGTGACTAAATTACAGCTAGTTAAGAACAATGGTCCATAGTCTCTGCTAATAGCTAATAAGACAAGACCCTTAGTATTATTACCTCTATTGCGCTCTTAGGCCTAACAGCTGGTGGCGACTCATTTCCTACCCTTATTATACGAAATTCGTGGTTAAAGGAGACTCTATAGCTTTCTGCTATATTAACGTTAATATTCCCTTGCTCCTTAAAAGTGGATATAGTACTAATATAATCTAAGGGAGCGTTTTTCTGGATAATAAGACTAAGGATAACTGTATAATTATCCTTCCCGGTATACATTATTACTTGGAATTGTGGTGGGCAGATCTTAAAGCGCGAGGGTTAGCTAAGGGCGACGGATTTGTGCATAAAATCTTAGACTATAACTGGACCGCTAAGAACGTAGAGAAATATACAACCAACTAGGTAGCTCAGCTATGTGAGAAGGGAGATATATATATAACCATGCCTTACCTTCCTTATAGAGCGAAAGGACCTTTGACTAGGACCCGGCGAACAATACTATTATAGTTTGTTGGTATTTAGGACGATTATAATAACCTTAAGGTTACTAAAGGAGGTACTTAGACAGAGTTGGTAGATACGCACTAAGACTTAAAAGCGCCGCCCTGTACGCTGTCTGGACATGCTAATCTCTATAGCGCAATTCCATATCGCTTCCCTGTAGTAGTTAAGCTTATGGCTGCCAGTGCTCTATCTAACGCCCTTCTTAGTAAACAATGATGGGATTCTCTAGCAGTAATTTAAGATCGTGATCTTCTTCTTACCAGTAATAGGAACGAAGTTGTAAAATAGATGCATTCCTATCATCTAAAGGCCGTTAAGAACTATAAGGATGCGTTTTAGCTTATATATACAACTAAAGTGGAGCGCTTTAACAGCCGCTTATACTTCTACTGCGTTAACAATAGAATTAAGCCTTTAACTGTTACGGTAGATCCAAGTAGAGTACCCCTAATTATTATAGAAGGATAGAGTTATGCGGAGCTGCCTAAAGAATTATAGGACAGAACCGAGTAAGTGGAAGAACGCGAAAGAGCTATGTTATCTAAGAGCCGCCAATCTGATATATCTCGTACTGCTTAGCCAGGCGGACGAGAATGGTCTCGTTTAACCAGAACGGAGTCTCCTCGTTTATTATCTTAGGTTTGTGGTAAAGGTAAGGAACGTATACAATCACCTGCCACGCCTTCGTTTCAAAGATAAGGAGTTTTAGAGTTTCGGAAGTCGTTAGGGGACAACGACTTGGGTGGGGGAGGTATATAATAGTGTAATTTGGCCCCCTGGATTTAATATCTAGATTAGGCGTAGCTTTGGGAGAGCCTAAGCCTTCTATATATTTTATATAGATTGGTCTAGAGCCCTTAGAGTCTTTAACAACTCTAATAGGGCCAACAGATATATAGTTTCTCTTTAATATACTCTTTTCTTCTCTTCTTACTGACCGCTTCCCTACTGCCTGATTATAACTGACTGACTAACTGACTACACCGTGACTTTCTATCTAAGAGAGACCGTACCCTCCCACATTAGCAGCAGACGCGTAGGCACGAGCCCACGCAGATTTTAATAAGTTTCGACCAAATTCCATTACGTTGGTGGAATTTGGTGGAATTTAATTAAGTCGGCGGAACTTGGTGGAAAACGGTAGATTATAGCGAACAATTATAGACAGTTGCAGATAGTTGCAGATAGTTATAAATAGTTTATAAATAGTTTTATATAGTTATCTGTCGAGTGTTTCACCAAGACATTCCTACTGTAACTGGGCTAGTCCCGTTACAGATCTCTATTTAATATAACCTTTGTTAGTGCCCTATATCTTATAAACACTTCTTTAATATAGATTCTAGCTATGTCCTCTATAGATATTTCTTCTATACATGCTATAAAGTAGCCCTACTTAGTTAACTTGTCTACTATTACTAAGATTGCGTTATAATCTTGTCCGGTAATAGGATTTTTTAATTTTGGCAACTTTATAATAAAGTCCTATAATATAACCTCCTATAGTCTTTCTGGTATTTTAATAGGTTATAGCTCTCTATACGGCCTATGCCTTGTTAGTTTATTTCTCTAGTAATTTAGATATTCCCTTATAACTTATCTTACTAATCCCTATATTCCTTAAATAATATACTCCTTTTAAAGTCTTAACACTAAGCCTATAGCTCTATTATGTCCTTAAGTTATTCCCTTATGGAATTTTTATACAAATTCTTCTATAACTTCTTTTGGCACGTACGTAGCCTCTTAGTGCTCGTACTACTCTAAGTCTAGATCCTTACTTTGTGCCTTTTAGATCTTTTATGACTATATACTCTCTAGTATTTTATAAACTTATTCTGGTCCTTCTACTATAGCTGCTAGCTTTAGATAATTGTACCTAATTAATCCGTCTTTGTCTTTTTATAACATAGCCCCTAATAGTTTTTTGTTGTTTTATAACTCTGTCTTTCTGCTAAGTATATCTGCTCTCGCGTTTTTAGTACCCTTAGTATGCTGAATTTTAAAGTAATATTCTGTAAGTATTTCCGCCTATCTAACTTATCTGTAATTAAGTTCTTTTATTATTAGGAACCCTGTTAGGTTCTTATAGTCTGTTTTAACTATAAATGGTTTCTCTATGTCTTGTAAGAATACTCTTTACTCTTTAAGTGTTGTAACTATATCTAATAACTCCTTGTTATAGATATTGTAGTTTAGTTCTAGTAGTATTATTTTCCAACTGTAGTACGCTACTAGATGCTATCTATCTAGATGCTTCTATAGTAAGTACGCTCTTAGTACAAAGTCTAATATATCTATTTCCATAACGGTTTCTAGCTTTAGCTGGTAGATCTTAAGGATTAGATCTTAGGTAAACAATTTCTTAAGTTCCTTAAATAACTTCTTTTACTTATTACCCTATACCTATAGTTCCTCCTTTTTTATAAGTCCTGTAAATGGCTTAATACTTTTTAACCACTATGCTATAAACCTCCTATAGTAGTTGCAAAACCCTAGGAACGACCTTAACTATATAACGTTCTCTAGTTCCTGCCAACTTACTATAGCTTTAACTTTCTTTAGGTCTATGCTGATTTTTCCTAGTTTAATAATAAATCTAACGAAATTGGTCTTCCTAGTAAAGAACTTGTATTTTTTAATTGCTACTAGCATCTTTTTTTCTTATAGTCTTTTTAAGACCCACTTGATATATTCTCTATGTTCTTCCTTACTTGTTAAGTAGATAATAATATTGTTAAGGTATACTATAACAAATTTATTAAGGTGTTCTCCTAATGCATTATTAATTTATTTTTAAAATGTTTCTAGTGCATTTATAAGCCTAAACTGCATTACTAACGATTTATATAGTCCTTCCTTTAACCTAAAGGCTGCTTTCTATTTATCTCCTTCCTTAATCCTAATCTAATAGTACGCCTATCTTAGATCTATCTTTATAAAGATCTTTATATTGCCTATCCTATCTTAGATTTTACTAATTAAGGGTAAAGGATACTTATCCTTTTTTATAATGCTATTTAACTGCCTATAGTTAATACAAATCCTAAGTTTTCCGTTTTTCTTTAGGATAAACAACACTGGATATCCCACTAATAATTATAATGGCCTAATGTATCCCTTTTATAAGTTCTCCTAGATAAACTCCTTAAGCGCTACTAACTCGGTTTTAGTAAGCTTATAGATTAGAAAGAACTTTGGACTTATTCCTAGTTCTAACTCTATCTTATAATCCTATACTATATACTCTAACAGCTTCTTGCTCTCTAGTAACTATAACCTTTTACCATACTTATAATATCTCTTTAGTACATAACTTAAGCCTCACTTAGTCTCTTTATACGTTGCTCTAACTTAGTACTATACCATCTTGGTTTGCTGTTATATCTTATGTTATTGTATATCCTTAATATCGACCTAACCTATAACCTAATTAATCCTTAGATTGTATTCCTGTAACTAAGGCATTCCTAGTATTACCTCATCCCTCCCCAACAGTAGGATATTAAAAAACATTTTAACTTATCTCCCTTTAATAGTTAACTAAATAGGTCCTGTTTTAAAATTAATAATGCCTCCTTTATAGGCTATTGGATCTCCTAAAATTGTTATTAACAGGTATAGGTATTCTTTCTGCCTATACAGTAACCCCATCCTTTTTACTGCTATAGGTAACACATGGTTTCTTATTGCTCTACTGTCTACTGGCGCTTTAAACTTTTAATCTTGCTAACTAACTTATAAGTTTAGATATTGTCCTGTGACTCCCTTAAGGGTCTAAGGCTCTACCACTGGCTCCCTTTGGTCCTATAGGCCTCCGCTTTTCCCAACTGTTAACTATCTAATTATAACTGTACTTAGTCCTCTTTAGGCCAATACTTAGTTCTTTTCTTTTCCTCTATATGCCATAAATAAGTATTTACTGGGCACTCCTACCACTATCGTCCTTCTAGGTATTCTTCCATAAGGAATCTTCCTAGTTAAAGTATTAAGTCCCCTAGTTCTTAAACTTCTACTAGGTGCCAACTATGCATATACTTTACATCCCTATATTGCTTTTTGTCTATTAACTAATATATCCTTATTAGATATTTCCAATATTTGTCTTTAGGTGTCCTGTGTATATTATATATATTATCCACATATATAATCTATGCTAATGTATAATGCGCTAGGTGCTTTAGGTCTACTCTTAGTTTATTTTTATCTTTAAGTTTAAACCTCTCCTATGTTAACCTAAACGTTGCTATATCGTTTGCTGGTACTAATACTTATATTATCTCTCTCTAGTCTACAGCTTGTTCTTCTAAGTTTCTTAATATTATAATTAAGGCTCCTTTAATGTAACTTATCTGCTTTTCTATTATAGCCTAATCTGGTATAGCCCTTTGGTCTATCCATATACAGAAATCTTCCCACTTATTATTTCTTTGTTGCTTATACCACTTGCAATACAGCTTAGTAAGTGTATACGATCTGTCTATAAGGAAGTATCTCTTTATTACTGCGTCGTTATAACCTTTAGTATGTTATTTTATAAATCTGGTTGGAATCCCTAGATCCTCTTCTTATTCTAGTTTATCTAACCACTTAGCTCTTGGCGTTCCTACCCTTGGCCTATTTATAAATTTCTGTACTGGCGCTCTGTCCTTTATACGTCCTAGTGTAGCTAATCTCTAGTCTAGCTTTTATTCATGCTATGTGATAATTTGCTGCCTAAACTTATCTATACTTTCTTGTTTTCTATGTCTTGCAGTTAGATCCTTAAAGTCGTCTTACTTCTTAATTACTATTTTAACTTTTTAACTTTTAGGCTAAATACTGTGTTTGCCTACTATAGACCTTATTCGTTTTTTAAAGTCTTGGTTCCCTAGGAATCTACATCCCATGCTTATTTATTTATTTTTAAACTAAGCTACTGCCCTTTCCCATCGGTTTTCGTCCGTTATGGGTCCTTAGATATATCTTATCTTATTTTAAGAATCTTAATTATCTCTTATCTTATCTTAAAAATCTTAAGCCTTTAGCCTTTTGCCTTTATTAAGTAGTAAGCTAGCACTAGCAGTTATCTACTTACTTAATTATCTTTAGATATTACTCATTCCGTCTTATAAAGCAATGGATTCTATATCTAGCAGTATTATAATACCCATTACTAAACCGCGTTCTATAGTGGTCTCAGTTTTTACTTTTATTGCGTTCTTAAGATTTAGGTACTCCTAGTTAGTCCCTTCTACTTCCTTATTGTTGTTAATTAATAAGTACTCTAACTCTATTATTATTATTGCTAATCTTTATCTGCATGTTGCTGCAATATCTTAATCTAGCTTATAGAGTTAATCTTATTCTTTATCTAACTCTTTAGTTCCCTTAAATTCTCTTAACTCTAGCTCTTACGGCCAATAGCTTGCGCTGTACTTAGCGTCCTTATAAATTTGGCATGCGTTATTATAATAAAACGCAAAGTGTCTAATTAAATACTCCTTAGTCCCGCATAACATCCCTATATCTGTGTTATTATACTCTAATAACCTAGTGCCTTTTACCGCGTGGTTACTCTAACCACCTCTATAGTCTCTAGTAAAATAACCCTATTTTCTATAATTTATGCAAGCTCCTTTTTTAAACCATTCTTTTTGTTATAGAGTCCGCCTAAACATCTTCTACTGCTAAGATCCCTGGTTTAGCCTTTGCTCCTTAGTCCTTAACCTTTAGGTTTCTATAGTTCCTTATTCCACCTTCTAGATTCTTTGGTGCTACTTAAGTCTATTAGCTCTAGCCTACCATTCTATAGTTTTTAACGTTATGTCTATTAATATATACTCTACGCCTTATATAACTATAGAACTCTATCTTACCCTTTCTTAGCTTATTCCCTTTAATAGATTCTATTATTAATCTTTATTAATTAATCTATTAAGTCTCTTAGACTCTCTGCGTCTTCCATTAGGATAATCGCGTCCTAGACTTTAGCCTTAAGTCCCTATTTATACTGTGCTCTTAGTGCCTTATTATTCCACTTAACCTATATTATAAGTATCTAAAACTGCGTTATATACTTAATTGCTAAAGTACGTTATACTAGATTCTAAAGCTTTCTTTCTACTATAGTAGTTGCTTCTAGGTTTCTAAACATCTATATTAGTCTTTCTATAAACCTATTCTAACTAGTAAACATAAACCATACTTCTTAGTTAGTAGTTATCATTCCGTTTATCTAGATTTTAGTAAGGTAAGGTTTAAATTACTTAAGTACTCTTCCAATTAAGAACAACCCTACGTACGCCACTTAGTCCACTAGTATAGCCAGCTTTGCTCCTTCCTACATAACCTTAAAGTATATTTATATAAAAAACCCTTTAAGTTTTAACTTCTTCCCTAAGAACTATTTAATTAAGAGTAGCTTAACCTTAGCTGCTCCAATTCCATTAATTCTTTCTTTAAGTATTTAATTATTGTCTGTTAATTGGTTAACTATTTCCTATAACTAACCCACCGTAACTAGCTGCGAATCCGTATCCCTTATACTGGTGTCTCCTCTAGACCCTAAGGTTGTAGCTGCCGTAAATGGCGTCATAACTGGTGCTTTTAGTAGCATGTTGTTTGACTTATTAATACTATAACTTTGGTAGTAAATGTGTAATAAAAGCCTTATAGGAAATACTACGGTAGACTTATTAATAGGCTGGGTATATATATATACAAACAAAGTTAATAATGTAATAAGTATAAATAACAACTAGTGGAGTAGTTGCCTAATAGATTAACTCTAATTATATTCTAAGATTTACTACAAAGAAAGAACTATCTAGGTAGGGGCTGTTGTCCTTTAAATACACATCCTAACTCCTAAGAAAGCCCTTACTCTGTCCGCTCTATCTACTCTGTTCGCTCTATTATAGATCTTATAGATTACATATATTACACAGATTATATTACGTGACCTTAGTTACCATTCCTTGTCACATAGTTCTACCGGATCTATCCCGGACTGTGCCTATATTAACTAACTAGCTTCCTCTAACTCCTCTCCAAGTAGTTATAGCATTGTACTTAAAGCGTCCGTAATAAAAATAGCAAACTAATAATTATATACTTTTAAAAATGCCAGGTAGAAATACTTTTAACGTTAAAAACGTTTAAAATTGATATGTCTTTTAAACGGGTTAGTACAGCTAGGTTAGATAAGGTTGTAATTACCATAAATATCCCTGGAATTAATAAAGGTATTATATAACCTAGTTATATTATGGTTATATCTTTATTCTAACAAGGCTATAGTTATTATACTAATAGGGGTTTTTGTAAACTAAGCCATGGGTCAATTAGCAGAAATATATTAATAACTTTTCTATACTATATTCCGCTTATATAAGAATTACGGCTATCCAACTTATTAGAGTTATATTTATAAACGTGGATTTTATACAGCTCTAATGGATATAGATAGGGCGCAGGCAAAAGGTATTTTATAATGCGTATATATTAAAGATATTACTAAAATATATTAGGGCTTGGCCTTTACCTAGCAGATATTAACCCCTTATAGACCTGGCAGGGCTATATAAAGTCTGCAATTATATATTGCCAAATCCACATTCTTCGCGGTATTTGTTAGGTTATTAAAGCCGGAAATATAGGCTAAGATAGTATTGGTTAGCATATGGCTTTAATTATAGAGGCTATAAGCCGCAAGCAATACTATAAAATTTTAGACGTAATTAAAAGTATGGAGATATTATATCCCTAATTTATCCATATTATCTATATTCTAACATTTACGGTTATAGAAAAGTACAGCAATAACTATAAAATTGTAAACTAGTGTCGACATAAGCGATATATATGTATTATATCTGGAATAAATCCGTATTGTAGTAAAATGGACAGTGGACAGTAATATATTCTCTATAATTATAAAGAATACAAACGCCGTTAAATGCTCCCATTTTTAAGCAAATAATCTAGGACGTTGATTAAGCCTTCTTGCCGCTATTTTAATGTTTGTATATCTTTTATATTCATTATATAGTATTATAATAACAAATCTAGTGGGCAGAGAATTGATATTTTTAATTATAAAGCGTGGAAGGCGTATAATCAGCATGGAATTTTATATATATCGCGAACTATATCTGTCGCCGAAAGAATGGCTCTTGTAGAAAAGCGTAAATATATGGCTTTATTATGGCTCTAACATGGATATATCGCTAATATAATCTGTAATAGTTTAACAAGGTTTAAAAGAGCTAGAAAAATTAAGAAAATAGGCCCGTACTAGTAAAGGAAAAGCTAATACTATATCTATAAGTATTAAAGAGGATAAAGATTTTAATTTTAATGATGTTATATTAGATATATCATCTTCTAGAACTAGTATACGCCTATAGTCGTAAACACGAAGTTTATAAGGCGCATAATTAAAATCTCGCTTATAATCTATTGCCTCTGTTCACTCTAGTATATTATATTCTAGATTTTACTAAGTTCTATAAAGCTAATATCTTTTAGTTTCCTCTATTGCAACATTAAATAATAGTTAGGTTTTACTATCTCCTAGGCCTATTTTACCGTTAAGTAAGATTATTTAAATATATCCTTAATATATCCAGCTTATAAGCTAACCATGTCTAGGACATAAGAGTAGCTTATAGTTTTTACTTTGTATAACAGTTACTTAATAAGCTTAATTCTTATAACAGTTAACACTATAGCAATCCTAATTAAATGTTTGTGAATAAGAGGCTAGGGTTCTATATATAGAAGCTAAAGCAAAGGCAATTAAACTATAAAATTGGAAGATGGAGTTGGAGCTTAGAAAATTAGAATAAGAACTTGGTTAATACAAACTTTTATATTTATAAGCATAAGGAGCAGAGGTTATATTAAGGTTATTTCCTAGATATAAGGACTTTGCAATATTTAAGAAAGCCTAACCTATATACTCCGCGCTATGCTCCATGCTCCGCGCAATATTTAATACCCGCGCTTAATGCTTTATAGTGTTTATAATAGAACTAGGATAGAACTAGGATATATCTAAGATACATAAATACCATAACCTATTTAACCCATATAGTGTAGTCCTCCTTAGTATTAAATGTCTCCCTATTATTAAAGTTATCTACAACCTCTAGTAGTATTATTTTGGGTAAAACAAAGTTCTATTTACAGTTAGATTATAAATATATTAGTAATATAATTAAAAACTATAAGCATACCTTGTTAAACTATATATATATAGCCTAGTTAGATAAGTATGCTATTTATATTAGATCTAAGATATAATAGAAATATAACTAGCAAACTTACTCTTGCTACTAGTCCTATATAAAGAACACTTCTGCTTATTAGACTTGCTAATAACCTTAAATATTACGGTGCGGTTAGGCTATATTAAGGTTAGATTATAGTTATATAATAATTAGAACTACCTAAACTTGCCTTGCCCTTAGGGGTTAATGGAATTCTAGAATGGAATATAATATGCATCTGCTAAACTGGCTTCTCTATATATTCTGGTTAGATCTATAATATAATAAGATTATAAATAATAACATACCTAGATCTGCTAAAGTTGCTTTATATTTTCTACAACCTTTAGCTATTAAGGGTGCATTTTTGGCTTCTAGGGCTAAAATATATTAGTAATATATCCTAGATAGAAGAATAATAGTTTATACCATTATAATATATTCTAGCCTTTCTTACTACTTTACTAACAGGGCATATAACCTATAGTTCCTTTTTTATATAAATAGCTCTATAAAGTATCTTCTAAGCCGCTAAAATGGGTTAGATCTAGGATATAATATAGATATATAGATAACCATACTATCCAAATTATCTAATTCCAGTTCTTTTCAACCTCTTTTTTTATTTTTATTTTTATTTTTTTTTTATATCCGTTGTATTATACTACGTACAATACTGCGCATACAGCCTCGGGCTATGGCGCTATAGTTCTATATACATGAATCCTTTCTAGGCAGCTTAATATATACTAGTAGCTATGTCCTAATAGTTTATAAACCCCTAAGGGTTTATAGCTCCTTAGTAAAATACT
>Ga0307507_10008314_pt1 | contig 14443 bp, 14 predicted proteins | sample 7_EM_MG_FD_207223 | JGI IMG/M metagenome (GOLD analysis project Ga0307507, IMG submission 207223) | Populus trichocarpa ectomycorrhiza microbial communities from riparian zone in the Pacific Northwest, United States - 7_EM | ecosystem: Host-associated > Plants > Roots > Unclassified | place... | reverse complement strand
CATAAACCGGTTTTCTGAATACAACTTTATATGGTTGTTTCGTGTCATCGTGTGTCTCGACTCACCGTGGGGTACGTTACCGAGATTTTGTAACGGTATGAACTATAAGTTTAATTAAGAGAATAAATTTTTCTCAAAAGTGCCTCTATTTTAAATTTTTCTTCTAATACCCATTAAGCAATTACTCGTATTCTGCTATTGGGCTATGGTTACTGGGAATCAGTTGGGGTGCTTAAAGAGGACTTTGCAAAATGACGGTATTCTCTAAATTTTTCCCTTCTTCATACAATATCACTCGCGAAGCTAGGTTCTACCTGTTGGAAATGCTGTTCGGCATGCTAGATGTTTCTTTTGTTTCATGAAAGTACAGAGGTTATAAAGGATGTTTCATTGATGCACGGATATTAGAATGGAAAGCATGAAGGCCACGGGAATGAAAGGAAGTTTTTGTTTTGTATTTCTTTTGTTCAAAGATAACGCAAAATGTTTCTTTCCTTTTTTGTTTCTTTGCGGGAAAGTGGAAACGTGTGGTGATCCTTGAAATGCTGTGAAGAGCGTTTTGATTTTCATATAAACACCTGTTATTTCCCTTAGTTTAGCGAGTAAGCCAAGTACGCTGAGAATAGACCTATCTTGCTCGCTATCGTTATCCTTTCTCCCACTGTTGCCCTTTTGGTGGCGTATTTGCTCTTATTTTGTTTACTACCCTCCTGACTGGAATAGGGTGGAGGTCACTTTCCGGCTGGGGTATCCCAGCCGCGGGGTGGCCTGATTGGCAAATGAGAACTCCTGTTTAGCAAGTACACCACTTAATCACTGGAATGCTAGTGGAGCATACTTGTTAATATCAAGGTTCCGAATGGTCCAAGTGAGAAAGGTGAGCATTGTCAGAAATCCTGAGCAAAGAGTGTGATAGGCAACCAAAGAGTGTGTTCATTTTAAGTGATTAACCCGCTAATGTTCGATATACAGAGAAAGGAACGCAATGTAGAACTAAATCCAGCTTTTGGCTGTCACCCGCACAGTTTGCCCACTATCACACATCACTGGAAAACTAGGGTACCGAACCTAGTGACCATTCCAATCCCATCAATACACCCTAACCTGAAATACCACCATTGGGTTACTCCATCAACAGGGCCATTGTCGATGCTAACCACTATAATACTGCAAAAGTGGGCCAGGGAGCAGAAGTAGAGTCTAGCAAAATAAAGTAAATTAAAGCAGAAAAAGGCTCACAACCCCCCCATTGTTCTCAGAGGGTAAGAACGCTTCAGGCTATTTAAGCCGTTACCTCCTTGCTGTCCTCTTCCCTTCGGCAAGTTCAAAGTTTATGTGCTAGTTAGGTTGAATTTGCAGTGCAGCCTCAGCGTAGAGATAGGCAGTCTTGGCATAAAGACGCGCAGTTTCGGCCTGAATACGGACAATCTCAGCGTAGAGAAGGTGAGCGCCACCATGGACACGGGCTCTCTTAGCGAAGTTACGAGCAAGCTGGGTGGTGGAGCTAGCACTCTGCGCAGAGGAACGGGAAAAATCGGCGTAGCCACGGGCACTCTTGGCATAGCCACGGGCAGTCTCAATGTCAGGACGGGTAGTCTTGGCATGGAGATGGAGAGTCTCAGCACGGAGAAGGTCAGACCCGGCGCGGAGAAGGGTGATGTCGGCACTGAGACGGGCAGTCTCGGCTTGGAGACAGCTACCGTTGTAGTGGGGATAGCCAATGTGGGCCCTAGGACAGAATACCTCACCGGCGCGGTGTTTGCTGTCTCTAGCCTTTTCTTTACAGGCCTGGCGGTCCTTCCAACCTAGGTGGCAGAGTAAAGAAGGTGAAGCTGAAAAATCCAATAACCCACAGTCAGTAAACGGAAGTAGTCAAGACTCCAAGATTTCTGGAACAAACCACACATTGCCCTTAGTATAGTGTCTTAGAAGGATGGCAGGATAAGGATATTGGATTCCGGTAGTTCTGATATTTTCTGGGCAGCATAGGACCAAGCGGGGTTTATCTACCGCAGGGTGTCAAATAAAGGTGAACACCTTTGCGTCACCACCAAGTATCCCGGCTGAAAATTTGTGGGGGTGTTTTCTCTGGTTGCGCGCGCCGCGACCGAACCGGAGTGGCGCTACAAACTTCCCACCCCTACAGCAGCGCCCTTTCGCTTTGTGATGCCGGAATGTCGACAAATCAAATTATTAAAGAGAGGGCACCTCCAAAGCTATAATGTAGGCACGGGTGAGGTCGCATTTTGAGAGAATATGTCCCGATTGAGGCTACTCAGAATATCAAGGCTGGGAGTTGAGGAAAGAGATTCCGGATACTGCTGGGCACTGCTGGGAGTAACTTGATTCAGATTATTTTGGCAATCCAGGATAGTATACAAGATTTTAAGGGTATTTTATTCTTTGTTTCCGTTGTTGAGGTCGCTGGAATTAGTGCTGCAGATACAGTGACGCGATGCTGTTCGCGTTTGTTTGATACCCAGCGGTATGTTGTCATTATGCAACAACCACAACCTTAACCATGGCACCGCTTCATACAGCAGCCAAAAATGGTCGATACAGGGGAGCATTAAAGAGCAGTTGCCAACTTGCCATAAGAGAAGTGGGGCTAAGTAAAAATGCTAGCTTCGACCCTCGCTTTAGCCTAGTGATGGACATGAGCATAATCGAGCGGATTACAGGGGCTATGCTCGACTATCATTTGATCGAGAGATCCCATTGGTCGAATGATCGATGAAATGGGGAGATTTAGGCTGGAAATTACACAATCAAGTGTTTGCTCCTGGCGCCGTGCCAAGAGTTCGGCCGAGTTTTCTCCTTTACTGTATCTTGTCTATCATACTCCCAGGCCACCGGGACACCCCTCACCCGGGCAGCTAAACCCAAATAAGAAACTTTTAAATAGTTTGATTGGATGAACTGTGGCAACTGCACTCATCACCGCCCTTTTCCTCATACAAAACCCACCAATCAGCATCTGTCCGGGTAGCCTGGGAGGCCGTCTCTCGGGAAACGCGCATATGGAGGAGCACAGAAGTATAGACACACTAAGGCATAAACGGATGCATAGGGCTATACATGTAGGGAGTTTCTTTCCTTAAGTAACCGTTAGCTAGAAGCCTCCAATAGCCAACGCACCTCGACATCTCCACCCCTCAACACGCCTGAGCAGTTCTTTCACCTCCATCAGTATTGAGGCTGTAATTGCTTTGATAAACATGGAATCTGGGTGATATCAATGGAGATGATTTTGTGGGGTACACACTATTTGCATGCGCTTCTCATAATAGACATGAGAAATAGTGTTCCCAGACATCCGGGGACCCGGTAGGACCCTGAGGGGGGGCTGCCAGAGCCCTGGAAGGGACAGGGTGGCTCTTTATAGACCGTTCAGGCAGCGAAAGTACAGGACGGCCGCCTTTGGGTCGGGCGGTGGGTCCTATAGAGTGAGACGGTGGCGTTCAGGTGGACGGTGGGGGATGTCGGGGACAGCGCCAGTTTTATCCCATCAGGCGGTATTCACCTGTCTAGGGGTGTAATATTAGAACTCGTCAATGAAAATATCTGATTTTCCAACACTAGGTAGATAAGAGGATAAGTAAATTTTGATGAGGTGAGCTCAAGAAAATTCAGATTGTCAAAACATCTCATGATAACGGCGGAATAACTGACAAACAAATACGATGGAACTTTGTTTTTTTTCTTTTTCTTTTTTCTTTTTTGCTACCCTCCTTCAGCTGCTTAAGGGTGAGGTATGGCATCTTTCTATTCGAATATCCAGTAGTTTCTTTTTTTTTTTGCATCAACTATAACCTCTACTCCGCTGACTGGATCCCCCCGATCCTTTTTAAAAGGTTTTGATAAACATGCAGACTTCAGCTTATATAAAAAAAAAAACTAGTGAGTGGAGTAACTAAAAACGCATAGTCTAACAAAGTCCTTTTAGTTCATGGAGCCTTATGCTATAAGATGGTGGTCCCTCACAGTCCGTCCTAGCGCTTCAGAAAAAGTGGACTATCATACTGGTTATGTCTGTCCCGCCCTGCCCCAAAGACGGACCGAGCTTCGCAATTGGGCCCTGGGCTATTGGCCCGGCAGATCCGCTCAGGTTGGGCCGGGCCATCCGAAAAAAAGCCCAAGAAAACCTTGTCACTTTTCCTTCTCAAGTCACACGATATCACTCATACCTTGATTTAGTCATATCACTAGTAGCCACTCTCTTCAGTACCCAGCTCTTCAATTATGCAGGACTTTCAAGATGATATTAGGTTCCTCATCCTTGGAAAGCTACAAACGGAAAACTCCAATGCATGAACAGAACAGCTGTCTTATACATGGGATAGGTATTGCAGATCCAAAATGACCTTTTCCTCTCTTTTTTTCCTAGGTCTTACAGCTTATATATGAAGTGGGGGAATCTTTGGGTGTGTTTAGGAAATTCACCTGTGAGAATAATTGTTTCATGTCCAAGTTGTTATCAAGTTACATGTTTTTCATTTTCCTTCGTAGGAGTGACCTGTTCTTATCCAACTCTCTTCTCCAGTGTTTCATAGAATTAGCGCATCTTGAATACTATGTCTTTCAAGTATGGAGGTTGAAAATAATTGACTTCCTCAAACACAATTAAGTCAATAGCTTCTTTTTGAATAGTTTGGGCTTTCCGGGTGGCCAGGCATCATTTGGGCTGGGTATGGGCCGGGCTTAAGAATCTACGGCCCGGGTCTGCCCATTGCGAGACTTCAGACGGATAGACTGGACGGTTGGGAACACTGAGATTGAGGAGGTGGCAAAAATGCTACTCGAGGAGGGGGAGAAGTCAACCCCGACAAGCCAAATAAGGGCAGCCTAACATCGCTCTCGTATCCTGCTAAGTGTGGACATCAGGGTGTGAGGAAAACAGCGTTCCCAGGCTGCCAGGCCAGGCTTTGGAGGACCCTGCAGGATTCATTGATGCCTAGCGGCGGTAGTAGGCCTTCTGCATATACCCTCCCATTAGTAAATATTGATGGAGGTTGCATGATCGCGCAGGTGCGTGGGCAGGAAGAGATGTCGAGTTGTAAGTGCTTGTCTATTGGAGGTTTCTAGCTAACAGCTACTTAAGTATAATAGTAAAAACTTCTACACGTATAACCCTATATATCCATTCATAGCCTAGCGCGCCCTCACCCTTCAGCACTCCTCCATACTATCTGCGCTTCCAGTTGCCTGCGCTCCTCGATACAACATCCTACGACTGACATTGTGATGCCATCAAGTGTCGTTGGTTCGTGGCGGAAGATTCCCATGGATATCTTCCGAGATGGAAGAAGGAAGCAAGGAGCAGTGTTCGCAATCGGCCAGTCCGGTCAGGCTTGAGGTCCAGGCCGGCCGGCCTGAGCGTTTTTGGGGGGTTGGCCTGTTTCACGTTGACCTGGCCGGGCTGGACGTACATCTGCCAGCTATCTGCAGGCCGGCCTGGCCGTCTGCGAATGCTAACAAGGAGGAAGACGAAGAAAGCAAAGGATCTGAGGGAGATCCAGAGGATGAAAGTATGGAGAGTTGTAAAAGATGCAATGCTCCTGTCAACATCTATCCTTGGGGATTTTCCCAGAGGCCAGGAGGGTCCATAGAGGAAGGAATATATGGCTCACAAGTAATCCCTCCAAACTGTGTATAGCGTTAGTTAGCTTTATTACCATCAGGCTCCAGCAGCTTAATGATATATAATAATAATATTCTCTCCTAAACCTAGTCCAACATTATGAACCCGCCGCAGGGCCGTCTCCTATGCTAAAAACTACAGTACTCCGAACGTGAGCCAGGGAGAAAAGGTAGAGTCTAGTAAAATAAAGCCAAGCAAAAAAAAAACAAAAAAAACATGACATCCCCCTACTGCTGTCCGAGGAAAAGAGAGCTCCGGCTATTCGATCTGCTACCTCCTTGCAGCCCTCCAGCTTCGCCTTCTTCGCAACCCAAATCCAAACCTTATACGTCAGTTAGGTTGAATTAACTGGGCAGCCTCAGCGTGGAGATAGGCAATCTTGGCATAGTGATGTGCAATCTCGGCATCAATACGGGCAGTCTCAGCGTAGAGAGGGTTAGCACTGGCACAGGAACTGGCACTGGCTTTCGAAGCAAAGATACGAGCAGCCTCAGTGGATAAACTGGCAGTCTCCGCAGAGAGACGAGAAACCTCGGCGGATACATGGGCACTCTCAGCATAGCGACGGCCAGTCTTACTGTAGGGACCGATCTCAATACAGTGACGGACAGACTCAGTGTGGAGACGAGCAGACTCGGCGTGGAGACGGGTAGCGTTGGTGTGAAGATGGGCAGTCTCAGCTTGGAGATGGCTAAGGGTGGGGTGGGGAGAGCCGGCCTGGGTGCCGGGGTTGGGTGTCTCAGAGGCTTGGTGTCCACCTTGTGTAGGCTTTTCTTTACAAGCACGGCAACCCCTCCAACCTAGGCGGCAGAGTAGTAAGGAAAGTGAGGATGAACAATCTGATAACCCAGAGTCAGTAAACAGAAGTAGTCAAGTCCCAAGATTTCTCAAACAAACCACACATTGCTCCTAGTACTGGTATGGTGCCTTAGAGAATGACAGGGTAAGGATATTAGTCTCCGGTAGTTCTGATAGTTGCCGAGCAGCATAGGACCAAGCGGGCTTTATGTATCCAATCTCACTGACCCTGGTATGTTGTCATTATGTATGCTACAACTCAGGATGTATACAAAAGCCGATCGAACTCTGGTAAAGTTCATCCAATTACTAGTATATTAGGCAAATCCGGCAGCCGAATAGGCCAGATACACACATTTTCTTCAAAGGAGAAAACTCAGCCGAACTCTTGGCACAGCGCTAGGAGCAAACACTGTTCTTTGAGCAGTAGAGCCAACTATTGGAGCTCGTTAGATACTGCGTGGCACGCCCAGGTTATAGTTGTCCGAGAGAACCTATCGTAGGGTGACAAAAGGCGCAACGGTCAGAAGGACAGGAAAAGAAATGGGAAGGAAATTCATAGAAGAAAAGCTTTCAACGCTTGCGTGTCCCACTGGTACGTATGGGTATTACTACCTACAAGTTCAGGCATTTCCGGCAAGCGGCCTAGTTACTATCATGCCAATCATTGTTCCTGCTTGATTACAAGGAGGACGATTCCTATTATGCGCGTTTTATCAACAAATGTTCCATTTGCATCCCAGTCATCAAGTGGTGTACTCGTGTCTACGAGCCCATAATCTGGAAGATGGCGTTGAGGCCTCTTTTCTCGACAACCACTATCGTGGGTAAACCCCGAACTGTTGCCAGAGTCAATGAGTGAAATTAATATGTTCTAATCCCAGAGTTTGACCATAAACCATTAAGCTTATTACCCCTCCACATACTCGGACTTGTAATAAATTTTCGCTAAATACCCCCTAAGAAAAATCGAAACCACCCTACATGAGTTCACAATGTGTCACTATGCTTATTCTGCATTGGTGTGGGCTATTCACAGCCCCGAAAACCGGGATTCGCCAGAAGCGAGAATTCGGAATCTCTTCGGTCGCTCGCTCTACGCTGGGAGCCGCATAAACCTACTCCATTTTTATCTCCATACAAGTACACATCACATTATAGAGTTGGTCTATTCATCCCCTGTCAGGGATCCTTCCGGCAGAGTTAAGTTAATGAGTATGACTCAATTTCATCATGCAAACTTAATGACAGTTTAGGGGCTCGAATAAAGAAATTCTTCGAACACTCAGAACAGCAAACCCCCATTTTACCCTCTCCTTAGCCGGCCCTTCAAGATAGCTACTGTATGATGGCCACCACACAAGTGCTACTGGATACCATCCTACCTTACACATAAAACCCAAAACTGCATTCACAAGTTACCTCTCATTTCTCAACATCTCTCAAACCAAGCCAGTAAATCTTTAGCTCAATGTATAGGGAAGGTTCGTATCCGGCAACCGTGCTCATAATAGGCGACCAGAGGGGGGAGATTAATAAACCTGTTCAAGAGCTTACCCGACTTTACTAACTCTACTTCATCTCCAAACGGATTCAAGCATTAGCTTAGCCACTAGGGATGCTGGGCAGATTTCATGCGAGCCCGAAGGGGAAGGATACCTTCGAGAGAATTCAATAACGATTTGCTGCCGGCACTTTGCTCTCATATTTAGAGGGGCTGTCTTGTTATTAGGGAATAATATTAGGATATTATCATAAGGGGTAATTTACTACATGCTTCCTCGCCTAACGAGTTGTGGCTCGAGGGGCTCATACATCATGCAGATGGGCAGCCAAGTGTCGTTCAAGACTTCTTAGTCGATAATTTTCTGGCAGAAGATCAACATTGCTAGTATTAATAACATGTGATAATCTCGCCTGGAACATGTTGGGGTCACAAGGTTATTTCGGTTTTCAATGGTATTCAAGGAACATTAAAGATCGGACAGCGGGGGGAAGAAGAAAAAGACCAAAAGCAAAAATAGTATTAGTACATAGAGACCCTAAAGGTAGAGTGTTCCCCCCTCCAATTGCTGCGGGGTATCATACCAGATGTCACGGGCCCAAGGTATGATAACTACCCACCAGGGTAATATTCTAGCATAGGACAGATCCATTTCAATAATCTCAACCACCTCAAACACCAATCTCCCTGCATATATTGTGTGACAAAACGAGAGAGCCTTTTCAATACCATGCATTCTCGTGCATACCATTCCGACAACGTCCTTGGCCAAGACAGACCATCCAAAAGGTTTCATGTAGCAACAGAAAGCAAACTATTCACAGAGTGTCAGCAGCTTCTTTATTCTTCAAATAACCCAAATAATTTTAATAAAAGAAAATCGAAAAAATTGAAATTAATAGCTCAAGGCTTCCGGATATTTTTCCAATTCTTTTCCATAATTTCCGAAGATCAGCCAAGACCTAGGGTGAGGATTTTAGCAATTTGCTTAGAATCGTTGGCATAAATTGCTACCCAAAACACACCACTTTTAAGTGAAACAGACCAACCCACAGAAATCTTTTCGGATTGTAGGAAAAATTATAAAAAAAATTAAAACATTGATTAAGTTTATTTTCCTTTTCTCAGTTTATTCTTTGAATCTTTCTTCACCATTTCATGAAATGTCAAAGATGAAGTAATTCTTGGGAAAGGTTTCACTTTTTCGATGGTATTTATATGTCCCAGCCAATGGTATCCGAAAGGTCTGCTGCCAAGTACATGGTATTAAAATGGTTTGTCCATTAATACTATCTCTTTGTTTATTTAGCCCCTCCTAGAGCGCCCGATATTCCCTCGATTGCAGCGGGCCATAGGCCTCTCTGCCCCCTAAAACCCGGAGATCCAGGTTAGTAGGAGGAATATTCTAACCCATCAAATTATTTCAGTCGCAAGTTCTTTTCCCCTGCCCCCTCCCTTCTCCGCTTCCTTCACCCTTGAATTCTTTCTAGCGCTTGAGGAAGATTGACCCCGCGAAATTCAGGACTCTCCCTTACTATGGTATTATCCCCATATTCCTTCATCCCGCCGCTTAATAATGAAATAGACCACGATCCGGGGTAGCACGAGATGTATAAATGGTCCCCTACAGGTGCCGGGGAGTTAGTCTTTGTAAAGGCTCAACCCCCCCTGCTTCCGAGGGGTTATGCTTCACTAGATGTAAGCTGGAGATTTAACGATATAAGTCCTTTCTCTCCCCTCCCTTTGAAAGTATGATAGCTTTTGTAATGCCAGGGCTTTTTGCCTTTGCGCCCCATCTCAGCTAAAAGCTACAACTTCTTGCTATTAAATTTTGATAAAATTACATTTCAGAGGTTCAAATGAATATAATTCGGGGAACGTACCAAATGCCAACGCTGGGCAATGCATTAGTTCTCTCTCTCTGGTAACGATAGAGCTCGCGGGCAAAGCCCTTTAGCACCAGATCGTAAGCAAGGACAGTAAAAGATTCAATAAAATAAAAACTAAAGCCTGTGAGGTTTGTTCCACCTATTGTAGAACTAATTAGAATAGATGGTGATGTGATCTGCGGATATGTGCTCTCCTTTTCTTTAAAATGGGCAAGTAACTCTCATAGTCCTAAGTGTGCAATAGTACTGTCTAGTAGGGGGACAAAATCACCGGGCCTGTTAGCTGTTTCACACCAAAAACTCGCATCCTCAAAAACCCCCTCCCCGAGTAAGAAGTTTAAAAAGCTACGAAAAACGCGATCCAAACTGTCTTTTCAATAATAGAGGCACCCATACCGGAAATGATACTTCGACCCGTTTTATACTGTGCCTGGTGTAGAAGACACCCGGGCCACTTGTAGCTCCACCAGGGGCGCCAAATAAAGGGCACAAGCCAACCGTCTTTCTCCAATCTAGTGTCTGGAGTTTCACAATTCTGTTATCCTTCTGCTTAATTTTCTTTACCGCAGTGCAGAATGCCCTCGGCATGTATCCTTGTTGGATTCCCTAGAAGAGAACCCCCCAGTTAAGAAATTGTGGGGAAGGATGGCCAGAAAGCGTCGTAGAGTGTGAGCACGGATAGATGGCGCGGCAGAAGAGCGCATTGCGTGTTCATAACGAGCATGATACTCAAGAGAGGAAACGGTGCAGGCCCCAACAAGAGGTGTTAAGTATTAGTAATCCTCCGTTCCCTTCTATTGTCTCCACGATGCATCACGACACCGAAGCAAATACATTAGAAACCCACCGCTTTTTCGGGCACTAGGTAAACTCAGGATTTATTTCCTCGCTTCCTTTCCCCCCAATTATCTTTTCTCTTCCACCTCCAATCGTTTCTTGACACCTTAGAGAGTGTTTGTCGAGACGGGCCCAAGCGAGCACTGCATACGCACCACGTATTGAAAGACCCATACCCACTAGATCCCCCCTCATCCCAGTGCTCCTATGAATACACAAGCTAATACTAATTAGATATTGCTTTCGAGCATTGCGAGTTGCACAATTCATACCAGCACAGCCTCCACCGTGCCCAGGACTAAACCGGGCGGTAACGAGCAGGATTACCAGCAAGCAATTCTTTGTTACCTTGCCCTTGAAATCCCCCTCTATGCACCAAATGCCCCGCCCAGTTTCGTCGTGGGTAAGGTGGGGACTGTAGCAAGCAAATAAAATACGAAAGCCTGACTACTCCTCATAAAAACATCAATTATAAGGATCCGTTAGGTCCAGCCGGATACCCAAGAGCACCGGATAGATGCACTCCTGCGGGAATCTTATCGGCCAACCAATCAGGATGTGTGTCAAGGTTTCCTCACCTGGATCTTCGAAACCTGCCCAAGAGGTTTACCTACCGTATTGTACTAGGGACACCTATCACGTTCCCCACACAAATAGAGCTACCACTCGAGCATCCAATGCCAGTCACTAGAGGGTAATAAGCCGTGCATCAATCTTCACTTACCAGCATCCTGATTACAGCCAATATCCTCACAACCTCTCACACCCTCACCCTCAGGTTTCAAAACCTAACATCGTCGTTAAACCCCACTCGATTCCAACTTCGAAAGTGCGGCACTTGCTGCCTACCTGTACCCCACTACAAAAATACCCGATCAAACCTACCCGCATCATCTCCCCCTCCTCCCGACATCCGCACACCTACCGCATACATAGCATAACTTCCAAAGACCACCCTGCCCGCCCCATACCGAGAAACCGCCAGAGTTGCTCCACAAGATACAAACACCCCCATATTGTGTGCGCGGCACTTGAAGGTGCCATAACATACACTATAGATAGGCAGGCACGTTGGCGGGTAATGCAAAGAAATATATGATACACCAGTACGCAACCGCACGCATGCGATATTGTACAAGTACCGTATGTGAAAGCCCGAGTTTGTTCTTCCCCCCCAACCCCTCTTGCCGCAGCCCGCATATTTTCCGGGGATGGGTTGGGTTGGAGTGAGGTTTTAGGGTTTTGGTGGTGTTATCATATTCACTCACCCTAGATTACGATACGGTATCTATCAATTCTACCAACATCTGCGAATCATAACATCGCCAAACACCGATCCTAAAATCCGGTATCAACAAAACAACAAAAGCCCGGCACTCAGCAAATCCAGGCACCGTCCAAGCCCTCTTTCCAGTTTCTCAAAAAAATCAAACGGTCGCGGGCTCCTATCCACAGCAATTAAGAATTTCATACCCGGTCAGTTTGAAATTAAACGGGCGCGGTGCAGTTCTATGGGGTCCAACAGCACCGCACCACTACACCCACCTTCCTTATTTATTCGCCGGGTGACCTTTCCGTAACCTTACACTCTTACCAAACCATATAGATCCCACTGTGCTTTTTCCTGGAACAGGAATGGCAGGGGGGAAAATGGTTTTTTTTGCCCCGCTTCTTTCTCTGGGAGCGCGGAAAGGGTTTGGGGGTTAAGGACTCGAGATTGGGATGGGGTTACGTGGTCGCTCGTGGAACGAGTGTGGGTCACGACATGCTATAATACCGGCACACGGTCCTCGAACGGGTAAGATTGCGGTAGCGTACTGTACGGTTCCGGGTTCGTAACGTATCGTATAAGCACGTTCATTTCCCCACCAACGAGATTGCAGCCCTTCATGACGGATTGGACACATCGGTTGTGATGGATGGGAACAGGAAGGGGCAGGAACTTGATTCCTTTTCATCCACAAGTATGGTACAGTACGGCATACCGGTACATAGTTCCCACAGAGTCTGACGATACAAACAATCGCTTATCAAACAGCTGTCAAAAACCGTTGGTTCGCCCCTTGTCCTGCCCTGTCCTGTCGATCTCCCCGCTGCTGCCGTTGCCTCCACCGCTACTCGAGTACAGGCCCACTACCGTACTGGCTGCAGGCAGGGGTGCTCTATCGCCACGCTAAAATCTCCAACGGCTAAACAAAAGCTAAGCCATGGCGCAGAACCCAGTGTTCCATTTACCAACAATTCCTGGGGCATAGGAACGCATGGATGGATCCTGGAACGGGGTATACGTACTATATGCATTCACACTCACACTCACACTCACTCACAACAGCGGACTGAGCCCACCACCTGCCAACCAATTAATCAATCAACCAATCAATCAATCAGCAGCTGACTAATTGACACTCTGCTAAATACTACTACAAATAACACGCAAACCTACCGCAAATAACAGATTTCGTACGAGTGCCATACTCCCGGCAGATCATCCATCTACCGTACAGCTCCCAAGAGATCTCATTCTTCACTCCCAAACCCATAAAAGCGAGCCCAATCCCTTCTCACCCCCCCCAACCAAAACATTGTCCTATTTCAACAGCACTAACACCATCATACTCATACTGTACTTTTTTATCTAGTTATTCCGTCTCTAACCTCCGGCGGCGGTATCCATACAGGATCACTCGACACAGATGTTCTGGGTTAATTCGGATGTCCCAGTGTATGCTCTGTGCTCGCCAGTGTGTATGGGTAATGCGAATGCAGAGAAAGGGACTGCGCAAGAGGGGTGGTCGAAGTTGGTGCGGGGGTTAGGCAAGGGTAGGCACTCCACCAACACCCCACTACCGTAGTACTACTAGTAAGTTACACTGCGATACTTCAAACCATCTTGCGAGTATGATAGAATACGGTGGATATGTACCTCTCTGGAGGCCTGATTAGATGCGCCGACCGACCAAACAAGGGCAGCAAGAGATGGGAATCGAGACAGGCACCGTAAAAAAAAAAAAAGCAAAGGGTAAAAAAATGAAAAAATAGGGCTTGTCAAATGTTACCTCAAGTCATTCATTATATCATACGAGCTCAATTCAAAAGTTGAAAAATGTTCACTCCGTATTCAAGATATTGCACCTAGCCAAAGCATAAGTTACCCACCATAATACCACCACAAGTAAGCGCTTCTATGATATTCTACTTCCATCAGTTAGCCCCATCCATTCAATTCCAGAACTTTCATAATATTACCATACTTGAGCGCAATAAAGTTACAGTGCCGATCAATGAAAAGAAAAAAAAAAATCGTACCCAAAATCTGAGGCTCGTTGCACCATGACTTAATATCCATAGTTTCCTTGCAAGGAACGTACGGTAACCGCCTCGCAAACTTGAGCCCAACTCGAGTGATAACTTATGTCTTATGTCCCGAACTCCATCCCTGCAAATTGGGTGAGCCTCCTGTGATACTCAAGCCTTACGGTGCTATTGTACCACAAAGACCCGTTTTCAAAAATAAGCCCTGTTTCGCCCTACGGTTATCTGTCGCAAGCAAGGAAGCGTATCATAGCAGCATGCTTCGCAAGCAGAAACCGTACGAAGGTACAGCCCATAAGTATTGTATATTTTGCTAGCAGGGGGTGTTTGTGCTAGCAAGGGTGACGGGGTGAATTAGGTAGCTACCATACCCCATTCGCTCCGCTTATACCCAATTCGTTACTCTCACCCAGCGCTAGCCGAACACCCCTGCTAGTAAAATATACAATACTTATGGGCTGT
>Ga0307507_10008313_pt1 | contig 14443 bp, 18 predicted proteins | sample 7_EM_MG_FD_207223 | JGI IMG/M metagenome (GOLD analysis project Ga0307507, IMG submission 207223) | Populus trichocarpa ectomycorrhiza microbial communities from riparian zone in the Pacific Northwest, United States - 7_EM | ecosystem: Host-associated > Plants > Roots > Unclassified | place... | reverse complement strand
CAGACAATTCAGTCACAATATGTCTATTTTTGTGGAATCCTGGTGGACTCCAGATGGAGTCCACCAAATCCACCTGGACTACCCGGAGTCCACCTGGAGTATGTGGAGCAAGGTAAAGTATACAAAGAACTCTACAGCCATATATGAATCTGAGAGGGCAGGTGGCATGGGAGGTGCTGCCAGGAGAAGAGGAGGGTTAGCTGAATCTGGGTGTCAGATGGTTTTCATATCATTGGAAGTTCAACTGTTCAGTGTTGGAAATATACATAGGACTGAACTGGACTGAACCACAGTCTTGTCTTTTTCCAGTTGCAGTTGCCCACATTTGGGGTCAGTTCAGTTGCCAGTTGCCATGTTTTTGTAGATATTTAAAAACTGAAAAAGACCTGTCTTTTGTCCCGTCATGTGTTGGACCTTACTCACACACATATTTACTTAATTTTCAGTCCCTGAATCATTAAAAATGGTCAAGAATTGGTTGAGATATGGGTACACATATTTTGTTGTAAATTTACCTGACCTATAATTATTTTACCTACAGCTATATGACATCATAAAAATAACAACAACACACTTAATCATTTGTACCATGTAGTTTTATCTATTTAACATCCCAAATGAATTGCAACTACAAACTGCAAATTACAAACTAAAAACTGCAATTCAAATGTATATCCTTTCTATTTTCTCCATATCTCAGCCAAATCTTAATGGAATTGCTTAAATTTTTGATCAGTCTACAGAGAATTAAAATCTCTATCTATGTATGCAATGTGTGTGGGGTAATAATTTTTTTATTTGGTACAATAAATTTTACAACAAAAGACCAGTCGCAACCAGTCTGGACCAGTTTTTTTCATGTTGTGGACTGATTAGGACTGGTCTTTAAGGGTCCAGTTGCGGTCCCTTAATATCGGAATCGGTCTAGACCGGTTGCAGTTGCCAGTTGCCTTGTTTTGAAGTAAAAAACAGACCAGACTGGACTTTAAAACACTATGCCTGATGCAGTGGTGACAATGAGGATGGATGATGAACATGACCATGACAACCAAATGGTGAATGGTGACATATGTCACCATTCATTATCATCCTTTATTCAGTCCCTTTCAATTTTGACACCAATTCCAGGTGCCACATCACCAACAGAACATGGCAACCAAACAATGAACAACTACATCTGTAGTTCATCATCATTTTTTATATTGTATCTACTAATTATGTATATACTGTAGTTTTCTTTGTTTTTGGCAATGAACAATGACAGACGGTCTGTCATCATTTGTCATTGTTTATTTGATGTAATTAAAAATATATTCCTTTTATGGTTGTTTTTCTCTTTTTGCTGTTTATATTTGTAACCACTTCTTCCTTATATAGTAATCGGTTTCTTTCTTTCTTTGAAATCTGAAACTCTCTGATCAGCACTGATCACAACTGCTCAGAACTGCTAAGAACTGATCAGCGCTGATTGTAGAAGCTCTGACCAGAACTGATCAGTGCTGATCAGAGTCTGTGGGGGAGAGAGAAGTACTGACAGCAAGGAATGCACCGACCCATGGTGTCTTCCAAAGCATATGTCAGCAGTGTTGTTTCCACACCTGCAGCACTGCCAGCCACCAGTCACCAGTCACCCCCAGACACCCAGATTTTTCAAGTTCAAGATGTTCTTGTCAGTTCAGTTCTCAGTTCTCAAAAAAAGGTGAAGAACCAACTGACATGTGAGACAAGGCTGGATTTGAAGGCCTAAACATGTACCACCACATTCATTAGTAATGGTAAAGTATTAAAATGAATATAGACTGTGATTGCATTTGTCACAAAAGTCCAAATGTGGCCAAGGAAATACACCAGAAAGATAGTTTTTGGGCAAACTTACAATAAAAAAGCTATCAGTTCCAAAATCAGCACCAAAGATATAATTGTCTTTTAGATCCTTATTGTTATTTTTCATTTGTCTTCAGATGCTGGAGCGATCAACCCTTAAAAGGATTATGGCAAGCATAGGAACTATAAAATAACAATAACATTAAGAATATGTTGTGATAAACATTGATCACTCTAACATCTGAGTGCGATCAATGTTTATTGCTCCAACATCCAAAGGCAAATGGAAAATAACAATAAGGTTGCAATAAGGATCTACAAGACAATTATATCTTATGTGTTTATTGCTCCAACATCTGAAGACAAATCGAAAATAGCAATAAGGATCTACAAGACAATTATATCCCTGGTGCTGATTTTGGAATTGATAGCTTTTATACTAGAGGCTGATGCTTACCAGCGGCAGCAGTCACCTTGCTTGCTGACAATGGCACTGATTCAGTTCCAAATGTTTATGATCATCATGACATTGGATATACAACTTCTGGAAGTGCTCAGCTTGGCTCAAGCGCTGCTACTTATGAACAAAATTTTCTGCACTACTAAGACTCAGAGAACCTCCTGCTCATCGCCGAACCGCTTTGTGGTTCGCTCCTCGCAGGTCAACTCGTGGTTTACATTTACAACTAACATTTGTACATGTTTGCTCACTTACGTGCGCAAAACGTAGGAGAAAGTGGCTATGCATGTTGTTGCTGGGAAAACGGAGATGAGAGGTGAGGAATCAACAAATGTTGTATCAGAGGAGGAGAGACTTGGTTTCAGCAGCCTGGTAAATCCTTTGATATCAATGAACCCACTAATACAACCAACACTTCCCATCACACATCACGGAATGTTGTCTCCCCATCGAGGACAGCCAATCTGTAGATGAAAACAACAATTCATCTCATTCTATAGATACATATTTTAACCGTAGTCATACGTAGCTACCGTACACAATATACTAGTTTGCTTGCATGCAAGAAAAGACCCGATGGCCTTGCGATGGCCTGTAGAAAGTTTGTTTGTTCAAGTTTGCCTAATTGCAAGAAAATTACTGCCCTAGCACGAAGCGAGGAATGAGTGTAGGGTTAGGGTGAGGTCTTCGTAGGGGCGTGTTTAGTCTAGGTAGAATCACTCTTTCTACCTTTGACTACCAACTGCCCATCTGAGGACATATAGCCCGTCCTTTCTTTTCTCTATCACTCTCATTTAAGCACCATCCCTCAAGCATTTTCCTTTCTAAATTATCTAAACCATTAACTAATTCTCTGCACAGCACATGCCACACATCACACACGACCCAAACCTAGAGGCTAGACCAGATTTCAGCACTGGGCGTATGATGCCATCTGCACCGCCCTATCCACAGCTGAGGGTGTCACAAAGGAGGCCACCGTCACCAGGTTCTCCGATGCCTGGGAAGTTGACCACAACGCCAGAATAGCCGCGTGGGAGGAACAGCTGCAGGAAGATGAGGCTGCAACCATGGCCGCAAGGTTGGCCAGGGAAGCCGACCAGCAGCATGAGCTGGAAGAGCTGAGGAAAGAAGAAGAGGCAGAGAAGAAGGAGAAAGAGAAGAAGAGGCCAAAGGTAAAGGACTTCGTCACCAACAAGCTGGTGAAGGACACCATGCAGCCCCACCCCTCTCGCTTTGCTATCCACAAGCTGGACAAACGTGAATACGTCGAACTGTATTATTTCACCCTGGAGGGTTGCACAGAAGCGGTAAGGCTCGACCGCACCATCGCCCAGGACACTTTCACTTTCACCAAGGCCAACAACACCCTCTTACTGAAGCCCATGGCCTCGCACAAACCACCCAACAAGGTAATTCCTGATGAAGACCTGACATGGCGCCAAATATCGATAGCCAAGAGCAGCCTGCTCCATCACATGGCGCAGACGGGCTGGCCTGACCAGCACGTCTTCACACTCGTGGAGTTTTTCCTGAATCTCAAGAGCCACCCCACGCAACTGCAGACTGACGGGGACACTGTCTTGCTCCATTACCAGGCCCAGGTTCGCCACGAGTGGCATGAGGCGCTCAAGAGCGCCAACGATGAGCCAGTCTTTGACATCAGCTGTATCAACAACAAGCACGTTGAAGCAATTGGGGCCAAACTGTGGAACAACAGGCGCACAGAGGGTGTACTCAGGTAAAACCTCTCCCCCCCCTCCAGTGGCGTGCGATCGCTGACCAGTTTCCTACCCTTCCCCCCCCCCTTTTTCTTTCTATACACTCAAACCTGTGCCCCATGCCCTTGCACCCATGCACCACGATGCGCCCATAACCTCCCTTGCTCCCGCATGCCGCACTGCTCCCATGCACCACATGCGCCCCTGCTTTCTTGCACCCATGCTCCCATCTGCATGCCGCTGTGCCCCTTCTCATATATATTGCCCCCCCTGCGCCCTGCTCCTTGTACATATCTACATGCACTTACATGTACTTACATACACGTACTCTGCATCCCCTGCCCCACTTTGTGCCCCCCCTCATTTTAACTGCCTCTCAGGCTTGAGGAACAGCTAGCAAAGGCATCGCTAGCTGCTGAGAATGCTTGTGGCCCTTGAGCCCATGGCTCGAAGCATGCACACTCCCCATCACCCTCCCCTGAGACTTGGGGTCGGTCCCACAGGCAGCGCCCCAATCACCCAGCAAGGAGAGGCAGACGCTCGCCCAGCACTGCACGTCGGCAAAAGTCGGGCTCACCAACCAGGGACCCAAAGCGGTGTTGCACCACAAATTCAACCATGGAGGCCCTGCAGTCTTTTCGGGCAGGTGCAGGCGGGGATGGGGCCTTGTCTGCCTGCACCATCTGCCTTGGCCACCACCCCCACAACATTTACAAATGCAAGTTGTGCACCCTGTGGGATGGATCCCCTGCGCGATGCCGCAGGAACACCCAGGGATGCCTCATCAACCCATCAGGCGACATCCTGTGCATGGACTGGCAGAGGCCAAATGGCTGTACCTCAACCTCACACAACTCACATCACGAGTGCTCCGGATGCAGAAAACAGGCTCATGGGGCTCAGAATTGCCCTCGAGCACAGAAGGCTTGATGCCGCATCACCCTACAAACCAGACGCATGGAGGAGACACCTCCTTGAGGCAGGTCTACAGTCCAGGTACCCAAATATTCCCCATGACCTCTGTTTCGGATTTGATGCTGGCATCCCACCCATCTTTCAAACTTTCACTCCACCCAATCAATCATCCATCACCCAGCACCAGGCCGAATTCGACCTTCTTATACAGACCAAGCTCCAAAAGGAGCGATACTTCAGCCCCGTCACTCGAGAGGAAGCAGAGTCGCTTCTGGGCCCCTTCCAAACCTCACCATTCAGCATCATACTGAAACCCGGGCGGCCAGGCAAGTTCCGGCTCATCCAGAATTTGTCCTCCCCCCATTCCCCACTGCGCGCTATCACCTCCATCAACAGCTCCATCAACTCAACCCAGTACCCATGTACATGGGGTACTTTTTCTGTCATCTGCCTCCTCATACAGCGCCTTCCACCAGGCTCGCAAGCAGCAGTACATGATGTCAAAGAAGCATATTGAGGAATCCCCATCAAACCCGACCAATGGCCTGGGCTGGTGGTCCGCTTACACGAAGACGACAAATTCGCAATCAACACAAGGGACTGCTTTGGGCTGGCATCCGGTGGTGGCATCTATGGTCTCCTTGGAGATGCAGGAGCCCAGATCATGCATTCACATGGCATTGGCCCCCTCTCAAAATGGGTCGATGACCACATTTTCTTCCGAATCCTGTGTACCCACCTCGAGAGCTACAATCTCCAGTGGAAACGGTGGGCCCTTGACGTGGCAGAAAATGGCGGTGAAGTTCACGATGGCAGCCGACTCTGGTTCAGAGGTGCAACCATGCCAAACGACTGGCTGGAGGAATTCGACGAGGATCTGTCCTTCCCCATCTGCGATCTGGCGCTTGCTTCCAAAAGGTTCGTTTCTTTACCTGCACCAGCCCCCAGCCCATTACCCCCCGTGCCCATTGCTCACCCTTTTATAGATCCCATGGAGACAGTCTCTTCACATATTCCATGGCAGACATCGACACTTTGTCCGACGAATTGGGCATCCCTTGGGAAACAAGCAAGGACATCCCCTTCAGCGACATGGGCCCTTTCATCAACTTCTCCTGGGATCTCACCAACCGCACAGTCTGCTTACCACAGAGCAAGAGGGAGAAATACCTTCAAGCCATCCAGGAGTGGGAATCGAAGCCGAAACACGTCCTGGGCGAAGTACAGAAGCTCTATGGGAAGTTACTTCATGCCTGCCACATCATTCCTGCTGGAAGAGCCTACCTCACCAACCTGGAGGCCTTCTTGGGGGTATGTCATGATAGTCCTTTCAGCCTGCATTGCCCACCCCGCTGAACTCCGAGCAATCTTCTCTGGTGGAAGAATAAGCTCACCCAGCCAACCCTCATCCAGCCCATCCCCGGTCCCTCCCCCATCGTCGATCCAAACACTTACTCAGATGCTAGCTCAGAAACTGGCATCGGGATCACGATTGGGAATAGATGGAGAGCATGGAGACTTCTACTGGGCTGGAAAGCCAATAGCAAGGACATTTGATGGGCAGAGGCAGTCGGCTTCCTCTTCCTCATACTCACCCTTACCCCCTCTGCACCAAGAGACACCCACATCAAGGTCTTCGGCGACAACAGAGGAGTGGTCGAAGGTTGGTGGAAAGGCAGGAGCCGCAACAGACCCACCAACGATGTTTTCAGGCACATCCATGACATCTCTGAAGCGGAAGGCATCTTCATCCACACGCGATATGTTCCCAGCAAAGAAAACCCAGCAGATGGCCCATCCTGAGGGGAGTACTACCATGGCTCCCTCCTCCTCCCAGCTATCACCATACCCTCATCGCTCAGACAATACATATGCAACTTCGACGTGCCTCTCACACCAGCTGAGTTGCACCTTATACAGCAGGGGAAAGCCCCAACACCTCTCCCAAGGACCGACTGTTCCTCACTCCAACGAGAACGTGCCGAAATCAATGCCATCTTTGAACGACATGCCAGGACCACCTTCGCCCAGACGCAAGAATGGCTCGACAGGTGAACGCTTCACTCACACAGTCCAGTTCGCACCTAAGGCAGGAAAACCAACATGCTATGCAAAGGATCTCTGCCCCCTCCCATCCACCAGACGCCCACACGTCCTCGCCAGCAAGCGTCTTCAGCTATGGACTCCACTGCATGGGCACAAAACAACTAGAAACATGTTGACAAACCTTTCGCCAGAAGACATCCGTCAGATATCCGTGGTCATCGGCAAGGCCTGGGAGGAGTCAACCCTAGCAGCCTACAGTTCAGGCCTCTTAAATTTCCACGTCTACTGCGACCAGAAAAACATACCAGAAGATCAGCACATGCCAGCCAGCCCTCTCCTAATCAGCACCTTCATGTCATCACTCACAGGCGCATACTCCAGCAGCACCATCGATAACTACGTGTACGGAATCCGGGCATGGCACATCCTCCATGGAGTAAGGTGGCAGATGGACACGGCGGAACTTGAAGCATTGCTCAGGGCAGCAGAGAAGATGGCCCCACCCACCTCAAAGAAGAAGAAGAGGGTGCCGTACACCATCGAATTCATGCTGGCAGTACGAAGCCAGCTCCAGTTGGACAAACCCCGCAACGCCACAGTCTACAGCTGCCTCACCACCGCTTTCTATGCTGCAGCATGCCTAGGAGAATTCACGGTGCCGAACCTTGGAGCCTTCAATGGCTTGGTTCACGTGAAGCCATCTGACGTCAGGATCGAGCTCGACCGCAACGGCCTTTGCTCGACAGTATTCTGAATCCCCAAAATGAAGACCGCCCCCAATGGCAAGGACGTATCCTGGTCACGGCAATCGGGGGACAGAGACCCAGAGGCTGCCCTCGCACACCACTTGGCACTGAACAAGCCCCCAGAAGACGCACACCTCTTCTCCTACCTCAAAGACAGCAGGTACCACCCCCTCACAAAGACAGAATTCATACGAACGGTCGCAGCAGCTGCGAGGAAGGCAGGTTTAGAACCACGTCAAGGACATGGCATTCGCATCAGGTCCACCCTCGAGTACCTGCTGAGGGGCACACCCTTTGAAGTAATGAAGGTGAAGGGGCGATGGGCGAGTGATGCCTTCCTGGTCTACCTGACCAAGCACACCCAGATCCTTGCCCCGTACATGCAAGCTGTGCCAGAAGTTCACGAAGGCTTCATCTGGCTCACCATGCCTCGAATCCGGAGGTAGAAGGCATTCACAGTGAGTCCTTTTCCCTCCTCCTAAAGTTGGGGTTCCGAGACTCGCTTGATGCATCGCAGGGCTCCTAACTCCTGGGTATCGCAGCTCATCTCGTTTGCCCACAGAGAGGATCGTCTTGCCAGGACGGAAAGCCTTTGGCTTTTGCCCACTGTTGCTTGCACAACCCAGCTCTCCCTCCACAAGGACATTATGACCATCAATATTTATATCTAGCTACCATACATACACTAGACACACATAATGTCTTTGCCCTCTCCCTAGACGTCCTCAGCTATAATACAAAGAGAGCCCCATGGCCCGTAGAAAGTTTGTTTGTTCGAGTTTGCCTAATTGCAAGAAAAGAACCCCCATGGCCCATGGAAAGTTTGTTTGTACTTGTTTGGTAATTATGACCTTGGGAGACCTTGACAAGCAAGGTGATTGTAAGTTTGCCCGAAAACTATCTTTCTGGTGTATTTCCTTGGCCACATTTGGACTTTTGTGACAAATGCAATCACAGTCTATATTGATTCTAATACTTTACAATTACTAATGAATGTGGTGGTACACGTTTAGGCCTTCAAATCTGGCCTTGTCTCACGTGTGAACTGAACTTTGGCAACACTATTCGGACAAGAGCTATGTGACACAGGACAGTGAGAGGCCATCAATCAACAAAGAGAGATCAAGTAGATGGATGCATTGTCATCATCTAGTTCGCGGCGAAACCTTACTAGTATGTAAATCCTTCACATCAAAAAACACACTAACCCCAAAAGCAACGCATAAAAGACATGCAGTGGCTGAGGAGACGTTGTATGCGTTGCACCTGTATCCATGCAAAGGAAGGAAATCCGTCAGCATCACACACTCCACCAATGAGAGAAAGCCAGAGAAGAGAAGAACAAGACATACCAGCCCGAAAACGCACCACTAGGACACCTTCTACCCAACAAAATGAACACAAACGCGCCTCCCCACAACACTACACCCGCTACGTCAACTACCGCAAGCTTCTTGGCCCATCCTCGTGCGTGGCGCCATGATTCCTCCATTGCTAGCCCGGCAAGTATCCCACGTCTGCGTTGGTGTCTTCCCCTACCTTTACTACGTGGCTTGGGAAGGGAAAAGCCACCTGGCATACCACCGTCGTCGTCACTTGGTCCTTCGTTATCTTCGTCGTCATCGTGGTCGTCGCCGAAATTGAAGGCGTGTGGGTCGACGATGAGGTTGACTTGTACGTCTCCCCCTCCTCCTCCCTTGCCTTTCCCACCCTTCTTGCCTCGTTTACCGCCGCCTCCGCCTTTCTTCCTCCCCCCTCCACCACCCCCAGGAACGGGGAGGACCATCATTCCATCCCTCAACAATGGGTTCCCCACGTCTTTCCCCTTTTTTTGTGGAAAACAACAACATGGCCGGAAGACAAACGGGTAAAGAAGGAGAAGGAGCGTGAACACGGAGAGGATGAACAAAACGAAAAGCAGCGGGTTTGTTGGCGGGTGGAGGTGGATCCTCTGGATGAGGTTGTTTGATGACGATGGCAACGTATACGCTCGGAACCGCCGCCGTCCCCGGCAAAATGATCTGGAACATCCTCAGCGCAAAACGTTTTTTCGGGCCTTGCGTTACGAGGTTGCCTTTCGTGTCGACGGTCCCGATGAGAGGTTTCTCGTTCTCGTCCAAGAAATCACTTGATCGCGCTTTGGTTGTGCCGAATTCGCGCTCGAGCATGCGGAGGCGCTCTTCTTTGAGGAGGGGGCGGAGTGGTGTGGCGTTGTGTTCGGGTGGGTCGGAGCCCCATGATACGAATTCGCGGGAGGAGGTTGGGTTGCGGTACAAGGAGGTGGAGTGGGGAGGGAGGTGGTTGGGTCGAAGATCAGTTTGTTACGAGTGGAATTGTGAAGGCGGGATGGAGGGATGGGTGTGTAGATGACTGGATCGTCGAAGTGATGGTGTGGGGTGTTGTTATTGGGTGGGGGACGGTACCAGCACCGAGATCAGGCAGGGAAGTAGGAGATGTCAATTTCTGAGTGTTGGTCTGCGATATTAACCGCGCTAGCGTGTGGAGTGGGTGGTAGTGACGTCGGTCTTTGTCGTGGATTCCGCGTTCCCGTTGAATGCGTAGCCGTCGACGTGAGCGTCGGCCATGGAACGAGGCTTAGTGGTCGACTTGGGCTTGTCCATGGTAGAATGTGATGCGTGCTTGGGAGTGACGGAAAGGAGGACGGGGAAGAATAGGAGGGGCGACTAAACGGTGGGTACAGGGTCCTCCGTTTGTCGTGTGCGAAGGGTATGTGCGTATTCGAGTGCGTCGACAGACGTTTCGGATGCGTCTCTATGTTGTGCACGGTGTGGGAGGAGGGGATAGTGGTCTGGTTGAACAGGAGGGTACTCGGCTTATGCTTGGGGGGAGACATGAGGATATCCTTCCTGAGGATAATATCCCTAGAGTCTCTTTGCGAGAGAGGGGGATATTCTTCCCACGTAACATACACTCTTGTGCCCCATTTGAGCTGGCTTAAGTTTCTCCTCTCCACTTTCTGCTGCCGACACCTCCACGCATAAGCTTCGATCTGGCAGAGCCAGCTCCACTCGACTTGTTGCTGGATGACGCATTCACCGCATGCTTCGACGGCTTCATGAATTGGTCGGTACCTCGTCTTCACCTCTCTCCCTTTGTACTTTTCCTCCCCTTCGCACATTGCATGAGAAGAGTGAAGGCCGTTGATTCTCTTTGTGTAAGGCTATTGATTTGATGAGAGGAATGAAGCGCGTTGATTTTCTTTGAGGTGGGGTGTAGCTTTGATCGTGCGAGTGCGATGGGGAAGGTGGCGGGAGCGGGTGTGGTGAAAACCACGGATAGGATCTACGCGCCTAAGGTGTCTATAATCAATGTTCTACCGTAAGTTTTGATTACTAGAAAAGACACAAAGGCTCGAGGGACGTACGGTCTCATGAGTGGCCAAGCTAACCACCCGACATAGTTCCTTGAGAATATCATGCGGCTCCCTCGCGAACTTTCTCTGCGTTGTTGCAGACACGACAGCTACCCATTGTACGTGCTCTAGAGGATCGCTGGAGGCTAGTATCCACATTCGCTGGAGGGTATATGCGGGGCCTTCTTCGACAACTTCGGAGTAGTGAATGTCTGGTGTCGGAAATTTCTCAGGCGCCTGATAAGGCTCCGGCCTTGTAATGTTGATTGCCGAAATTATCGGCTCGATACTCGTGCTTGTGGGCAGATAGCGATTGTGATTCTGAGTTTGAATATATATTATTAATCAGCGTTGCCTAATTCGATATCCTGGGTTCTCGTCCTCGAGTAGACACGGTGCACAACATTTCGACCAACCTACGCAGACCTACGCTTGTCTTTTACGACACCAGTAATGTCTTTCGGTCGCAACCTACCATATATGTGAGTTTCTCTCAGTTTATGATCAAGATCATCATTAAACCCTATGACTCTTATAGACATTCTGATCCGGGCATCATTGCTTTGGACGTCCGAGGTGATGCCTCCTCCACTTTGACACCCACGCGGCGTGCTTGTGAGTAACAGACCAGCTCACCCCAGCACTGAACTGACATATTCCCAAGCTGATCCCACAGGCGGTCTTCTTGACGCAACTCGGCTCAGCGTCTCTGGCCAACCTCACACCCTCTCGGGCGAGTTACGGATTATCCAAAGCTCGTTCAATTTCGACGATAATGCAGGTGGCAACAGGAGGCCGACAACGGCCTCATCTTCACGCAACGAGCTGCATTCCCACACGAAACGCAAACGTGGTCGCCCAAGGGTGAAGGAGGTCGTACTTCGCATCAAACGCGGTGTCGGGCGCCCACGAAAAAAACCCCTCGACTCCGAGAACAATACACCACCTCTGCCGAAGAAGAGAGTAGGCCGGCCTCCGAAAACCAAGAATTCCGGAGGCGTTGTGGTGGATTTTGGTCCAATTGTAAGTACTTATATCACTTCAAACATATACAACTCATTTTCTCGTTTTTTTGGCATTATAGGTCGTCCCTGCTTCCCGAAGCCTGCTTCAAACGAGCCATCAGGCAACTGTGGAAGCAACGGGCACGCAGAAAAGACACAAGCCGCAGACACGCAAACCGACAGCAGACATACCGCTGGCGACCCCACTGCAGGCGGGTCAACTGCAACCGAATGTGCAGCAGACAGCCGAATGTGGTTCGACGAATGCTAACATGCATCCCACCTCGTCTGTAGTCTGTGCAATCTCCAACTCCGACGCCAGCCCCCAAAACACAACCCACTGTATCATTCCGAGCGAAGACCCTCAACGTGCGGTGGAGATGGATGATGATGAAGATGATGGTGCAGGGGATGGAATCGGCGAGGAGGATGGGGGCCAGGACGATGAAGAGGAGAATGGGGATGAGAGAGATCCCGCCGACGATGACCTACGGACTCCCGATAAGCCACCACGCAATCGACGTCCCATCGCACCCTGGCTTTTGAGAGCGTACAAGGCTCGTGTTGCTGAATGCGAGCACCGAGACATGCACGGTCGTCCACCACTGTACGCAGTGCGCAAGACCTTCTGGTTCGAGCAGCAATCCTCAATCTTCATCCTCGAAGATGGACCCCCTTCGCCAACGTTATTGTACAACCCTCGCTTCTTCCTCTGGGACCCGAAGGCATTGTATAAGGACCTACCCTGCCCTATCTGTCGCCAGGTTCTGCAACGACATGCTGTCATGTCGCGACCTCGGCGGTGCGTGGACTTGACGTCCGAATTTTACATCATCGGCTATAGATATCGGTGCCCCAATTGTCTCCATCCAACGACGAAGAAGAAAACGGTTACGTTCCGGAGCTGGGACAGCCGTATTCTTGCAGTGTTACCTCCCGCCCTTGCTGCCGAGTTTCCTGCGTATCTCAGCCACCGCAGTGGAATGTCGAAAGCACTGTTCTCATGGATGCGCATGTGTTTCTCAAATGGAATGGGTGCAAAATGGTTCTCTGACTCACTTCTTGCAGAATATCTCCTTCGTTACGATGAACTTCAACTGCAGTACTTAGATTACATTGCGAGCAATACAGTCATGAATATCTGGATGCAGAAACGGTTTCCGGCATTCCTGCCATTCCACAATACTAGCCCAGATGGACGTCATGGGTTTGTGCCCAGTGCTCAATGGTTTCGGGATATGTACGACTGTTTTTTGGAGGACCATCTGCATGAGATCAACCAACACACCGCCATGCTTTCTGGGGAGATCTGTGCAATTGATCACAGTCATAAGGTGCATAGTTAAACGGTTTTTATTATTTTCTATTACTGATATACTTAATAGATCACAAAACACGTTGCGAAGGTTAATGGTGAGAGGGTTTTCAGTGGGCTCCTCACAGTCACCAATGAGAAAGGAGAAATTCGAGTCTGCAACCTTGTCGCAACAAAAGCGCACTCGCAATTTGAAGACGCTCTCAAGACCATGAGCGAGTCGCTAGACTTGTATGGACACAAGCAGCCCCAGCTTTTCTATACCGACAATATGGCAGACAAGCCCTTCTTGGAGTCATCATTTCGTGAGCTACGCAAAGATGTTGTACCGATTGAGAGGCACGGTGATCTCGAACCTTTTATTTTACCTTCCGAAATCCAAATATGCGTACGAGCTGGAGATGCTGCCATTAATGCGGCTCTCTCGATGATCATTGACCAAGTTCCGACTGATGACGATGGCTCCAATTTGGCTGTGGGCTTCGACGCCGAATGGAATTTTACTATTTCAGATACAGGGCAGCATGAACGTGGTGAAATTGCCATAGTTCAAATAGCATATGAGAAGCGGGTCTACATATTGCAGGTATTTTATATTATTTTCGCCTCTTGAAAATTCTATATTGACAAGTCTTGTCCAAGATTAGTGAGATGGTTGCACACCAAAGACTGCCAACAAAGCTTACCATGCTTCTTCAAAACCCTCGAGTGCCCAAAGTTGGGCGAAAGGTCAACAGTGACTTGAAGCAGCTCCAGGCAGCTGTCAACTCGTCACTTCCCTTTGTTGGCGCTCTGGATCTTGCAACTTATGCAAAGCAACGTCATGTTGTGTCAAGTGCAAATTGCAGTCTTGCAGATTTATGTGCCGCAGTCCTTAAAAAGAGGTTAAACAAAAATGTATCTGAGCGGACAAGTTCAGCATGGGAACACCTCAGTCTAACAGCTGAGCAGCAGCAGTATGCCGCCACTGATGCTTATCTCCCACTGGTGTTGTATCACAGGCTCTCAACATTCTCAGTCCCAAAGCATCTTCCATCCA
>Ga0307507_10008312_pt1 | contig 14443 bp, 4 predicted proteins | sample 7_EM_MG_FD_207223 | JGI IMG/M metagenome (GOLD analysis project Ga0307507, IMG submission 207223) | Populus trichocarpa ectomycorrhiza microbial communities from riparian zone in the Pacific Northwest, United States - 7_EM | ecosystem: Host-associated > Plants > Roots > Unclassified | place... | reverse complement strand
GATAAAACTATATAGATCTATAGATATCTACTACCTAAAGTTATTTTAACACCTAGTTAATACTATAGTTGGGTCCTTCCTTAAAAATATCCTTCCTTGGCCTAGAGTGCCTCTACTACTACTAGACACTATATCTACATAAAAAACCCACTATGGCTTAGAAGAAAAACACTAGTTATTAGGGTTAAAAGACTATAGTTAAACGGGAACGCTAATAGGTCTTACAGAGCTTATAGGAGCTGGATAATCGTACATAGGAAGATCTTATATCCCTGGCAGAGAGGCAGTTATAGGATATACAAAATAAGCTTCTAGCCTTATAGGAGGTAAGTAAAGATAAACAGTTAAGCTTAATAGATAGAGCTATTAAGCTTCTATACCCGTATAGCGGACAACCTAGTTAAATTAAGGTGTTAAAATAGGTAATATATAGGTAAAGGGACTTGTTCCTAGCAGCAAAGACATTATAGAGTAAGAGTATAATAATATAGGCAATTCCATTACTAATTTAAGCTTCTATTGCTATTATTATATTGCCTTTAAACATAATTAGAGAGGAGCAGCTATTAAAGATATAGGCCATCCCAGGAGCAAATCCTATATTTATATATGCGGAGGTAATAAAAGCGTATGCGGATATCCTAAAACATATTAAAGCGGGTCAGTTTACGCATATTCTAGTATCGCCAGAGTTGCTATTAAGTAAACAGTTCCACTATATCCTTACTTGGCCCGCTTTTTACTCACATATTTCCTTAGTTATAATTAATAAGTATTATCTAGTTGCTAACTAGGGCAAGAGCTTCCAGCCCTATTACGCACAGCTCTTTAAGGTCCAATTACTACTTAGTCCAATAGTGCCATAGTTTATATATACTGCAACACTTAATAAGGAGATGTATATAAAGGTAATAAAGCTAGTGGGGTTTTATTAAAATATAACAGATCTTAAATAAACGGATATTAATTAGCCTAACCTATCTATTATTAGGGGCTATATTAAGAGGAGGGATAAGAACAATTATAAGGCACTATTCTTTGTTATTAAAAAGGCATTTAAGGAGGTAGTAGTAGAGGAGGATTATACATCCGCAACCCTTAGCCAGATATCCGCAGGGTCTAGTAAAATATCCGCATTATCTAGCCAAACGCCTATAGCGCCTAGTAGGATATCTATATCTTCCAGTTAAATATCCGCTACCTCTATTTATTAATTAGTTAGGCGGATCTAAAATCCGGTAGGAGGTACTATATAGCTAAAGGGATAAAAGGTTTTAAGTCCCAAATTAATTCCTAAGACAATTATCTTTCTTTATACCAAAAATTATATCCATGGGTATATAAATACTATCTATTTATAGCTTATAACCAAGGGCTATACTATTAAGCAGGCTAAAATAGCAGTATAGAGTTATTATGCAACATTATCTAAACATAATAAGAGCAGGGAGTATTAAAATTTCTATACAGAAGACTTACCTACCCATATTCTTATTACGTTGGACGCCCTAGCCCATAGTGCGGATATTCCAGATATTGTCCATTCTATTATATACGGTTATTATCTCAACAAAAGCCTAAATATAATACTGCAGTAATTTAGACGGGCCGCTTAACGCAATAGCGTTACTAAATATGCAATTATCCTTATTAAAGACTGGTATAAGGGCGCTGTTGCGGATATTGCACTACTAAAGCAAAAGTCTTAAAAACCTACAGCCCCTCTGTCTACCTAACTCGGCCGTAACTTTATTACTGCTAGAATAGCAATATAGGAGGATAGGGCAGTGGATTTCGCCAGCAATCTAGCTTTATTTATTACAATTAATAGTAATATTATCTTACAGGTATCTGCTTAGGAGGAGGAGGATTAAATACTTAATAAGAATATAATATTATTAGCCCTACTAATTAAGTATATAGAAAAATAGAAGAGGGTAAAGACTAATATAGAGAAACGGGCGGTACTTCTAGATATATTATACGAGCTTGTAAATAAAGCTACTAGATGTCTACGCAATATTCTGCTTAAGCTATATAAGGAGACAAGTCCGTTATCTAAAGGTCCACACTATTACTCTAATTGCAATAATTCATTATAGGCTTATAAGGAGTATAATATTATACTATATACTAGGAATATTATAAAGAGCAAGTACTTAAAGGATCTATTTATAAGTGTTAAGAAGTGGATTAAAGGATGGCTTAATATAATATACTAGGATACAGTTTAGAGTCCAATTTCCAGTTATATTATATCCAATAATTAAATCTATATACTCTGTATTTAACCACTACTAACCCATAAGGGCCTTAAGTGGATATTGCCTAAATAGGATCACAGCTTCCTAGGAGATAAAGTAGACGCACTTATCCGCTTTATTTATAAGGAAGAAACGCGATACTCTAGTACTAGTGTTTTATAGGTTGCGTCGTAACCTAGTAAACATATTGCCGTATCTAGAAACTTATTATAGACGCCTCTGCTATTAGTGGGTTAATAGGGACTTATTAATACATTAACTATAAGGAGTGCTGGCCTTAATCAACCGTTGTAAACTAAAGTATTACCGCCCTTATAGCTATTATTAGCATCTAGCTTACAAACGGATATAACTAAATCTTAAATAGCTTAGCTTATATTAACCTAAGACTTACAGGCAAACTGGTCCTAGACTATGCATACTACTCTATTACAGTTATCTTAATAGCTAGATATTTAATATCTATATACTCTAGATACACGGTCGCCTGCTTAAAAATCGTCTAGTGCATATCCGTAGCGTCTCTATTATTCTTAACAGCCTTTTAATATAGCCCTGCACCATCCTTATAATTCTCCGCTACCTTAGTTTATATCTCGGAATAACCTAGGTATTAGTCCGCGGTGTAGCCTTTAAGCTCCATAGTAAAAGTCTAATAGTATTATTGGCTTAAATATAGGTGGCGCTAGTCCATAGTGTGGTGTTTAATCTCCGCAGCAATCTCCACGTGCGGTTATTATAAATTAACGTGGCCATGTTAATGCTCAATCTCCGCCCTCTAAACTAGGCGCAGTTTAGAATTCGCGTGCTAATACTTAATCCCCGCCTTCTAAGTTGGGTGTGGCTTAGAATTTGCAGCCTAATATTTAATCTCCGCTTTCTAAACTAAGTGCAGCTTAGAACCTATAGCCTAGCGCTTAATCTCCGCCCTTAGGTTTAGATATAACGCAGCTTTAGCAGGTTGGTATTTAATATTCCTTAGCGTTCTATTTATTTGTTAACTTAACTAAGACTAGGGTAAAGCTCTAATTAATATCCAAGTATTAAGTGTTAATCTCCGCATGCGTATTTAAATATTCTATTAGATTCTTATCTAAAAAGATACTAAGGTTTATACCTAAAGCTCCTAAAACCCGTAGAACCTATATTATATTAGCCAAGTTTAAGTGTCTCACAATCCTCTTAACCAGATATTATCCGTTCTTTTTAGGCTATTATACCTTAAGCCTCTCAGCCAATATTAGATCCGCCTTGTAGTAAGAGAAAACGAAAGGATATATCTACGCACTTTAAAAATAAGAAATCCGCTTATTAAGTAAACCTAATATCCGCTCACAACCCTTCTCTAGCACCTTAATTAAGCGATAATTCTATATTAATGTCACTTTATAAGTCAACTAGACGGCGCCCACTTACTTTAATTAGTAGTAACTTAACTATAAAGGATTTGCGTGTTACAAATAAGCGTATAAGAGGTGGTTAATGTTTACTAAGGTAAGTTACTATAGCAATTACTTATTAGTAGGCTAATTTAATAAAATCTGCAGTGCGGATATTTACCTTTAATTAACCTCCGCACCTTCTACCTTATAGCATTGAACCATAAACTTTATTATTATTGTTTTATCTACTATCCATTAGCATACTACTCTCTATAATGCCTTCTTATATACCTCTAAATACGTCCAACAGCTATTTAGTTAAGGAACTTAATATACGCAATATTGACGATAAAATAATTGAGGACGCTTTTAAGGACGCTCTTTGTTTTACTAATTCTTTAAGGTCTCTGCCTAAAGAGTAAGCTTTCTAATACTAAATTATGCCTGTAGCTAATATAATTTTAGGAAATATATACTAAAGCACTCTTTGTTAGATCTAGCAGAGCACTATAATAAGACTATTACAAAATCCGCTGGAAATCCGCTTACCTCTTTACTACCTTGCTCTTTGCCGCCTACTTCTTTACTACCTACCTCTTCGCCACCTACCTCTTCACCACCTACCTTTAAGCTACTTGTTTCTTCTCCGCCTACTACTTCTAAAAAGTTTAATCGTTGTTATGCTTCTGCTTCTCTTAAGAGGTAGGCTAATAGAATTGCTGCGTAAAATGTTTAGTACAAGATAGCCTTTGAATTGTATGTGTTAACTATATTATTTTAATGTCTTATCTACTAATTTAGCTCTTATAGTAACCCAACAGAAATGTTAGAGATTTTAGATAACGATAAAGAGAGTAATCTTAATAACGCCAACTCTCCCAAAAGCCCTTCTCTATCCTCTTATAATCTCCGCAGCCCTTATAAGCTCCGCAGTATACAGACGGCCCAAGCTATAATATTGGATATTAATATAAACAAGCGCCTTCCTATTTAAGTGCCGTTAGCAAATAAATGGTACACCCTAAAAGCTGGTGCTTAGGAGAATATAAAGGAAGCTTACTAGCGAATATATACCCACATCCAGAATATTAAGGGTAGCTCTGGTATACTACGTAATCCACTATATACTCTATACGTTAAGCAAGACTATAAATATTGCATTTATAAGCAGAACTCTAGGCTGCATTTTGGAGATACATGCTTAAAATATCGCTTAAGTGGCAGGTCATGCGAAAAGGTATATGCTAATAGCATACTATTATTCTATTAGCTAACATGCATATAGAATAGTTCACTAAGACTAGAGCCGGTTATACCTTAGCATAAAAAACGTGCGCAATTAGCTTCTGCCAGTAGTCTAGCTAAAACGCCTACTAAGAAGGTATAATATCCGTATCTTAATAATCCGGATATTGCTAATATCCGTATAGCTTTATACCTGCACTATCCCCCTTATAGAGACCTCCCCTCCCCCCAAGACTCTCTTTTGCAGTAATATGCGCAGCTATAGAGGTATCTGTTCTACCGCTGCTCCTTCTACTCTTTTACTAATTCCTAGCACGCCTAGTGCTGCTTTAGGTACTACTGCCGCTCCTACTAGCACGGAAAATGTTAGGGTGTATTTAGCAATTGCTATTTCCGCACACATTAATATAGTTTATAAATAGGTAACTAAGATAGCAAAAGATAGTTAGGCTATAAATTGCCAGTTAAGTAAGCTTAAAGATTCTTTAAGTAAGATAAAGGATAAGCTTGCCTTTATAAGGCGTGGTATTATAGCACTTATACGCAACGCCGGGTTGCTAAATATAGAATTTAAGTAGATATAGGTTAGCTATTGCTGCGGGTTAACTATTATTACAGGTTTAGAGTAATAAAATAGTAGCTCTTACCTCTCTGCTACTATATATATAGGAATCAAGTTTCTACCTTATATTTAATAGATATATTTAATTAATATTATAATATCCGTATAAGCTAAGATAAAGATATCCGCATAAGCTAAGATAAAGATATCCGTATAAGCTAAGATAAAGAAATATATATATCTAGACCATTAATAATTACTAAGGTAAGTCACTAGAGTAGCAATTATTTGTTAGTAAGCTAATTTGATAAAATTAGTAGCACAGATATTTACCTTTAATTAACCTCTACACCTCTTCTTCCTCTACCAACCTTCTACCTTACAGCACTACACCGTAAACTTCATCATTGTTATTTTATCCACTGTCCCTTAGCATTCTACTATTTATAATACCTTTATTTATACCTGTAAACAATATTAATGCAAACAATAGTAGCTAGGTAGTTAAGGAACTTAATATACGCGAAATAAATAAGGATGCTATTAAGCACGCTATGGCTGCTTTTACTAAGCCTTTAGACCTTATTCCTAAAGAGTAAGCTTTCTAATATTAAATTGTGCCTATAGCTAATATAATTTTAAAAAATATGTACCAAAGCGCTCTTTACAGGATTTAGTAAATAATAAGAATATAGATAGAGCGAAATCCGCTAAAAATCCGCGCACCTTTTCGCTGCCTACCTTTCTATTACCTATATCTTTGCCATAAACCACTTTACCGTCGGTTTCTTCGCTATCCACTTCTTCGCTACCTACCTCTCTGCTACCGCCACCTAATACTTCTAAAAGGAGGCTTGATAAGGCTTGATTATCTTCTTTTCTTAAAAAGTAGGCTAAAAAGGCTGCTGATACAAATCTAAAGACCAAGATAGCCATTAAATCGTATATGTTAATTATACTATTTTAATGTCTTGTCTGCTAATTTACCTCTTATAGTAACCTAAATATTATTTATAAGGTTTCTTTAGATAGCAAATCTTTAGACAGTAGTAAAGATAAAGATCTTAATAATGCTGACTCTTATAATCTCCGCAGCCCTTATAATCTCTATAGTACCATAAATACAAATAAGCACCTTCCTATCTAAGTACCGTTAGCAAATAAATAGTATACTCTAAAAGCTAGTATTTGGGAGAACATAAAGGAAAGTCGCTAGCGGATATTAACACACGTCTAGAATATTAAGGGTAGCTTTAGTAAGCCGCGTAACCCACTATATACTTTATATAAGAAGTATAGCCACAAATATCGCGTTTATAAGAAGGACTCTAGGCCTTATTTTAGAGGTGCGTGCTTAAGATGTCATATAGGTAGCAGGTCGTGCGAAAAGGTATATGCTAATAGTATACTGTTATTCTGTTAGCTAATACGCGTATAGGAAAGTTTACTAAATCTAGAGCCAGTTATACCTTAGGGCAAAAAACGTGCAAAGTCAGCTTCTGTCGATAGTCCAGCTAAAACGCCTACTAAGGTATAATATCCGCGTATTAATAATACGGATATTACTAATATCTATATAGCTTTATTCTCGCACCATTCCCGCCTATACTACTATATTTCCCCCCTCCCACTAAGACCTCCCCCCCCATTAAGACTCTCACTTATAGTAGTACGCGCGGCCATAGAGGCACCCGCTCTGCCGCTGCTCCTCTAACTCTTTTACCAATTGCTAGCATGCTAGGTGCTACTGTTACTACTACCGCTTCCGCTAGCATAGAATCTGTTAGGGTATATTTAGTAATCACTGTTTCTGCGCGTATTAATATAGTTTATAAATGGGTAACTAATATAGCAAAAGATGTTTAAGCTATGGACCGCTGGTTAAATAAGTTTGGAGATTCTTTAAGTAAGATAAAGGATAAGCTTGCGTTCCTAAGGCGTAGTATTATTACACTTATACGCAATACTAGGTTATTAAATATTAAATAAGTAGATACAAGTTAGCTGTTACTGTAGGTTGGCTATTATTGCGGGTTTATAATAATAAAATAATAGCTCTTACCTTTTTGCCACTATATATATAGGAATTAAGTCTCCGCCTTATATTTAATAGATATACTTAATTAATATTATAATATCCGTATAAGCTAAGGTAAAGATATCCGTATAAGCTAAGATATAGATATCCGCATAAGCTAAGATAAAGATATTTATATATCCGCACTATAAAACAGCTAACTGCTACGTTATATACTACGTACTAAGAAGATTATACGCTAGCTAGAATTAATATTAATAAAAAGAACTCGCTTAATATATTAAGACAGAAACGTACTATAAGCCTAAGCATTTAAAAGTCCTCTGGCGTAGCCTTATTAAATCCGTCCTTATAAGGGCCGTATAGTAAACCATTAATATAAGACATCCGTATATTAAAATTAGTAATACTGCCCTATAAGAGCCGCTCTAATCTAAGTTAAAAAATAGTAGATGCCTTAAACCTAATGTCCTATACACGCTGACGCACAATGGAAGTATATTGGCAATTAAAACAATATATTACTATTACTCTTAGCATTTATTAAGCAACTTATACACTAACTATTATACATATTAGCAAAGGTATAGGTGTAATATTAGGACAACAAACTATGTAAATATATTTAGCAGCTTCTCCTAGTACCTCTATATTCTTGTTAGCAAAAAAGACTTTTGGAGCTCTTGCTGCACCCGGCCTAAAAAGACCAAACCAACCAAAAGAACCCTAAAAAACACCCTGATAATCCTCTAAGATATATGCATTACAGGGGAGGCACAGGTGGAACGATGGTGGTACGCAGTTGCGCGCGACCGCTAGACCTATACCTAACAATGGCCCCCTATAACAACAATAAGGACAGGCGAATACCATACTAGAAAGTAGAAATACCCTAATTAAAAAGGCATCTAACAAAATATAAAGCCTATTGGGCGCGTCTAGTATCTGAAACTATGGGGGAGTATCTGTTAGCTATTATAAACTAATACAGCTAGTAGAACAGCTCCAGTCTAGCAAACCTTAGGCGCCCCTCTAGCAAACCCTTAATTAAATCCTCTAACGGCTAAACAAAATTAAAGATAAACAGAATCCCTCCTAATAGGCGAACCGCACCTAGGCCGCCGTAGCTACGCTCCTATAGTATAGGGAACCTACCCCCCTAAAGACAATAACCGGGTATATAATTACAATACAACCAAATACAGAAAAGGTAGAGGAATTTAGGGGACAATCAGAAACAGAAGTTCTTATAAAGATTTATAAGGAGGTCCACAACGCCGTCGCAGTCTAACACCTTAGGAGTGGAGACATTAGAGTTACCCTAAAGGACCAATAGGCAAAGGAACGGGCCATAAGGGTAGGGGATAGGCTAGGAGAGCATATTGGTATAAAAGTGCTTTATAAAGATTACCTAGTTAAAGTCCTGTTGGTTCCCATAAGCCTTAGGGTAGAAAGGGGACGCTAGGCGGACAATACAGCAACTATATAAGAGATAGTAAAATAAACGGAATGCCTTATACTAGGACTTGTAATTACCCGGATCTAATAGCTTTAATAGGAAAATACAAACTAAGCATATAATAAGAACAATAAGAGGATATAAGGGGCGCCAGAGACTCGCCAGGGAAATAATAAACAAATATATAGCTCCCTTATTATTAGCGTATATACACCAGGAATGCAAAAACTTTTTATCTAAAAAGAAATAATTATAAATGGCCTTATATATAACATAAGGCTCTATAACCACAGACTACGCCTGGAACGATGTTATTACTATATATAATAGGAACATACCCAATCCACATACGCAGCACAGGTGTGCTGCGGCCACTGTGCAGGCCCCTATAATATAAGATAATATATAAATTAAGACCAAATAAAATGCGTAAACTATTACTAAAGCACATATAAGGCGTAGGAGAGAGAAGACTACATTAAATACAGGAGACGGAAGGAAAGGGCTTAACAGCTATGGGAATAACTACACGCCAGGTTATATAAATGGAAATAACAGGTAATAAGCTAGGGGGATATAGGTGTCTTCCCAGCGTTTCCTACCTTTAATATTAGGGGGCTAAGCCAGCCATCCTAAGCCTTAACGGGCCAAAAGCGACGCTACGCGATATTACTAGACCGAATAGGGACATAAGGGACATATAGGACACAAGGGAGAGAACGCCCAGTAGGAAGACCCCCATGGACGGCTACGGCAAGTTTAAGACCGGGATAATTAAGAATTAGATTTAACGCGGTAAATATAACATATGCAGCTGGCTTATAAGGGGCATATAGCCAACTGGCGAGAACGGGGGAAGAACTGGAGGCAATAATAGACTTAAATTTAAAAAGGCTAGTAGGAACACAAGATATAGGAATAGAAAGCTCTATATAAAATAAGTAGTAGCCAGGGAGCAAATATAGGAGATAGAAGTTCTAAACATTTTAGAAAAAGTGGAAACGGAAGAAGCAAGGAGTAAAGGAGAGGCAAAGGACCCCCGCTAGGGGTCCGCCACTTAACCATTATATAGTATAACTGCGGCAATACGAACTACCGTCTAGTAAGGCCCCTACTAGACAGTCTAGACCTAGAGAAACACTATATTCTTGCCATATAAGAGCCGTATTACAATACCTATATATAATCAATATACTACCCCTAAGGATTTTAGCTCCTATATAAACCAAAAGCAGCTATACGCGTATACTTTATAATTAGCAAAAATATTAGCCTTGCCTTATAGTTATAGTAGGTAGTTAACCTAGATATTGCAATTATAACCACCTAGATATATAGGGGACTAGTATAAATTATTAATGTCTATAACCCTAGGGTTAAAGGGGTAGTATAGACAGAGAACATTATATCTATAATAAGCTTGCTAGAAACTAAATACATAGAGTCCATCCTACTAGGAGATATAAACCTCTACTACCTACGGTAGGGGGGCATCTATGTTGCTACTAATTAACAGGTAGAGTGCCTACTAAGAGCTATAGATAATAGGGGCCTTAAGCTAGCTACCCCCCCAGGTGCAATTATATGGCAATAGGGCACTGCTAAAAGTACAATTAACCTTACGATTATGGACGAAAACCTATACTAGAGACTTAAAAGGTGCTCCCCTAAAGAAGAATGGGCACTTACCTTAGACTATATCCCTATCCAGATACAACTAGATCTGGACATTAAGGCGTAACTAAATGGCAAAAGATACGCAATAAGGAAGCTTAATATAGATAGCTTCCTTAATATAATTAAACAATAACTCTAAGACCTAGAAGAAATCCACCTAATACTAAATAAGCAAGGCTTATTGGCTACCCCTAAGGAAATTAATTAAAGACTAGAAAGGATCTAGGTAGTAATTAAAAGTAGGCTAAAAGAGCACTGCCTAGTTTTAAAACCAGGCCCCTACGCGCGATATATATAGTCCGCACAGTGCGTAGCCCTTATAGCCGGCCAATAACGAGCAAGGAGGAAATATATAAGCAGCCACGATTCTAAGGACGAGAGATAATATAAAGATATAAGAAACCAGCTAAAGAATACCCTAAGAAAAGAAGCAAGGAATAACTGGAGATGGTTTATAAACGAATATACTATTAACCTAAGTCTCCCCTATAACAAGGGCCTTTGGACCATAGCGAAATAGGTAAAGAAAAAGGTGGGATGCCTAGTAGAAGATCTACACCTACTACCCCTATAAAGAGCAGGCGAACTATAGGCTACAAGCAACAATAATAAGAAGGCAAAGATCCTTATAAAAAGATTTTTCCCTTAACCGGCTCTAGTAGACCTTAGCGACATTACTAGTAAAACACTGGTGACTTGCCTAAGGGTCGACAGCGATATGACAACTAAAGAAATGGCTAGAACTATTAGCCGCCTCTTAAATAACATAGTACTAGGACTAGATGGGATCTTAAACAAAGCCCTAAAGACCTGTGGACTACTTATAGCACCTTGGCTTGCAGACGTAGCTAGAGCATGCTTTGTAATAGGCTACTACCCGCGACTTAGAAGATCTATAACGACGGTCGTCTTATAAAAAGAAGGTAAAGTAGACTACTTAATCCTAGGAAGCTACCGCCCTATTACCTTAGAAAACACCCTAAGTAAGATCTTAGAAAAGGTTATAGCGGACTATATAGCAGATATGGTAGAGGAACACGCCCTACTACCACAAAGCTAAATAGGGGCAAGAAAGAATCGCTTAACGCTATTAGCACTTATACTACTCGCTGCTACCATTAAAACTGCATGGGCTATGCGAAAGGACTTTATAGTATTAATACTTAGCCTAGATATTAGCGGCGCCTATAATAATATACCCTATAAGCGTCTCCTATATATCCTTAGGGCAAAGGGCTTTCTAGAATAGATTATTTAATTTATTTAAGGATTTATGGGCCAGAAAGAAATATTACTAGTCTTTAGCGGATACCAGAGCCCCCCTATTGCAGTTGTAATAGGAATATTATAAGGATTACCTCTATCGCCTATACTCTTCCTCTTCTTTGTAAGCAACCTGCTTAACACCTTTAAGGAAGGGGCAACCTAGGGGATAGGCTTTGTTAATAATATAAACCTAATTACATATAGGCCAACAGCCGCAGAGAACTGTAGGACACTAGAGAAAGCCTATAATACCTATATAGAATGGGCAAGACGATATAAAGTCCAATTCTTACTAGAGAAATACCAGCTAATCCATTTTATAAGAAAATGTAACCAATCTGCAGATCTTTAGCATATAATCTATATCTAAGGCTTTAGGGGTTAACCGGTTTAAGGCCTAAAAGTATTAGAAGTGTGGGTAGATAGCAAGCTCTAGTAAAGCGTATATACAGCATAAGCGGCCCGTAAGGGCCAAGCACAGTATATCGCTATATCCAGGATTGTTAATTCTATATAGGGTCTATGCTTCCAGAGGTTACGCCTACTATATACAGCAGTTATCCGGCTAACCATAACGTATAGATCTAGCATTTGGGCCACTAGAGAAACCAAGAAAGGCCCCCTTAAATTACTCCTTAAACCACTCTAAAAGGTCTAAACAGCCTGCCTTAGGAGTATAATAGGCGGGTATAAGCGAACGGCCACAGCACTGCTTAAAAAGGAAGCCAATATTCCTCCCCTATAACTATATATTAAAGCCGATGCAATGCAAAGGGTGTAAAAGGAACGCAACTTTAACATTATAAAGTATATCAAGATATGCCTAAACAAACTATGGAGGGACCCTAGGGTGCCCTATAGGAGAAGGAACTAACAACCCCAAAGTAGGGAAGATATATTAGGAAAACAGGTAGAGAAAGCAGAAGAAGAATAGTATAGCGCTAGGGCCCAGGCCTATATAGAGAAGAAAGGGAGACGCGTAAGAGGCCAGCAAAGATAATAGTAAGGGAGAGAAAGGAGCTAAAGTAGAGCATAAAAGAGTACTAGAAAACTATCTACCGCAACATAATACTAGTTGGACCGACGCTAGAGAGATAAATGGGAGTTAAAGGTACAGAGGTAGACTTAGGTAAGGGGAACCTAAGCTATAGCATAGATAATGCTATGGGGGGTAAATACCTAAGGGCTCTAAGAGGGCCTAATAAAGGTAGAAAATACAATAGCAACACTCTTAAGGACAGGAATAATAGGACTAAAAGATTGGCTTTACTGGGTGGGTGTCCTAGTAGGTAGCCTAAGGTGCGAATATGGCTGGCTAAGATAGACACCAAAATACGTAATACTATTATGCCCCTTACGCACTGGCCGAGAAGCAATGCTCTTAGTAGCTAGCATAGAAAACTATAATACACTGCTCTCAATATAGAAAGGCCTTAAGGCGGCTACCCGGTGGCTTATTAGCCAAAATATGCTAGACCAGTTCTGGGTTGCAAAGGAAATAGTAATAGAAGGCAAAGGGGCGAGTAATAGGCGCCCCCTAATAACTCTACAGAAATAACTCTACAGGAGTAGAGTATAGTGTGTAATACTAGCGCGTCCGTAGGTTTGTTATAGCAGCAGTAGTTCCCAAAAAGGTTAAAAAGTAAGGTAGTAGAGCACCACTGGTGACTCGCAGGCGACTCGTAAGCGAGCCCTAAAAGGCAGGGAGACGGATTACGGGGTTTTCTCAAATAGAGTTTTCTCCCTATATGTATATAAGGAGTAGTCCGCGTGGGCCCAATAGGGATCCGAATCGGACGTTAAGCAATGAATAATAATAATATATTCTTGTTGGCGTCACCAAAGCTGCATATAAGGGGATTAAATGGCAAACCGGCTGTAGTTAATAGAAAGGCGTTAAATATATTTACGCCGTCCTTTGCAAGTTTCTTATATCCGCGCTATAGAAGCAAAGGGGCCTTAAAATCCACCAAGCGCCGCGTATATTGTATAATTAAATCCTTCCTAATCTAATCTATAAGATAGCGGATATCCAGCACTGGAGACTTAGTCATATATTTACTATTTATACGCTCGCCAAATATACGCTTAAAAATATCGCGGAGCGGGTTAGTGTAACTTATTATAAAAACACTCCACTTAAACAGCTTGTCTATACCAAATATTAAATTCCCACACGTCCAGATTAACTCCTTAAGTTAAAGATTAAGTAGTTTATTAAGGTAATCTATCTTAAAGAAGCTATCTAGCCGCCCTTAGAGGTTAACTAAACTATTATATCGGCAAAATATGGTACCCTTTCAATGGCCTCAATGGTTGGTGGTTGACGCAATTGGCGCGCAGTTGAGGTCATTTGGCAACTCGACCGACTAGCCTATATCGTGTTTTTTTGACACGCAGCCTGCGCGCAGCCTGCGCGTAGCCTATGTATAACCTGCGCGCAACCTGCCAGTAATCTGCGCATTTGGCAACCATAATTATATTTACCTCTTTTATACTAATAACATATTTTAAATAAATAAAAGCTACTTTAAAGCTATTTATAAGGCT
>Ga0307507_10008311_pt1 | contig 14443 bp, 7 predicted proteins | sample 7_EM_MG_FD_207223 | JGI IMG/M metagenome (GOLD analysis project Ga0307507, IMG submission 207223) | Populus trichocarpa ectomycorrhiza microbial communities from riparian zone in the Pacific Northwest, United States - 7_EM | ecosystem: Host-associated > Plants > Roots > Unclassified | place... | reverse complement strand
TGTTGACCCAGCTAGTTGCACTCTGAGTAGAGACTCAGGAGGTGGACAGTTGTAATCAAATTTAAGGAGTTTTCTTTGTGATTTAAGATAAAGTACTGTGTGAATGAAGCCAGTGTGCTTAGGTGTCGACATACTTTGTTTTTAAGTAAGCTTAAGGTTTTAAAGGATAGGAATTCTTGACAAGGCAGCGAACTTGTAAGGACAGTGTCAGATCATATTGATATTTGTAAATGCTCAAGGGGGCTATATAGAGTCAGAAGTCTAAAAGTCTGTTTGTTTTGTGCAAATTAAGGAAACTTGCCATAGAAGCCAGAAAGTTAGCTTAAGACAAGGTAAACAAAGCCATAAATTTGTTCTAGCACAGCTAGTAAAAATCTATAAATCACACCCGATTTAACAAACCCAAACCCAAGCCTTAGGGCTACCACTTGCGATTTTTATACACAAAAATTCATAAACAAGTCAATAAAGTTAATTCTGCTAAATAAAACATTTGGGTATTTTCTAATACCTTGAGAACCCTGAACTCGAAGTACCATGCATGTATAGTGGGTGATAGTGTGTTAAGGTTTTTAGTGTGTGTATGTGTGTTGTTTAGGTGTGGTTCATGCACCTGTTCAATTCACGTGTCGCACGCTTTCCCCTTTCTGTGTGCACCAGTCTTCTCAATGTAGGCAAATTAAAGTGGAGGGTCACTTCAGAGAGGACAAAACTTGGTTGGTTGAAAAGAACTTGTTAGCCTCTGCAAACGATTCACTGTTCATAGTGCCAAACATACTCATAACAGCTTCAGACCCTTGGGTCCCTATTTCCAACCCTTCCCCCCACCCAAAACTAATCAGGAAAGGTGATATCATAGGATACTTAATGGACCCACAAGAATACTTTGATGCACCACTCGCCCATGAGGACCTCGACAAATTCACCAGATCAGCGCAAGCGGTGGCAGCAGTTATAGCCATATCATCAGAGAAACTTCATCTATCAGAGCCTTCGGAAACCACCACCAATGAAGTAACAAAAGATCCCTCCAAGGATGAGATGGTTGATGAGAAGCCTCCAGAGGAACCTGAACTATTCGGCCCAAAAACTGCTGAACTACCAGATTTGACAGACTACTCCTCTGAGCGCATGGAAGAATACCTCGACATGAGATCCTTACTGGAGAATTTGAGGGAGAGAGCTTGGGAAATGTTGAAGAAGTGACAAAGAGCCTTCGGATTTGATGGACGTTTAGGCCATCACCTAAGTAAAGTCCATATTAGGACTGTGGATGGACAGGTTCCGATTGCAGTACCAATGTATAGCACTTCACCTGCAAAAAGAGCAGTGATAAATGAACAATTAGATAAATGGTTCGAACAAGAAGTAATTGAGCCTTCCAAGAGCCCTTGGAGTGCTCCGGTCATGATTGTGTACCATAACAGAAAACCTCAGTTTTGCGTTGATTATTGTAAGCTCAATGCAGCAACAATACCTGATGAATTCCCCATTCCAAGACAATCAGAAATTCTATCATCGTTATCTGGAGCCCAGGTCTTGTCTTCGTTAGACGCACTTTCAGGCTTCACTCAATTAGAAATGGACGAAAAGGACATAGAAAAAATGGCCTTCAGAACTCATAGGGGACTCTTTCAATTTAAACGAATGCCATTTGGATTGCGCAATGGGCCATCAATTTTCCAGCACGTAATGCAAGGAATACTGGCACCTTATTTGTGGATTTTTTGTCTAGTTTACATCGACAACATTGTGATTTACTCAAAAACCTATGAGGATCATATAGATCACTTGGACAAAGTCCTAGAGGCCATCGAACAAGTGGGAATTATGTTATCCCCTGTAAAATGCCACTTATTCTATTCGTCAATTTTACTTTTAGGCCACAAAGTCTTGTGTTTCAGACTTTCCACTCATATGGAAAAATTTCGAGCCATATTAGAGCTGCAGCATCCCACAAAGTTATCTCAACTACAGACTTTTTTAGGAATGGCCATATACTTCTCGGCTTTCATTCCTTACTATGCCAACCAGTGTTATCCTTTATTTCAACTCTTAAGGAAAGGAGCAAAGTGGTCATGGTCAGCAGAATGCAAGACAGCCTTCAATTCCATTAAAAATGCACTCCAGGAGGCTCCAGTATTAGGACACCCATTAGAGGGGCTACCATATCACCTGTATACTGACGCGTCAGACAAAGCGTTAGGTTGTGCCTTGCAACAAGTTCAGCTGATAGCTATCAAGGATCTGAAAAACACCCGACTATTCGATCAATTAAAAAGAGCATTTGAATCTGAAAAAGATCCACCTAAGCTTGTAGTTCAACTACCCTCAATGTTGAACAACAACCTTGCAGCCAAGATTTGGGGGGAGATGTTTGACGACACTGTTGTGTACATAGAACACATGATCACCTATTGGTCGAGGACCTTCAAATCGGCTGAAACACGCTATTCAACCACCGAACGTGAAGCTCTAGCTGCTAAAGAAGGCCTCGTTAAATTCCAGCCTTTTATAGAGGGAGAGAAAGTTACACTTATCACTGACCATGCTGCCTTACAATGGGCAAAGACATATGAGAATTCTAATCGACACCTTGCTGCTTGGGGAACGGTTTTCTCAGCATACACACCAAACCTCTCCATAGTTCACCGCCCAGGCAGGAAACACTCAAATGTGGATCCCCTCTCCAGGTTATACTGGGCTCCCCCACCACAAGACTCTCCTGCAATAGATGACACTGTAGCCTTGGAGATGAGCCCCATACACATAGATTTTTCTTCAAACCCTTCCCTAGGCAAAGCAGTGTTCATGGTGTTTAACATAAACAATTGTTTAATGGAAATTAAAGACACTTCCATTAATACAAGAAGCACTAATCAAAAAAACAACACTCCACCAGAGGAGAAGCTGACCCCTCCAAACCATCGCAATGAGATCATGGACAGAGTCGTCTTGGCCGACCAGCCTGACAAATATTGGGGTGCAACCAATCCTCCCCCTAACATTTTTGTTCATCTAGAAGAAAAAACAATCCTAGAGTGGATCAAAGGGTACGCCGAAGATCCTCACCTAGCCAAAATCTGGGATGACCCTAAGTCCACGGCCGAAAATTGGGTTCCTGGTTATCGCTTCTTCAAGGATAAGAACAGTTTGCTGTTCTTCAGAGATGCAGACTACCAGCCGAGGCTTTGCGTGCCACTGAACCAGAGAAGGCTAATATTGGAGGAATCCCATGAACAAGCCTACGAAGGAGCGCACCAAGGTCCAGAGAAACTATGGCAGAAATTAAGTGGCAAATTTTATTGGAAGAGAATGAAAGCAGACCTTTTAAAATTCATACAGACATGTGATATTTGTCAGAAGATTAAGCCCTCTAATTTCAATAAATATGGGTACCTCATCCCAAATCCCATCCCAACCCAACCCTACCAATCCATCACAATGGATTTCATCATGAATCTGCCCTGGTCAGAGGGATTCAATGTGATCCATGTCACCATCGACAGAATGACTAAGCATGGCATATTCTCTCCTACCATGACAGGTTTGAATGCTGAGGACTTTGGTGCGCTATTCATGAAGAAAGTGGTTTGTCATTTCAGACTTCCAGAGAGCATTATCTGTGATAGGGATCCACGCTGGATGTCAGACTTCTGGAAAGGGGTAGCAAAGTGTTTATGCACCAAAATGTCTCTATCCTCATCTCGCCACCCACAGCACGACAGCCAGACAGAGATAGTCAATCAATTCCTTGAGGTTATGCTGAGGGTGTTCATCTTTGATAACAAGGAGACTTGGGCGCTATGGCTTCCATTGCTAGAGTGGGCTTACAACACGAGTGTTCATAGTTCAACAGGAACAACACCCAACTTCCTCATGTTTGGATTTGACCCAAGATTGCCAATTGACTTTTTACTTCCTGGAGGCACTAATTCAAAGGAAGTAAGAAGAACAAGCTCTGAAGAATGGCTAGTTTGCCTTCAAATGCACAGGGAGAGTGCTAGGCATGCTATCGCTCACACACAGCACCATCAAGCCCAGGGACATAACAAGGGCTGTAAAGCATTGCAATTCAATGAGGGGGACAAAGTTCTGGTAAATCCACACTCACTGGAGTGGATTGAATCCAAAGGAGAAGGTGCTAAACTCTCAACGCGATGGATTGGGCCTTTCGAAGTAATGCAAAAGATTAACCCCAATGTTTACCAATTATGAATGGGAGACAACTATCCTGGCTCCCCAGTAATTAACATTCAACACCTAAAAAAATTCGAAACGGACACGACTTACCAAGACAGAACTTTGTTACCAGATTCATTCGTACGCAAGTCAGAATCCGAGGAATTCGAGGTTGAGAAGATTGTAGGACACAGAAGAGTCAGCAAGAAGGCGACACTTCAGTACTTGATCAGGTGGGCCAACTATGGACCACAGTTTGACACCTGGGGCACAGCTGCTGATCTGAAGAACTCTCCAATCTTGCTCAACAACTATCGAGTCAAACACAACCTCTGAAGAATATCACGTCTGAATCAATTATGCACCCCTCTGACTCTACCACTCTATATCTATATTCCCTCATGTTTTTACATATTATTTTATGAATGAAAAGTGGCAAAAACATGCAAGGCACCACTCGGCACTATTGGATCTCATCGATCAAGATTAATCAAGCCTCGTGTAGGTAGAAAAACAAGTGTTGCCCAACAAATCCCTTTTCACACCTTCCAACTCCCTCTATCATTCGCTGGGACTGTCCACAAGTGAAAGTTTGGAGGAAGGCATATCTAGCAGTGGACTGTCCTGCCTGATACCACCCTCATGGATCTTTCAATTCATCATTTGAACCCTCTCGCCACAGCAACCATTAGAACTGACCCCAATGCAGTTTGGGTGGGATTGAATTCAGACACCACGCTTATCCCAGATGCTGCACTAGTTTTCAGAGATCTGCCGGACCCTTGCTGGAGCATTGAAGACTTCTCCGACTCTGGGCGCATCATGCCCATCGACAATGCGAGAGATCCTGACTGGTACAGAGAAGATGAACAATGGGCAGCATGGACCCCCACTTCTTTTCTCTTGAAGCAAAGACTGTGGTATGACCAGCTTGAGACAGCAGTCCCCATTGAGGAGAGACTGGATGGATGGTCAATGGCAGAGCAACAATGCCAGATCTGTAGTGTGGACTTGACTCAGACACAAAGTTGTATCCATTACATTGTTGAGTTCGACAACCGTTTTCCGCGCTGAGCAAAAGTTCCAGCCTTTTACTCAAAGGATCATCTTGCAAAGGTCTACCCCACCAAGAAGATGGTCCAAATCAGCGCAGCAAAAGCAAAGCATTCCATGTTACATGCTCTCGCCTTCTTATCATGGTGGACCACGGTTATCATTAGTTGGGAAGCGAATCTCCCTGACAGTGCAGTCAGTATCATCACCTCCCTCCTTTCCACAGTCAAAGGGAAGAGGGGCATCATTTGTGATCTCAAAAGAGACTGGTCAGTGATCAATATCCCATTGTACATGCAGCACGACATTCCCTTCTTCTACCTGTGGACCTTTGATGCCAGGGCCGACAATCGCTTTAGTCACCTGAACCCTGCCCTCAATCTGACTTATTGGGCAGTAAGGCAAGGAACTGCTTTATCGCTTGCCCCAGACATCAAGGAAGAAGACATCAGCAAAGTTGCATGCCAGGCCATCAGGCTAGATCACTTCTTCCAGGAAGCCTTCACGTACCGCTCCTTCGACGACCTTGTGATCCTTCCCACTTACACTTTATTCATCATTGATTTCAAAGGATGGAAACGCAGACCTCTCCAATACAATGAAGCATCTTTGTCATCTCTCATCAGGTTCTACTACTACAACATCCTAGACGAGGACAGTGACGATAGATACAGGACTGCCATATTTTGGAGATGGAGAAAGCGTGAGCCAAAGGATGAATACCTCAAACACCAGTACAAAGCAAGTCTGCCCAGTGAAGACCAAGCAGGGACAATTCAGGAGCTTTACAAGTTCGACTACACTCCCAGACCAGGTATCTCCTACAACATTGAAACAGGCCTCATCACAGGGAAGAAGAAGCAAGAGCCGAATGCAGCCTCCCTACTACAATGGATGAACATGCATGAGGCTAGCACCAGCAAATCTTTACAGGAGTGTCTAACAGAGTATACGCAGTCTGAAATGTCTGTCGATGACAGCAACAACTCTTCCGATGACGTGTTCATCAGCTTTCCAGAAGTACCTGATATCCTCTATCACCCACGGGCAGTTAATAGCCCTGCAGCATGGATTTGTTGCAATGAGGAACTATTGTCAAATGCACATCGTCACACAGCTGAGCTCCAAACGGCTAGTGGGGAAGACACCATTTCACTCTGTCATTCCCAATCCCCAACTCGTCTATCTGACCCCTACTTTGCACCTCATGAGAGACCCAAAGTCATGTTCAGGCGTTTGCTGAAGGATGAATCAGCAAAGATCACATACACAGAAAGCACCTGGTGCGCCCCTCACTATGCCTGGAATGCAGAATTTCTTGAGACCACCTTCATTTTTGTTCCCGACATCGAAAGCGAAGCTTGCATGCGATACTGGGCGAACTGCTGGGTTACAGTAGCAACTTCTCAGAGACTCCTCACCACAGCAATAGAACATGGCTTAAGGTTCTATCTTGCCCTACCACCTGATCATATCAGACAATTCCGGCCACTAACCATTGACGACAATGACAGGAGCTCTGCATCATTCCTATATGGTGTGGGCTTCCAGGAACAGACGCTGCTACCTACAGATAATTCATCCACCTTTTGCTCATTGTACATGGCCAAGGTGAACGATATCTTAAGATGCCCCCATGCACGTGCATTCATAGCAGAAGGGGGACAAATTAGTTGGATCGCTCAGCACTGGGGAGGCATAAGACTGGTTGAAGAATTTATGTCCGGTCCTTCGATTCAAATCACAATTCACAACTGAGGATTTTACAACTTGGCTTCAAAAGATGCATCCTATTTAGCACATGATATTGTGTCCAAACAGGAGAAGGATCTCTTGTTGGGCTACTGTCCTGGGACTAATGGCTGTTTAGGACGGTGGCTCTTCCCCCTGATGGACATATTCAATGACAACTTCTCATTATGGACAGGAGAATGGAATGCCACCCTAGATCACATCTATAGAAAGCTTGCAGATGACATTTTCAGAGGACACATGAAACTTCGAACAAGGGAAAAGTGGAAATGTTGGATCAGGAACAACAAGCAAGGTCAACAATGCCCCAAGTACCTTCCTTCCCCAGTGGACTTCAGTACCGTTATGGAAGGCATCGCACACACTGGTTTAGAACCAACTTGGCACAAGGAACAACTTGATGATATTGAATTCCCTGAATGCTGGATGGACTAATTGGGAACCAGAAAGTGGGGGGGCTTTGTAGTATACCAGTAAGCATCCTATCTCTTTACCCTTTCCACTCCCCAAAGAATGTCTACCTACATGCCCATCTTTCACTGTTTACATTTGTATTATGTCATGCTTTACATAAGCATTGTAATTATACCTCATGTCATACATGAGGCGAATATATCTTACCACTTGCATCTCCCGTATTTCTTGGATACTAGTGCCCTACCAATGGCTCTACTTCAAGCCTCGAGAGACTAGTTGATAGGATACAAGCAATACTTAAATGCTATCTCCACTGGGACTGTCCATGGAGGTCGGAGCACAGGTTCACTGAATGGTCACGTTCCATGACTCCAAGCATCTAATTGCATCATTAAGACTGACTATGTGAGTCATCACACCATTGATTGCCTCGTTCGCTAGGTGCTTCAACGGCTGTCCCACTACCCAAGTGTATCCTACATTAAGTAGTGGTTCACACAACCGAAGTTCGTGACCAAATACAAATACAATTCGTAACCAAATACAAACACCCCTCATAACCTAACACAAACACAAACTTCTTCCCTCTTCCTCAAACTGGCCACCATTGCCCATCACCACAGTCACCATGGCCACTACCACCCACATCAATTGCCAACTGCCCACATTGCCCATCAACTGCCCACATCAGTTGTCGACCACCAAAAATGATGCCACATCACCAACCGAACGAGTGCCGGCAAGGTTGAGGGGACACGATGAAGTGACAAGGCAAGACGACATGACAACAGGACATCTGATCAATACTTTTCATTCCTCCACTGATTCTGGCCGGAATCCGCCGGAATCCAGGAATTCCGGCAGAATGGACAGGATTCTGGATGGATTCCACCAGAATTCAAAAGAAAAACTACACTACACAATCATATACAAAAGAAATTACCATAAAAGGAACAAGTAGTTGTGTACAGAGTTACCATATTAGGAAAAATTGAACAAATGATGTTAACGATGACGAACGAATGCGTCATTCGTCATCTGGGTCCCATGTCGCTTCCAGCGACATGGCACCTGGTTTAAACTAAAGAAAAATACAAAAAAAGTACTGTATAATGTATGTATAGTAAAATACAGAACGATGACAAATGACGAATGTGTCGTCATTCGTCGTCCGGTTGCCAAACGTCGCCGTCAGCGACGTGGCAACTAGAATGGGTGTCAGAAAAACAAAAGGGGGAGGAGGGTCCTTGCTCACCGAATAAACGACGACGACAGATGTCACCGTTCGCCGTTTTTGCTTGTCGTCGTGTTCACCGTTTTTCATCTTCATCGTCATCGTCGTCCATCTGCATCGGTGTGTTTGTCGTCCATCGGCGTCGTCGTGTTCGTTGGTTTCGTGTGCGTCGTCATCGTCATCGCCGCTGCATGGCGTCCTCGCCATGGTGGTGTGGCATGGTGGTCATCATCGTGTCGTGCTGGTGGTGGTTGTGTCATGGTGTTGGAGTGTGGTCGTCGCGTCGTGGTTGTGGTTGTGGAGCCCATTATTGGTTGCCACGTCGTCGAGAGTGACGACGTGGCACCTGGTTCTGTGGTTAACAACAAAGTGAGGGGTAATGGGGACTTACTTAGGATAGAGATGGCAAACAACGACTATGTCATCATTCATCGTTTGCCACGTCACTGACAGTGATGTGGCACCTTGGATTCCATTGTGTACTCGTGGCTGGTCGTCGTTCACTGGGTGATGTGGTGTTGTGGTGGTTATGGGCGACGGATGTGGATGGTGGTGGCCAATGGTGACGGTGACAACGACGTGACAGTGGTGATGAGGCGACGGTGGTGAGGAGGCGGTGGTGGATGGGCGTCGTCGATGGTGGTGGTGGTGGTGGTTGAGGAAGAAGAAAATGATTGTTGATGACGCCCAAATTGGGCGTCGGCAAATGCCGACGCTCAATTTGGGTGTCAGTTGTAGGGCGGATTCCGTTCCTGGTCATTCCGTGTGCATTCTGTCCGTGTGATTCCCGGAACCATTCCGGCGGAATTTGAATTCCGTTCAACATTCCGCCGGAATTGTTTTATCAATTTGGCAGGTCCCTGTGCCAAAATTGATTCCTCTGGAATTCTGGGAATTGCCCGGATTCCGCCGGATTCCAGCAGGAATCAGTGGAGGACAATAAAGACCTCCATCTGATGGTGATGACCCGGTTGTGTTCTGCCTGCCCAGGTGAGTACACTGCCCCCTTTGCCTTGCACTAATTTCCCTCAGCGACATGGCAACCAAACAGACGATGATGGATGTCGTCATCGTTCGTTGACAATAAGGGACCACCAGCAACAAGGGACGATCACAGCCACGCCACCACAATGACGATAAGAGTCCAAGGTGCCACGTCGACGGCAACGTGGCAACCAATCAACGAACGACAATGATGTCGTTGTTGTTTACATATTATTTTAATGGTAAGTACTTTACCTTTGTCCCAACCCACCTGCTAACGGTACCATGCTACAGCAACTACAATGACTGACATGATGCAACACCACCACAATGCAATGCCACTACGAGGCAGCGCCACCATGGGGAGTGCCTGGCCATGGTAACCAAACAGCAAACAGCCACATTGTCACCGTTCATTGTCATCGTTTATTCTGTGAGTGGAGCCTTGTGAGCAGGTGCTCACAATGTAATGTAGTTAGTCTTCATATAAATTTTATTTACTGTAGGAACAACAGTCAGAGTACTACCTACCCCCCAAACCCCTGTACAAACCAGTTGAGACCGATCTTTCAACCATAGAAAACCGACGAAAACTGCACTGAACTGGTTGATGTCAGTTCAGTCCAGTTTTTCGAGGTTTGTTGACTTGTAAGGACTGGTCCAGGTCTCGGTCTTGTCAAAATTTGACAAAAGACCGGACTGGATCAGACTTCCAAGCACTACTCTCTTTAGACTGAGCTTTGTCATTTCAGCTTGCCATACAACTTTCATCAACAGCTCCCACATTTAACACACAGATAGTGCATTACACCAGGATACTTTCCCCCTTTTGTTCTCATCAAATCAACACTAGACAAATGCCAGTCTTGAAAAACCTCCTCAAAGTTGATTTGGAAGCCATATTTTGCTAGAACAGCCTCTGCCTGTTTAACTCCAGTGTCCCAACATGCAAGTAAATCACATGTGGATGTGCATAACTCCCCTTTCCAGTGGCAAGGGCTAAGATGGTCTATGTCATGACTTTGTTTGTACTTCAGTTGGCATGGTCAGCTTTCCCATTTTGCATATTTCTGCAATATGCAGTCAAGGCAAATTGCACTGCCAATGTGATTTCACATTTCTTTCAATTCATGTTTGGCGAATGGGCTCCAATCATCCATACATGCCCAAAGAGAAACTCAAGTACATCATCGCCAAGCAAGCAAAGAAAAACCTTTAACTCAGTCAAGATTTTTTGTATGTGCCACCTGGAGTATGGAAGTCTGGACCACAGACTGGAGGTCACTGTATAGGTGTGGGGGAAGAAATGTGCCTTCATGCTTGAGAAATAAGGCACAAGCAATGTGAGCAACTTTGACAAGATTGATAATTTGCTCGGAAATGGAAAACTCAGGGTTGGTAAATGGTTCAATGAGGGCATCCACCAATTCTCCAAGGAGAGAAAGAGCTTGATGGGTTGTGTGTTCTGAGGGGTTGAAGTCAGAAGTATTCAGATTATGGATTTTGGCAAGAAGTTTTGAGAGCTTTACAGCTCTTGGAACATCCTGAGGATCTTTAGGGCTGATAAGTGTTTGGATCGCATTCGTGACAGAAAAGGTCAGATTGAGAAGAGAGTAAATGAAATTTTCTGACCAGTCCTCATTGGTTAGGTGTTTGAGCCATGATGCAAGAAGACTCTTGTTGATGACCGTAGTATTGATAAGGATGCTTTCACATGTACTAAGAGTTTTACAGATCCCTTGTTGATATTGAGTTCAAATTAGAATGAAGAAAAATGAAACTTGACTAAGAATAATGTACTTATGCTTAAGGTCATGCTTGATGTCTAGATCTTGCATCATTCCATCAATGCCAGTGTAAAGGTTCATACCCTGAAGCTTTCCAACATGCTGATACAGAGGATCAGTGGGGGTAAGTTCACAAACCATGCAGTGGAGATAAAGGGCAGGGTGTCACTTTGGATCACCATCTGATGCTATTGACCAGATAGCATGGTGAAGTGCTTCTCCGTATGGTGAGAGCTTCCATGCTTGTCACAGCATCTCCATGATGAGAGCTGCATCATGAAATGTACCTTTCTTGTAGGTAGGCATCAGCAAAACTGGCTGCACACCATAATCTGTCTCACCATTTCTAGCAAATGCCACAACAAATATTTCCTGCCCAATATGAACCTTCTGATCACATATCACCTGCCTAATGGCATATGCAACTTCCAGACTCTGCCCCATCTTAATGGATGCCAACTCATCCATCACATTCACATAACCCAGCAATCTCATCAGTCACCATCAGATAGCAGAGGTCACCATTGCTTGCAACTTCATCCATCAAAAGTGTAATCCCACAAGGCTTCTTTCCAGGACAAAAATCCTTGAACATAATCTTGATGTTATCAAGAATATTGAGTAAACATGGTTTTCCAACAGTAATCTTGAGTTTGTACTTGCTCTGGCATTCAAAGAGCATTTTTCATGAGGGAAAAGCAAACAGAGAGTTGCAAAGGGCCGTAAGACAATGTTTTCCACCAAGTTTGTAGACAACATTAGTGAGGTCAATCTCCAGCTGGCTGTAGCCTTTGGCACAGTACTTCCCATCCAGAGACAACTGGACCATCTAGATCAACTTCATTACACTCCAATTGTGATGCTTGGAGTTCTGAAAAAGACAATGTAGGGCAGGAACATCATTACCTGCAATCAGGTCAATGAGCTTCTTCTACTCATTCTTACATTTCTGACTCTGGGATAGCACTTTCATGGCATTTAGTAACTGTTCATGTACTAGTTGTAAAACAACATTGATTAATTGAAATTTATTACAGACCTTGCATCTATCAATTATCCAATGTTTCACAGCATACTCAAGGCACCCTCAACTTTGTTTATGACTCAGAATAGTGAATTTAAGGTTTTGAGGCAATATCCAAGTGCTATCTTCAATGATCCTAATGCACACTTTAAATGGCTTGTCTCTACAAGCAAGACATGATGGGAATTGATCTGGTGAGTTCCCAGTACAAGCCAGAGGCCAAATGTGGATAAACAATCCTGCAGAATCAATGGATAGGAGAGTGTAACCTGGCTTGATGGGGGAAGATAGGTTGTGAATAGGAAGCGGATATGTGAGGCATGGAGCCCTGAGAGACCAATAGAATGGAAACCCTTCACAGAGTCAAAGGAGCAAGGGATCAGGTTCTCTTGCTGAGGAGACAATCTGAATTTGGCATGCATCTAGAATCAGATCACAAACTTCAAACATGGAAATCATTTACTTACCTGCAAATTTAAATCAGCATTTATTACTTTTCTGATGTTGAGTTAATGTATTAACAGAAGATGAGCTTCCTTGATGGATAAGCTGGTAACATAAACCACAGAGTACTTGATTTGATTGCTGTGAAGTGGATCTGTTGATGGTACTTGGAGTATTTGACAAAGCATGTTGGGATACAGTATATACAGTATCAGTAAGGCATGTTGAGTTAATGAGGGTGGGGAAGGGTGTGTCTCATTTAGGAGGCACGATGTGTCAAGGTGACTGAAGCTCGCAAAGCTGATGCTGACTTGCTGAATTGTTGCCAACTCTCTGGTTGTCCTATGGCTATGTGTAACTGGTGGCTTTACCCCCCTCCCCCACCCATGGGGCCTACATCCAAGATTGGTGGATCGAACACCTCTTGGTATCAACAAACTAGTTGGTCATATTGGTGATACAGGTGCAGGTTTGTGGGATGCAGAGTGGGACAATGACTCAGGCTGGGTATGGAGAAGCTCAGAGGAAACCAGAATGAGTGCACTGTTGGAATGTGATGGCAAGGATCCAAACTTATTCCTGCTCAGAATTATGAGGACTTTTTCCCAAATATTTTCAGATTTTCTGAGAGCTTCTTTTCAAAAGTGAAAATTTTCTTTTGGGAGATTCTCTGCAATTTTACAGTCTTTGAAGAAATCTCTCTTGAATTTGATAATAAAAATCATAAGCTATAAGAATGTATTCATACTTTGTAAATTTACCTTGTGATTCTTGAGATATAGAGGTGTGCAATACTTTTGAGTGACACTGTAGTAAAAGCATGCTAAATTTTATAACTCCTTTATAATTTTCTGTTAAAAAATATAGTGACTTGCACCCAGTGTAGGTGAAACTTGTCTTTTTATGAAAGACTGACAAAAATTTTATATAGCACTAGTTACATTACTTTTCTCATCTTACTTGCTCTTTCTCTTTTTTTTTGCACTGAAGATATGTCACACTTCCAGTTATTGACCTTGAACTCAAGATTGGCACAAGCACAATGGTAGTGAATTGTACAACACACAGGCTTTGAGGCACTAAATTGGAAGATGCTCTCAACATTGTTGCATTGATAGCAAGTTAAGGAAAAGTAATGGGGTTTTAAGAAAAAGAATATGCATACAGGATCAACTCTTTTTTAAAGATGCCTTGGATAGCTGAAGCTCTTAACAAAATTTAGAATTTGGATTTTCTCCATTCTGAAAATGTGCTTTGCTTGCAGACTTCAACAGAACTCTATCTGCCATCAGCACTGATGTTGCAGACAGAGGTTATGTAGGCTTGCCACTTCACTACCAGTATCAGTAGTTCAACAAAACTCAGATGACTTGAAGTTACCTTAATGCACATTGTTGGTGGGTTCATTGGAGAACAATTAGAGGGCTCCACTGAACAACTGAGAAGGGGCTTCAATGCAAACACAGACATAAAGTACAGGACAGCAAAGTATGAAATACTTTTGATATACTTATATGCATTCAATCATCAATTGAAATAGTCAACATATTAAACAGCATATCAAGA
>Ga0307507_10008310_pt1 | contig 14449 bp, 4 predicted proteins | sample 7_EM_MG_FD_207223 | JGI IMG/M metagenome (GOLD analysis project Ga0307507, IMG submission 207223) | Populus trichocarpa ectomycorrhiza microbial communities from riparian zone in the Pacific Northwest, United States - 7_EM | ecosystem: Host-associated > Plants > Roots > Unclassified | place... | reverse complement strand
CGACGCTACCCTCGTATGTCTCGGATACGGTCAAATATTGAGTCATAGACTACGGAGTTCCGGGTCTACTTTCATGTATTTAGTTCACTTGATTTCCATAGATTTACAATAAAGTTGCTCATTCAATCCCCACACTTGCACTGTTACATAAATCCCTACCTAAAGACCTTCCTATAGAAGCCCTCTAGACCTACTAAACTACTAACGCCTACTACCCTAAGCAATACTACTAGTCCTAATATTAACCTCTCTATACTAACCTTTCTATAGAAGCTACTAGACGGAGAACGTAAGCTACTCCAGAAGCTAAAGTGTTGCTATAGATGCTGTTAAAAAAGCTGTTATAGCTATAGCCTAAACTGCCTAATAGCTAGGTTTAGTAGCTGCCGCCTAATACCTAACCTAGTACCTTAAACACTAAATATATTGCTACGTACTACTATTGTACAAGACAAAGACGCAGTAACAGTAATAGAGTTGGATACAGAAATAGAAAATGCTAAGTCCCAGCCTTAAGTTATAGGCTAAGATGTCTTAATGATAAGGGGATCTATATATCGGCCTGCTTAATAGATAACTTAGTAAAAATAAATAGACGGAAACAGATAGTTTTACCTATAATAGGAATTACTGCTAAAAAACAATATAAAAGCTGTTCTATAATTAATTGTGGAGCTACTAATAAATTTATAGACACCTAATTTATGTGCGTTTATAACCTACCTACTTTACCCCTTACTAAAGCCTGTGCCCTATAACTCACTAATAGTAGTTATACTGTATAGAAGATTACCTATATGGCATAACTCTACCTAGACATAAATAGGCACCAGGAAGAGCTCTAGGCCTATATTATACTACTTACTAACTACCCTATTATCCTTAAAATAAACTGGCTTAAATAATACAACCCCGCCATTAACTGGAAAAAGAGAGAAGTAACTTTTAACTCTAAATACTGTAAAGAAACTTGCCTAGGGTATAGCCTAGCCGCCTCTACCTACTCCCTAGGATATCAACCTAAGGAACCTATTATTATCCTACCCACAACCAACTGCCACTATATAAGTGCCGCGGCCTTCTACTATATAGTATATAGGAAAGACTAAACCATTGCTGCAGCCTCCTAATTATAACTATATAAGCTTAATAAACAATAAGACCATATCCTCTACAGTAACAGGATAGATATAGTTAACCTCCTAGAAAACAATGCCCCTATAAAACTCTACGGACTTTTACCTTTAGACTTTAAGAAGTTTATAAAGCTTAAAAAAGGACTTACTAATAAGGAACTCTGTAAGCTCCTCCCTAAGAGGTACTATAACTTTATTAATATATACTTACAAAAGAGCGTAGATATACTCCCCCTATATTAACCTAATAACCATGCCATTAATACTAAATAAGGAAAAACGCCACCCTATAAGAGACCCTACCTAATATTAAAAGACAAACTTCTAGTTATTAAAAAGTATATCAATAAGCACCTTAATAAAGGGTTTATTCGTCCCAGTATATCCCTAGTAGCCGCCCCTATCCTCCTTACTAAGAAGCTAGGAGGAGGTATTTAATTCTACGTTAACTATAGAGGACTTAACGCTATTATAATTAAGAACCGATACCCTATACCGCTTATATATAAGACTCTTAAGTAGCTTAGCCAAGCCAAAATTTATACTAAGCTTAACATTATTGCCGCCTTTAACCGCCTCTAAATATAGAAAGGTAATGAATAGAAAACCGCATTTACATTACGCTTTGGCCAGTTTAAATATACTATTATACCCTTTGGCGTATATAATGGCCTAGGTAGCTTCTAAAGCTATATTAATAATGCCTTATAGGACTACCTTAACGACTTCTGCTCTACGTACCTGGATAATATACTTATTTACAGCAACGACCCTTCTAAGTATACTAAGCACGTTTAAAAAGTCCTATAGCGCCTTAGGGACGCAGGACTTTATATTAACTTAAAGAAGTATAAATTCTCAGTTATAGAAGTAAAATACCTTAAACTAATTGTTACTACTAAGGGTGTCCGTATAGACCCCAAGAAGGTATATATAATCACTAAATAGCAAACCCCTAATTGCATTAAGGATGTATAAGCCTTCCTTGGTTTTACTAACTTCTATTAAAAGTTTATATACAACTTCTTAGGTATTATAGCACCACTTATAGCAATAATGCGAACGAAAGGCCTTTCTATAAAAGGAAGAAAAATATATCTATGTTTTACCTAGACGCCTAAATACAAGAAGGCGTTCTAAGACCTTAAAGATGCTTTTACTAAAGCACCTATCCTAGCTTATTTTATACTAGGACAACAACTCTATTTTAAAACTAACTCCTTAGACTATATTAACGTAGGCGTCCTCTTCTAGATAGGTAATAACGGCCTCCTCTACCTAGTCGCATTCTACTTATCTAAGCTTACACTGTAAGAATGCAACTATAAGATCTATAATAAAGAACTCCTTGCCATTATATAAGCGTTTAAGGAATTCTAACCGGAACTCTCCTTAGCAGAACCTAACCAGCTAACTAAAGTCCTTACAGACCATTGCAACCTTAAATACTTTATAACTACAAAATAGCTAAACCAACGCCAAGTACGCTAGAATAAGTTCCTCTCTAGTTTTAACTTTAAAATTGTATATAGGCTAGGAGTATAAGGTACTAAGCCTAATAGCCTAATACGCCGCTTGTAAAACCTTCCTTAGTCTAAAGATAACCCCTATAACTAGTTCTAACAACAAATAATTCTAAAAGCATAAAATTTGGCCCTAGGTATACTACCTATAATAAAGCCAACTGTACCTTAGCTTTATATAACAGAACTAGAGTTACCTCCCAAAATTAACAAGCTTATTACTACGGTATACAACACCTCTATTGACCTATTACTGCACTAACTTATTACTGCAAAGACCGCTAGCACTTATATAATGCCTACTAACCTCTAAAGCTTAGGCTAGATTAATATGGCAGCCTTAAAAGTAAAAGAGAACAGGCTTTATTATAGAGGCCGCCTATTTATTCCTAACTTAGAAAATCTATAACGGCAACTAATCTAAATAGCCTATAACTTTTAATTAAGTAGCCACCTAGATAAAGAAGGAACCTATAAGTTTCTTAGCCAATACTACTTCTAGCCTAAAATAATAGACTTAGTTAAACGCTTTATAGGCGCCTGCTATAGTTATAAGCGCGCTAAGGCCTTTAATATAAAGTACCAAGGACTACTACACCCTCTACCAGTACCTATATAATAATGAGCAGATATTACCATTAATTTCATTATTAACCTACCACCCTGTAAATGACGGGGCCGTACCTATAAGAACATCCTTATAATAATATACCAACTTATAAAAGAGCGCCACTACGTCCTAACCAAAGGCGTAGCCATTAGTAACATCACTAACGCCTTTCTCCGCGAAGTCTATTAATTACATGGGTTACCTAACTCAATTATGTCCGACCAAGGCATATAGTTTAACTCCGATATATAGAGACGAATCTGCCAACGCCTTAGTATCTCTATTAAGATGTCCATATCCTTCCACTATAAAACCGTTGGATAACTGGAAAACGCTAATGCTAGCATAAAAGCGTACCTATGACAGGTAGTTGCCTATAGTTAAGATAACTAGGTAGATTACCTTCTACTAGGTGAATTTATAGTAAATAACTACGTCTTAACTACTATAGGACTTATACCGTTCTTCGCGAATAAGGGTTATTACCCCTAATCTGGTATAGAGCCACCAGAACCTATTAAAAAGAAATTGCTATATAGAAAATGCCTTAAAATGCTACTTGCCGACTAGTATGCAGACCATGTTACGGACGCTTTAAGTACGATGTTACGACTACTTGGAGAAGAGTCGGCGGAAGCTAGTTGGTTAATATAGGCACGGTCTAGAATGGATCTGGTGGAACTATGTAACGAGGAATGGTAACTGAGGTCACGTGGTGTTGAATGCGTTGACTGTATTAAATAAGAGGGACGTTACGTTTAATACAGACAACACGTACCTTATATATAAGAGAGGATTTCTTAGGAGTATGGTTATGTATTTAAAGGACCTTAGTCCCTACCGTAGATAGTTCTCTCCTTATAGTAAATCTTAGAATATAATTGGAGTTAATCTATTAGGCAACCACTCTACTAGTTATTATTATGTTGTTAATTTGTTCTTACCTATATACCTAGCCCAATAATAGGACCCGCCGTAGTTCCTACTATAAGGTTCCGTTACACATTCACTACTAAGGTTATGGTATTGAATAAGATCAAACAACATGCTACCCAAAGCACTAGTTACAACGGCGTTGACAGCAGCCACAACCTCAGGGCCAGGTGATACTAGTATAGACGATAGGGATTCTCAAGTGGTTACGCAAGGTCAGTTATAGGAAATGGTTAATCACTTATAAGATAATAGTAGGATACTTAAAAAACGCATTAATGGAATTAGAGTAGTAAAAATTAAGCTACCTTTAATCAAATAGTTCTTAGGAGAGAAGTTAAAGCTTAAGGGATTTCTTATGCAGATGCACTTTAAGGTAATATAGGAAGGAGTAAAGTTAGTAATATTGTTGGATTAAGTAGCCTATATAGGGTTGTTCCTAATAGGGAGGGCACTTAAGTAGTTTAAGCTATATCTTACAGAGATATAGGCCAATAGCATAACAACTACTAACCAGGATGTACGGTATATATTTACCAGTTAGAATGGGTTCGCGGAATAACTAACGCAGATATTTAGAGATCTGGAGGCCACAACCACAGCGGAACGAAAGCTTTAGAACTTAGTATAACGCACTTTAGCAATTAAGTATACAACACAGTTTTAAACACTAGCTATATAGGTTAAGTGGAATAATAGGGCGCTTATGGCACAGTATAAATAGGGACTTAAGGCTAAAGTCTAGGACGCAATTATTCTAATGGAAGATGCGGATACTCTAAGGGAGTTAATAGATTAGTTAATAAAGATTAATAATAGGATCTATTAAAGGGAACAAGCTAAGAGAGGGTAAGATAGAGTTCTATAGTTATATAAGGCGTAGAGTACGCAACAACAGACACCGAGTTAAAAATTATAGAATGGCGCAGAGCTAATGGACCTAAGCGGTACTAAAGAAACCTAAAAGTGGGAAAAGAAACTATAGAAACCTAGAGGTTAAGGATTAAGTAATTAAAGGACCTAGGAGTAGAGGCTAAACCAGGGATCTTAGCAGCAGAAGACATTTAGGCGGACTCTATAGTAAGAAAAATGGTTTAAAGATAGGGCTTGCATAAATTATGGAAAATAAGGTCATTTTGCTAGAGACTATAGAGGTGGTTAGAGTAACCATATAGTAAAGGGAACTAGGCCAGTAGACGGCACGTATATACAGAGGGACAATAGTGCACTACAAGGAACAAAAGAGTGTTTAATTAACAGTTTTATATATTATTATAACAACACATGCCAAATTTATAAGGATGCTAAGTACGGCGCAAGCTATTAGCTATAGGAGCCATTGTTACCTAAGTTTAAAGGAACCAATAAACTAGCTTATAGATTGGATATTAAAGATAATAAATTTAATAAAGGCGAAGCATTTACTAATAATAAGGCAATAAGGGCAGCTTACTAGGAGCATATAGACCTTAAAGAAGTTAAAACAGAAGTAGAAACTAAGACCATTACAGAATAGGGTTTGGTAACGGATATTATAACACCATTAGATATAATTTCTATCGCTTTATAAGACAATAGGAGTAATATTCAGAAGAAACTAAGTAAGTAGATAACTACTAGTGCTAACTTATCACTTAATAAAGGTAAAAGGCTATAGGCTTAAGATTCTTAAGAGGAGATAAAAGAAGCTTAAGATTCTTAAAACGAGATAAGACATACCTAAGGACCTATAACGGACAAAAACTAATGGGAAAGGGCAGTAACTTAGTTTAGTAACAAACAAATAAGTATAGGACGCAAGTTTAAAAACTATAAGTTTAGAAAATAAATAAGAACGTTAGCAATCCTAGGTAAATATAGTATTTAGCCTAAAGATTAAATAGTTAATACTAGGATTAAAAAGCAAAACGACTACAAAGATCTAGCTGCAAGACGCAGAAAATAAGAAACTATAGATAAGTTTAAAATAAGAATTATTGCATAGTAGAAGCAAAAGCTAGACAAGAGGTTAGCTATGCTAGGTTATATAAGGGACAGAGCACCTATATAAAGAGTTACTAATAGGCCAAGTGCAGGGACACCTAGGGTAAAGTAGTTAGATAAACTAGAATAAGAAGAGGATCTAGATATTCCAACCAGGTTCAAAAAAAGACATACCAAAGAATATTATAATATAGCGATAATAAGGTACTTTCTAATAGATAGACTATATACACTAAACCAGTTATATGGAAAGTGGTATAGGCAATGACATAATAATAAATAGGAAGATTTTTATATATAGCTAGATAAAAAAGTTGTCCAAGACCAACCTATTACGGAAAAACGTATAAGTCATATTAAAGGAGTATTAATTATAATATTAAGGAACCTAAAAGAAGGATCTAGGGACTAGAGAAGTAAGTAATAAATCTTAGTACCTACAGTAGAAATACCAGTAGTTAGGTTAACTAGGTATAGGTTTAAACTTAAGGATAAAGATAAACTAAGAGTTAACCTAAAATATATAGCGTATTATACACTATTATGGATAGCTTGTGTGGATAATATATATAACATATATAGAGTACCAAAAGATAAGAACTAGAAGTACTTAGTAAGGATATATTAGGCACTAGAGGAAAAGCGGTTTAGAAACACTAAGTATATATATAAATAGCACCTAGTAGAAGTACAAGGTTAAGGAGACTTAACGCTTTAACTAGAAAGATTCCTTACGGAAGAATACCTAGATGGATGGCAGTAGTAGAAGTGCCCAGAGAATACTTATCTATGGCATATAGAGGAAAAGAAATAAACTAAGTATTAGCTAAAGTTGGACTAAGTATAAGTAGGATTAAGCAGCCAATAGTTAGGAAAAGGGGAGGCGTATAGAACTAGAGGGAACTAGTATTAGAGCCTTAAACCCTTAAAGGAATTTAAGAATAATACCTAAATTTATAAGTTAAATGGTAAAATCAGCAGTTTAAAGCGTTAGTAGACAGTAGAGCAACTAGGAACCACATATTACCAAAGGCAGTAGAAAGGATAGGGTTACTATACAGACAAAAAAAACACCTATATCCACTTATAACGATTTTAGGAGATTAGATAGCCTATAGAGGAGGTATTATTAATCTTAAAACAGGACCTATTTAGTTAACTATTAAAGGAAGACTAGTTAGAATGTCTTTTAATATCCTACTATTAGGATAGGATAAGGCGATATTAGGAATGCCTTGGTTATAGGAGTACAATCCAAAAATTAATTAGGTTATAGGTTAGGTTAATATTAAGGAAACTTAACGGCGCAAAATGCGACAGTAAACTAAGTTAGTATAGTACCAAGTTAGAGCGATATATAAAGAGACTAAGCGAGGCTTAAGTTATATACTAAAGAGATACTATAAGTATAGTAAAAAGTTATAGTCACTAGAAAGTGAAAAGCTGTTAAAGCATGCAGCATAGGACTATAAGATAGAATTAGAAGAGGGAATAAGTCTAAAGTTCTTTCCAATCTATAAGCTTACTAAAACGGAGTTAGTAGCGCTTAAGGAGTTTATCTAGGAGAACTTACGCAAAGGATACATTAGATCATTATAGTCATTAGCAGGATATCTAGTACTATTTATCCTAAAGAAAAATAGAAAACTTAGGATGTGCATAGACTATAGATAGTTAAATAGCATTACTAGGAAGAATAGGTATCCTTTACCCTTAATTAGCGAAATCTAAGATAGGATAGGCAACGCAAAGATCTTTATGAAGATAGATTTAAGATGGGCATACTATTAGATTAGGATTAAGGAAGGCGACAAATAGAAGGCAGCCTTTAGGTCAAAGGAAGAACTATATAAACCATTAGTTATACAATTCGGACTTATAAATGCACTAGCAACGTTCCAGAAGTGAATTAATAGTATATTAGGAGAATACCTAGATGAGTTTGTTATAGTATACCTCAACAACATTATTATCTACTTAGAGAATAAGGAAGAATATAAAAAACATATTAAATAGGTCTTAAAGAGACTACAAGAAGAACAGATGCTAGTAGCAATTAAGAAATATAAGTTCTTCACTAGGAAGACCAATTTTATTAGATTTATTATTAAACCAGGCCAACTTAGTATAGATCCAAAAAAGATCAAGGCTATAGTAAATTGGCAGGAACTAGAGAACGTTACGCAGTTAAAATCGTTCCTAGGGTTTTGTAATTATTGTAGAAGGTTTATAGCGTAATAGTTAAAGAATATTAAGCTACTTACGCAGTTAATAAAGAAAAAAGAACTATAGACATAGGGAAAGGAGTAATAAGAACTGTTTAAGAGAGTTAAAAGATTATTTACCTAGGAGCCAGTTCTTAAGATCTATTAACCAGGCCTAGAGACGGTTATAGAAATAGATACATTAGACTTTATACTAGGGGTATACTTTATACAGAAATATTAAGACGGATAGCACCTAGTGGCATACTATAGTTGAAAGATAACACTACTAGAGTTAAACTATGACATCTACAATAAGGAGTTGTTAGGTATAGTTATAGCACTTAAAAAATAGAGAGCATTCTTATAAGGCATAGAGAAACCATTTATAGTTAAGACAGATTATAAGAACCTTATAGGGTTCCTAATAACAAAGGAACTCAACTAAAGACAGGTTAGATAGGTGGAAATGCTTATAGAATACTATTTTGAAATTCAGTATACCAAGGGTACAGACAATGCACGAGCAGACGCTCTAAGCAGAAGGGCTAAACTACAAAGTAATAAAAAGCTATTAGGAGCTTTGTTACGAAAGGATTAAGACGGATTAATTAGGTATAATTATCCAAAGATTATAGCAACTAAAGAAAGCCAGATCCATAAATTACTAAAGAGTGATTAAACACAGAAGATCTAAAAAGTATAGGTAGAGGATCTAGATTTAGAGCAATACGAAAACAAAGAAGCAATATATATACCTAAGTCTATTACAGAAGAATTTGTTAAGGAATTCCATAAGGGAATTCCATAAGGACATAATAGAGCTATAGGCTTAGTGTTAAGACTTTAAAAAGAGTATATTATTTAAGAAATCTGGGGACTAGTAAGATAAGTTATAAAGAAATATTTAGATTACTAAAGAAACAAACCAATAAGGCACAAGCTATATAGAGGGCTATAACCTGTTAAAGTACTAGGAAAACTGTGGGAAGTTATATTATAGGACTTTATTATTAAGTTACTAAAGTCAAGAGATCCTATTATAGGATAAGATTATAACGCGATTTTAGTGGTAGTGGATAAGCTAATAAAGTGGGGATACTTTATAGCGTGCACTAAAGAGATATTAGTAGAAGATGTCGCTAGAATCTATATAAAGGAGGTATTTGCAAGATATAGAGCACTAGACAAGATTATATTAGACAGAGATCCAAGATTTATAGCAGTATTTTAGGAAGTGTTTCTAGCAGAATAAGGGGTTTATGCAGCAATATCTATAGCATATTATCCGCAGATAGATGGATAAACGGAAAGACTAAACTAGATACTAGAACAGTATCTAAGGCATTATATTAATTACGTACAGAATAATTGGGTATTGTTATTACCAGTTATATAGTTTGCATACAATATAACACTATAAGAGGGAATGGGGATATTACTATTTAAGGTGAATTACAGATATGAACCAAGAACGTCATTATCGCTATATTAAGCAAAAAAGACGAGTAGCACAGCTAAATAAAGAATAGAGATATTAATAAATCTTTATATAGACCTTACAGAAATAGCTAAACTAGTACAAGAACGAATAAAAAGGTACTATAATGCTAAGAGATCTAAGGGACCAGATCTTAAGGAGGGAGATAAAGTATAGCTACTATATAAAAATTTTAAGAGTTGATAATTAAGTAAGAAGTTAGACCACGTTAAACTAGGACCTTTTAAAGTTAAGCAAAGAATTTTATTGGTTATATATAAGTTAAACCTACTAGCTAAAATAAAGATCTACCCTATATAATATATCGCAATACTAGAGCTAGCACACGGGAATATTAAGCCACTAGTCTATAAGGCAGATATATATAGAGGACAGGAGAAGGACAAGTGGTAAGTTTTGAAGATTATTAGTTATAAGGATATAGATAACGAAACGTGGTATAAAGTAAAGTGGATAAGCTATAGTAAGACTACCTAGGAACCACTAAGCAACTTAAAGAATGCTATGGGAAAGGTATAGAAGTATTAGAAGAAAGTAGGTTAGGTAATATTAATAAGGAAGGATTGCCAAAGAACGAGTTACCTAAGGGGGACCTAAGAGGAGCAATTGCCAAGCTACTTAGAGTTGTTTCCCTTATAGGAGAAGGGCTAGTCCTTTTATTACCTAGCTTAGACAAACCCTGTTAAACAAGCTTCTACTCCTTAGAACGGACCTTCTTATAAACACGTTTAAGACATTAAAGACGAGCATAAGCCAAACGTTAAGCTTTAAGGACGCGTGCGGACTCTTCTAAGGCATATTAAACCTTAAGTAGCGCAGAGGCCAGCTTACTGTTAAGCTTTACAGTGGTAGATTAAACATAAAACCCTATAATAAGTTACTTAGGGAACTTAAAGACTGTTAAGAATTATAGGACGCGTATATTTAGCGTTAGAGACAGAGCAAACATTATAGGATGATTAAATGTTTGCTTTAGTACACTTAAAGTAAGAGGAGGGTTATTAGGATAAAGGACTTGCTAACGTAACGCATACTAACCCCTCTTTAGCGTAATAAGAGTAAGGGATCGCCATTACCTTACCCAGCAACAGTATGGAGGAAACCGTATAAAGGCAACGCTCAACCTAGAAAAGAGAAGAAGAAGCTTTAGGTATAATAAGTAAGGATATTAACCAGACTAATTAAACGGATATTACACCTCTAGTAAACAACTTAGAGATGTTAGGAATCTTTAAGGACAAAGATAAAGAGGAGGGAGATAGTATTATGGACGCTTTAAGTACAATATTACAACTACTTAGAGAAGAGTCGGCGGAAGCTAGTTGGTTAATACAGGCATAGTCTAGAATGGATCCGGTGGAACTATATAATAAGGAATAGTAACTAAGGTTATGTAGTATTAAACGCGTTAACTGTATTAAATAAAAGGGACGTTACGTTTAATATAGATAACACGTACCTTATGTACAAGAGAGGATTTCTTAGGAGTACAGTTATATATTTAAAGGACCTCAGTCCCTACCGTAGATAGTTCTCTCCTTATAGTAAATCTTAGAATATAATTAGAGTTAATCTGTTAGGCAACCACTCCACCAGTTATTATTATATTATTAATTTGTTCTTACCTACATACCCAGCCTAATAATAGGACCCGCCGTAGTTCCTGCTACAAGGTTCCGTTACAGACCATATAAAAAATCTACTTAACTACTATAAGGGAGAAATGGCCTGGGCTTAAGTAAAGTAGGTCTACTTTGCCAACTATTATAGAACGCCACTACCGGAGATGCGTGTTGGCAACTAAGTATGGCTAAATATACATAATATCTCTATGTAGAGGCCTATAAAGTTACTTAATTATAAAAACCTTAGCCCCTACCTAATTAAACGAGTTATTAATAGGGGAGCTGTATATAAGCTAGAGCTTCTACCTACCCTAGCTACCTATAGGATATAGCCCATATTTTACCCATAGCTACTATACCTTTATTAGCCTAACCCCCTACCAAGATAGATATAGCCTAAACCCCCACCAGTATTAATCTGAGATAAGAATAAAGACGAGAACTATAAGGAATGGACCATTAAACGAATTATTAACTCTAAATACTTTAGTAAAGGCAGAGGACGGCGGCTCTACTATAGAGCTATCTATACAGGATTTGACATAGATTAGCTAGAATGGCAACTATAAGAAGACTTTAAAAATGTGAAGGACCTAATTAGCAATTTTTACTACGCGAACCCATAGAAACTGGGTCTAAGCAGAGATTTCGTACCTAATCCTCTATAGGAGCCCTTATAGAGTTAAACCGTTGTATATTGCCACGTAAGGGTAAATTGCCGTTAGATTGCTGCAGATTGCTATTACATAATGGCAAAATGCGATCACGTGACCGTAATGTTAATAAGATGTCTAGGAACTTTAACCGGCGGTTAAAGTTATCTAATTGGTTGGATTCTTAGGTGCCAAGCCTTATTACATAATATTGTTTTAAGCCCTTAGTAATACCCCCTTACTTTTCCTTTTCTATACCTTAAATGTCCCTTTTATATATATATAGCAACTACAGCGTCGCCGGAGCTCCGCCTCTATAAGAGGGGGGGTAGTGTTACGGAACCCCACCGTAGGGGCCTCTATAGGAGAGCCCTATGCTCTCGTATACACCTCGCGTACAGCTTACGTCAGCTACGCGTAGGTATATCACCTCCTTACACCCTCGACCCTTACAATCGATCGCGTAACGTCTTATAGACTCCCTAAATATATACATTCTGTAGCCATTGCCCCTATCCCGTGACATTAAGTTATTATCTTATTCTTTCTTTCTTTTTATAAAATAGCTTTATATAGTGCCTCTCTAGTACCTCCAGAATGCCCTAGTACTAGGAATTAACTTTATACTTTAGAAATGCCTCTATTCTTAGTTTTTATAACAGTCCGTATAAAAGCAGTATACTACTATAATCTCCATATATAATAAACAGGTGGTGCTCTTATAGGTGCTTTATAATTTCTTAAAAATTCTAAATCTTCACTCTATGTCTTTTTGGTCCTCTTTATACTATTAACTCTACTATATATCTTTAGTACTAGACCAGATACTCTCCTTTTATCTCTAAGGAACCCTTCTAAATCCCTAGGGCCCCTTCTCCTAGTACTACTACTTATTCTTAAATAGCGTCTTCTTTAGATAGTATCCCTAGTAGTTCTTATATAGATCCCTATAGCTTTCTCTTATAGAATTCTAAGATCTCTATTATAATAGCAAAACGTTCCCGTTTCTAATACCTATGCTTAACCTTATAGTTTTAATTTATAGGGTCTTCCCTATTGTCTTATCTATAGTATATTTAGAACTATTACTAAATTCTAATTTGTGGTCTTTAGGAAAGTTTTAATTACTATATTGTATCCTAGCTAAAGGTACTCCTTAGGTTCCTAACTGTTATACGCCTAGGAGTATCCTTTCTAATAAACCAAAAATTCGCGTTTCCTCTAACGCCATTTTTAGTCTAAAATATCTTTTATATTCCATTTTAGTTCCCTATTAATTTTACTAGGTAGGGGCAGTTCTATACTATCTCTTTTTTAGTATAACTCTAATAAGGAAATATAAAATATATAATATATTAGATATAATTTTAGCAATTCTAATTTATAGGCTTAATTTCCTTTAGTTTTCTTTACTATCTTAAAGGGTCTAAGCTATTAATGGTTTAGCTTTTTCTTAATACGTTTTATCTAAATATTTTTTTATAAATAGTAAGACTTCGTCTCCTGCTTTAAATTATTTAGGCGTATATTTTTCATTATAGTACCTTTTTTATATGGCTTGGGCGTCTAGTAAGTACCCTTTAAATTCATCAGCATTTTGTTGGGGTGCCGTGATCCTGGAGGCCTCCTGGAGGTCCTGGTCGTCCTGACAGGATTTTGATTTTCCTGATCGTCCTGTTAGGCTCCTGACAGGAAACTAGTATTTCCTAATCGTCCTGACAGGCTCCTGATAGGAAACTAGTATTTCCTGATCGTCCTGTCAGGTTCCTGGCAGGATACCCCCCAAAGCAACACCCTATGCACACCCCTCAAGCAATACTACTAAGGCTCTGCACGAGGCTCTGCACGAAGCCCTACACGAAGCCCTACACGAAGCCCTACACGAAGCCCTACACGAAGCCCTACACGAAGCTCTGCACGAAGCTCTGCACGAAGCTCTGCACGAAGCTCTGCACGAAGCTCTGCACGAAGCTCTGCACGAAGCTCTGCACGAAGCTCTGCACGAAGCTCTGCACGAAGCTCTGCACGGGGCTCTGCACGAAGCTCCGCACGAAGCCTTGCACGAGGCTCTACACGAAGCTCTGCGTACAGAGGCTCTGCACGAGCTTCTGCACGAAGCTCTACACGAAGCTCTACACGAAGCTCTACACGAAGCTCTACACGAAGCTCTACACGAAGCTCTACGTACAAAGGCTCTGCACGAGGCTCTGCGCGAAGCTCTGCGTACGGAGGCTCTACACGAAGCTCCGCATGACACACATTACTATCGGGTCCCCGCTAT
>Ga0307507_10008309_pt1 | contig 14451 bp, 16 predicted proteins | sample 7_EM_MG_FD_207223 | JGI IMG/M metagenome (GOLD analysis project Ga0307507, IMG submission 207223) | Populus trichocarpa ectomycorrhiza microbial communities from riparian zone in the Pacific Northwest, United States - 7_EM | ecosystem: Host-associated > Plants > Roots > Unclassified | place... | reverse complement strand
GGAGTGGATCAGGTGGACCACGGGGACCACGACCCCCCTTGGTGGACCAGGAGCGTTCAGGACCACCTTGGACCACCCTCCGACATTTTCCTGATGCGCCTGTTATTGTGACATAGAGTGCAGGCGAATTGTGATAGAATAGAATCGTAGTGAATAGAGTTGCTGGATAGATGGTGTTAGGAAACGTGTATTGGTAGGTAGCCAAGGGGGCAATATGGGGTTTGAATCTAGGGGATAGGAATTGTCCGGGCAGGTTTAAGTGCTCGGGACCTTCACGGCTTGTCACTCGCTTTCATACTCGACGGCATTGGCCCACACCCGCAGAGCCAAATTGCAGCTGGACACCTGATCTAGGAATAGCACCAGAGGCGTCTAGCTTCAAACTAGCCGCGCAACTGTTTTGCTAAATCATAATACAAGTGTCAAGGATTTAGAGTTAATGAAGCAGATGAAGAGGTTTATTGAATGCGTGGACTAATCTAGTTCAAGTAGGTCTGCTAAGCGGACCATAACGAATGCAGGTACGGCTAGGGCTCGGAGCATGAAACGCTCATCTCAGAAAGTACAAGCTGCGGCTAAGGCTCAACAGATGGGGTATAAGGTGAAAGCTACGATGGGAAAAGCAATGAAGAGGGCATCCCGAACGAAAAACAGCTTGAAGAATGATCCACACAAACCCAAAGAGCAAGGTCTAAAACTAGACGAACTATATCCCAAAGGAAAAAAGGCGGAAAAAAACTACAATGAACTGCAAAAATTCCAAGAGCAAACCTCAAAAGCCAGAAAAGACACCCCGATACGAAAAACAGCCGGTGCCAAACATGACAAGAATGGTCTCCAAAACACCCAAAGAAAATGACCAAGCCCCTCTCTTGCCTTGGTAGGATCCGTGGACGATGGCAAGTCTAAATTTACCACACTGGGTCAAGGCAAACCGGCCCAGCCGTGGCAGGCTAATCTAAAACAGCAATGGTCAGGAACGAGCGAGAACAACCCGCAGAACTCTAGGAGCGAAAATGAAAAACACCAAAAGGAAAAGTCCAGGATCTGTAGCGGCCTAGTATCTATAATCATCAATGGAACTACCCTCTTTGCGGCTTCACGTTAGGCACATTGAGTCGAGGCAGGCTAGCTTTGGTGAGAGAAGCTAGTGCGCAGAAACGAACTGGAGCGGACTCCTAAGGTCCGTTTCTGCTGACAAAGCAGTAGGACCTGCTGCCAACATAGCAGATGAAAGACCTGCTAGTTGTAACCGCAACTTATCAGGTGTAAAGTATCCACTTGAGCTGGCAGGGGAGCTGGCCGCCGGGCCTAATTTTCGTCCGGCATTTGCTGCTGCCATATCTACAAGCGCATTGTCGGCGCAGACATTAGAGGGGGAATGGCTTCTGCTGGGCGTACCAACTTGCGTCGCCGATGTGTCGGCAGGCTGCTGGGCGCCGGAGGCTAGCATCCAAAGATGCTCAGCTGATGTCCTCAGCTCTAGCTGCTCAGAGTCCACGGAGGCTAGATCGTGACTCGGATTGGGAGCCAACAGAGAAGGACTGTTTGGTGGACTAAGCGTGACGGGAGGTTGCCGACTCCGATATACCTCCCCATGGAGTCTATCCGGTTCACCCTCAATACTACTGTTGATTATTGGCACGCCGCGGGCGACCTTCCTCAGAGGTTTTGTAGTGTTAGCCGGACCGTTTGGTTTGTCAGCCTCAGCCATGGCTGCTAGGTCACGTTTGCCACTACTATTGACCACCGTCCGGGTAGATAGCCGGAATACTTTCTTTAGGTCAGTCTCCCTTCCTATTTGTCGGCCAGACCTGAAGGCACGAATGCCCAAGTCAGTAGGAGGGGCAGAAGGTTGATTACTAGGAGATGGTGTGAAACCGGAATCCAAGGCTTGCACGACCTTGGTGGCCAAACTGTGGTTTGAGTCTGGCTCCGGTTCATTGACGTCCGCTGGACCGTGATACACTCTTTGTCCAGTCTTTCGCATGCAGCACCCGGTTGTTTTGGTACTCAACCTGTTGATACTCTTGGCGGCTGCAGCGGACGACTCGGGCTGGTGGCCGTCTGAGTCTGACTCATCACTATGAATGGACAGATTGGGTGATTGGCCCCTATTATCACGAGAGCCAAAATTCACGGCCTCGTTGGAGGGGAGTCCCATCTTCTCCACGGGTGCGATGGCCACAGAAGAGCAGATCCATTGGTTCACTCGGCGAATTCATTGACCACCACATGCCGACAGGCCTACTGTTTCCGATTGAGATCATTTCAGCAACCGGCAGCGAGTCCTCAGGATCATCAAGCAGCATGCATGTACCATGTCTGGTCGCTCCAACGAGCAGACAATATCTGTATCCTTGTGCAAGGACTCTGTCCATGCACACAAACAGGTTTTGCATAGTGGGTTCGGTCATCTCCATCCAGTAAACATGTCCATGGGTTTGCCATTGGATCTTGTCCAGCCCGGCAGGGAGGGGGCTGTCTGAACAGACCAGGAAAGGTTGATCTATCCAGAGACGAACGGAGCGCGGGCCGACGAGACCTGCAGGAGTCATATTAGCATATACTGTGCACATTCAATGCGGAGGGTTTGAGGTAACTTACGATCATTTCCAACAGCAACTGGGGCCTCAACGGGGGCTGCAACAGGGGCAACAGCGGGAGCTGGTTGTGCTGCCAACAATCGTGTTAAGCTGGGCTTATCTTTTTTTGCTATGTGGTTTAGCAAAAAATCAAGGCATTTAGTAAAATGTTCGCCCCGGGCTGTATCTGTCCGCCAGAGTGCCGCCCTAACTGTAACGGGCGGGGTGGCAAGGGCATATGCCTGAATGGCAGCCCATTGGGCGGCCGTACTCCCCTTCCAGCCTGGGATCCTGTCTTGCTTCATCTTACGTTTCATAGCATTCCACCAGTCTTTATACTCCTCACCATAAGTCCTCAGTTTGGGGAAGCCGCAGACGTACCCACACCAAATAACCTCACTATCATCTTTGAAGGCATCGGACTTCTGGTATTGAAGTCCAACTTTTGAGGCTGTCATTGTAATAGCCGTTGGGGCGGGGGGGTGGTTTGCTCGATCCGGAATTGTTTCTCTTTTTCCACCATGGTCTTCCAGCGAATGAAAGATGTCCGCTAGCAGAGGCTGGTAGCCTGGAGGATAATGGGAGAATGGTTTATGCTATGAAAATAGAAATAGAGCTGGCCTGGCGGACGATAAAGGGAGATAAAGGGAGTTCTGCGGATGATAAATGGCTGGGAGAAGGTTATTAGCTGGGTATATGCAGATGGATAGTACTGAATTGGTCTGGGGATATACTAGTAATACCGTGGACGAGTGAGAGGTTTTGTAGAGCTTTGTGGGTTCTATTGGGATGGATGGGTTGATCGATAAAGGATGGGATTGTGATTCGGGAAAGGAGCATGAAGACAGGATGGAATGGGGTGAGGGAGAGCTTATATAGGCTGCTGGGGTTCACACGATCGTACCCTGTACAAACTTGAATAATGATATCTTGAATCTTGAAAGGTCACATGATCCACGCACAAGGGCGAGAAGCTTTAGATAAGGTTTTAAGCCACAACAGAGCCGCGGAGGAGCTGCAGCCTCAGAGCCAAGATCTTGCTAAACCACTCTAGACCTGCCTCTCGTGAAAACTTAATTAATGACAGCTTGAACGTCAGGACCCGTCCATCATGCTACTAAAGAAACTTGAAGTTTCCCCTGATCCAACACTAGAAAGATATCTGCCTTTGGCTTTGAAAGACTAAATCAGTTGCAGTCCGCCTCTACCGATTAGCTCAACTTGAATCAGACCACTTGAAAGAGAAACACCAAACGAGCACGATGACCTCAAACACAACAAAGTGCCCTTATTGCAGGTGACGCTATCAACAGGCCGCAGCATACGAAAAGCACCTTCAGACAATGCATCTTGATATCGTTTTTATCCCTCGGTGCGAATGCGGACCTGACCTCGCCAGGGCCGGCAGCTTTTGTACGCGATGAAAACATCAATCAGAGCGACTCAGACTACGAATCCGATTATAGGCTGGAGATCGCAGATTGCCGCACAGCATGTAGTGAGATAGATGATGATATGCAGAACGATTCAGATGCGGAGGACGTTTCCCACCCTCCAGTCGGCAGGCGCCTATTGAGTCAAGAAACTATTTCTGGTGCTGGCAGAGCACTCAGCGATGTTGCTGACTATACAAAGCTGAATAGAGCCATGACAGAGAACCCCTGGAACCCTATCTCGTCCGAAGACGACTTTAATTTAGAAAGCTGGCTAGTCCAGAGCAAGGTAGCCAAGTTGCAGATCGACGCGTACTTTGCAGAAGGTTTGGGTGGCACAGATAGCAGATCATTCAGGTCCACCTATACCATGCGACAACACCTCGACGTTCTGAACCCATTTGGTGAGTACCTGGTGTGGATGGAAGCCTTTATCGATGATGGTCGACATGCAGCAACTTTCTATTATCGGAATATTATCGACTGTGTCTGCTACTTGATCCGCCAGGTTGCGTATAGATCAGATATGGTTTACGCACCTATTCGGGAATATGATTCCAGTGGGGAGCAAGTATACTCCGAGATGCATACGGCGGACTGGTGGTGGGATACACAGGTATGAAATAGGTCCTGACAAGTTTCAAGTGGTGGGTGTTTCAAGTGCTAATAGTCTATTATGCATCAGGAAAATGTCGTATGGTGGTCCACACCGATCCGCTCTGATCCAAACTTTTTAAAAATTTACTGAAAATGTGGACCAGGGTGGATCAGGGTGGACCAGGAGGACCAGGGGGACCATAACCCCCCTTGGTGGACCAGGAGTGGTTTTTACATTTTGATGATGTGTTCCTTGGTAGAAAACGCTGCCCCCCGGGTCAACAGTGGTACCCATTATCGGATTGTAGGACCAGACTCAACTTACCAATTTTTTGGGAGATAAGAAAGCCTGGCCGATATACGTGACAATTGGCAATATCTTTTCGCAGACGAGAAACAGTCCTGTCAAGATGCCAATCCTGCTTCTGGCATTGTTTCTGGTGCTGCCAAAGTTCACTGGTGAATCAGCCCGCGCCAACGAAGGCCAGCGGCAGATGAATGCGGATGCCCTGCAAACTGTCTGCAATCTTGTCCTTGTGCCATTATAACAGCTTGTCCAAGAAGAAACGGTAATGGATTGTGCAGACGGCACAACACGCCTTTGTTTTCCCATCTTGTCAGCCTGGATTGCGGATCATGTTAAACATGTGGCCTTGCACAGAATAGGCAGTAAGTTGTGCCCAAAGTGTGAGGTTCCATGCAAGGAGCTTGGTGGGCATCCGCTGAAGATGTATGAGACCCGCGACTACATCCTATATAGAGAGAAAGCCTTGAGGGATGAGCCGGCAGAAGTGGCCGGTATTGCAGAATACTTTCAGCAGGTGGGCATGAAAATAGGAAATAATGTATTCGCCGGACTTGACCGAGTAAACCCCACCGACCTACACAAGCCGGACTCCTTACACAATATTTACCTTGGCCGATTCAATCATATGATGGAATGGGTGGAGAGGTTCCTGAAAAAGGATAAACGGCAGCACGGGTTCGACGATGCCGGTAAAGACATTCCACCTTATCCCGGACTCAGGATACCAAAAAAGGCCTATCATGAAGTTATACAATGGCAGGGAAAGGAAATGCGAAACCCCAGCAGCTCTATTGCGGTCATATTGGCGTCTGTATTGTGAAATCCGGACAGTTCTCAGTATCACGATTTCAAGAGCGCTTTGAAGTGTGTTAGCGTGCTGGTTGACTTCTCTCTCATAGCCCAATAGCGCAGCCATACACCAGATACACTTGTCTACATGGAAAGGTATCTGCAGACATTTCACCAGACCAAGGACATTTTTCTTGAGTTCCGTACCTCGAAGGTTACGTATGCAGAAGCAAATCGTCAGGATCGGGATCTAAGGGAACTAATGTCGAATCAACGTGCTAATGAGGCCCGCCACAACACTGCCGCCAAGCGCCGTTGGCAGGTGGATCAAGAGAGACTTGAAAGGGCCAATCAGCGAGCGGATTTGATACGGCGCGAGAATTACTTCAACTTCATCAAGATGCACTACCTGAGTCATTTTGCCTTCCATGTACGGCATTTTGGGTCCATATTGATGTATTCTACCGAGATCTGCGAACTAGCACATAAGGAGCAGATTAAAGACAGTTACCGGAGGTCAAATAAGAATGAAGCCGTCCGACGGATCTTGTCGCAATATGGGCGCCCGCACGCTCAAGGAATGTGCTTGCAGACTATAGAAGCACTTTTGAAAACAGGTGTGATTGTGGTAGGAAATAGTGGGATGGAAATGCCAACTTCTTCAAGCCGCAGTGCACCTCGGCGAATGCTGAAAGGCTGCACGAACATTGGCACACTCTGTGAGCTATGCCGAGCCCATGAGATCGAGTATTGCGACATGATGGAGGAGATGCTATGTTTTATCAAGCAGACCGCAGCGGATGACCCGCAGCTGCCTGCTGACCCCACCGAACTGGGATTGCTTCCCGTAGAGCGATTTACCCAGCTTGAAATTCCGGTTTCTGACTTTCAGGAAGCTGACGTTTTCCAGATCCACCCGGCCAGCTGCACTGGAAAAAAGGCTTTCCGCAACGGCGGGCTAGAAACGATTGGGTATGGGTCCAGACTGGCGGGGAGGAGAGTTATGGGAATTTGCGAGGATGAGCGGTGGCGCGATTATTAGCACTTGTCAAGATAAGAAATGTTCTAAGCGAAACCGCAGGCGTCTATCAGCTGGCATTGGTTCGCGTACTCGATTCGATCCATGGTGGTAGATTTCACTTGGCAAGCGGATATATACGGGTCAGCAAGTGGTCCACTGGTTGAGACATGTGAATAGTTGGTAGAGGGGCAGTAATTGGACAGGCGCATGTAATTCCTAGTAGGAAGAGGCAATGGATAGTGAATCATAGGATTGATCTGTGGACGTTTAATGATATATATTAATTATATTAAATTATTCTACGGGATTATGTACAGTATTTATGCAGCCTCAACTAGGCCGCGTGAGTACTACAGGATAAATATGCGGACGTTTAAGAAAATATAAATGCGGCCGAGCTGAGGCCGGACACTTAAGGTGGCAATCCCTACCTAAAGTGTCCGGCTTCAACTCGGCCGCTTGAGTACTAGAGGATTAACCTGCGGACATTTAATAAGAATATGAAACTACTGCACACTACGGAGCCCATGGGGGAGGAGCATCTTTTATAAGAACAAATCTAGACGACGTAGGTTTTGTTAGGCACAGAGCTCCCAGAGGGATAAGGGGGTCAAGTTACCCTACCTACACGCACGAACCTCTAAAGAAGACTTAGCAACACCCCCCTTGTAACGGAATCTACTATTATCGCTATTATTCCTTAACATGACGTTGGATATTGTCTATTAGGATTTCCCAGTAACAAATCATTCCTTACCTTGTACCTTCTCTATTGTTATAGTTTCCTATTAGGTAGTACTTTCCTTAGTTCGCTTATTACTACCTTTCGTTTCTTGTACCCAATTGGCAAACCCTATGCTTCCTACTATGTATTACTGGTGTAGTACATTAGTAGCGATCCCTTACTCGTTTGATTCCATTAGGCATCAGGAAAATGTCCGAGCGTGGTCCAAGGTGGTCCTGACCACTCCTGGTTCACCAAGGGGGGTTGTGGTTCCCGTGGTCCACCTGGTCCACTCCGATCCATTCTGATCCACACTTTTTGAAATTTTACTGAAAATATGGACCAGGGTGGATCAGGGTGGACTAGGAGGATCAGGGGGACTATAACCCCCCTTGGTGGACCAGGACTGGTTTTTACATTTTGCTGATGCTACTTGTTTTATTAGTTATATTCTGTCACATCTACACCTTTGTTTTGGGACTTAGTTGTTTTCGCTTCTATCTTAGCGTAGCTTAGCATTCTCGTTTGGACAGGATATTAGTTATGATTTATTTGTATTTAAAGAGCTCGAGATCCCTTAAGGATTCGGACTCTCAAGCCTCACAGGAACCCTCACTTCAACATACTAAGTTGAGCGGTCACTTTACTAGTTCTTAACCTTTGTTATATCTCTTGTGGAGATTTCCATCGACGCTTCACCTCCCTGCTCTTATAGTATCGCCTGATCTCCCTCTGGGAATCTCGCGATACTCAGAAGCAGCTTACACCCCTCCAGCCCCGACGTTGGGACAATATGTCGCCATACATCGCCTGGGAAGTTGCGTCCCCTCACCAAAGACATCAGTAAAAAAGACCCTACTTGCAACACTGTATACGTCGCGGCCGTCCGTCCGACCGGTTCCTGTTCGCAGGATATATGAGAGGAGACCTCAGAGCACCTGATGCAAGTGAAAGCATCTCGATCGGACAACATCACACAGAGTTACACCCACTATAAAAGTGGGTATCAAAAAGAGGATACAAACTCACAGGACGTATCTACCCCAGTTAGGCTTCCTCGGCCTGGAAAGACACTCAGTTGCCAGTAGGAATGCACTATGCTCGGAAAGGGAGTCGGGGAACTCCCAAAGGGATTGTTGGCAAGAGACCAATAACTACAGTCGTAACCATGGGTTCGATTGATAGGAAAGAGTCATGTAATGTTGGGTAAGACAAAGGAATGCTCGCTGCAGACCAAGTCAAAACGGAGCCTACAATACGAAGACTGGCCATCTTCTATTCCAGCGAATAATTGTCTGACATGCGAACACAGGGAGATTATTCGTAAATCTATTCGCAACGGATAAATGTTCATATAGCCATCTAGGAGGACGGGCACTACACCCTCCCCATGAGAGAGGCATACGTGGCAATAAGTTGCGCAAACAAGAGTAGAAAGATAACGGTTGTCAGGATCAAGTTGGGCTCCTATTTCAAAAGAAGTCGAGCTAGGTGAAAGAAAGATACTTAGTTATAGGAAAAGACTATATAGCCCGCGAACACCCAGACGCGGAATATAAATATCGAGGTGTCTTCGTAGCTGCTATCTATCGTCAAGCAATGGAGAAGAGACCTTAACAATATATACACGTTAACAAATATTCATCGTGTCATCTACATTATAAAATTCTACTTTGACCTCCATCTCCCTAGACGAGTTCTCCGAACTACCAACGAACGGGCTTAGTATATTCGCTTGTCCTTAGAATATTACTACCCCCATAACAGGTTTAGCCTCAGCGGATCGTAACAACAAGGCTATTCTCCATACTACGGTATGCATGCCTATACAATGACGGTGGGGGGCAGACTACTAATGAAGCGTTCTGGGATGCCAGCGGACGGATCCAGGCAGCTGGCAGGGGGGGAGTGGCGAGGGCAGCACCCAATGCGGACAATTTGGGAGGGGTACGCCGAACGCCGAAGACAAAAAGGTAAGGTGGCGGACAGTGGTGGGACAGAATGGGCCGCGACAAGCACGCAGTGCGCTTGGGGAAGGAGAAAGGGCCGTCGGGATGCACCAGACATGATACGCAAAGAACACCCGGATGGCCAGGGCGCAGAGGACGCATGGGGTGGAGGCGGCTCGTCCGGATGCGGGCGTTATGCGTCGGGAGTGAAAGTTGTTTTTGCTGATGCATCAAGCACCGAAGAAGAGATCTTATCAATATAAAAAGTTATCACACTAGAAATTGCCTTTACCTCTTTATCACTTTTTATCTGTCCTGATTCGAGTAACTTAGTTACATTATATCACAAGTCTTCCTAGACAATAATCTCCGTTTACGAGTACACATAGGTCTAGCCAGATATTATAATTACTATACTGGCTACCCCTAACAGAAACACCTCTCAGGAAGGTCAATGGAGCACCAAGTGGCGAGCCAGAGGGTCAAATATCGATCACACGCGGTGATCGGAGAAGGGAAGACTGAGGGGGAAGGGCCAGAACCTGATTACTCGGGAGTCAAGGGAGAAGAAGCATGGGCCTTAGAGGCCTTCTTCTTCACATTTTTGACCCATGGAGTGGGAACACAGGCAGCGGGACAAGAAGTATTAGGTCGAGTGGCCAACGGACCAGAAGGAGGGCCGGGAGTGACCAAAGGGGTAACAGGTGCAACAACGGCAGCCTGAGCGGAAGGGGAAGGAGAGTTGGAGGAGCCAGCATGGGGGGAGGAGGGAGGATGCTCGGGCCCTTTCGGGAATGGTTCCTGTTTCTGTTTCTGCCTTTCCTCACACTGGACAGAGAATTATCAGTAGGGAGTGGGAGGGCAAGGGCAGATTCACTGTAAGCCAACCTATCATTGGCATCTTCAAATTCAGCAACCCTCTTCTAGATGTGTTGACAGAGACGTTTGAGGGCAATGACGTGGTTAGTCATCCCGCTCAATGCATCCAACATCTTATTATGTCCCTCACTGTGATACCGGATGTCTCTGGCAACTTCAATCAAGTGAGTGTAGTTTGTAGCTCCCTCAAAGTGGAAGCATTGGGTGAGGATCTTCTCAATTGATAAGGTCGAGGAGTCTGAAAGGTGGGAGGATCATCACTATAGCAATGTCCTCAGGCGTATCTATCATGTGGACAGTGACAGAGAACATGATAAGGGGAAGGGGAGGAAACAAAGAGGGGAGAGAGGATTTTGAGACACATGATAAGACATGCTTGCTGTTGCCAAGACCAGAGGAGTCAGTATTCCACCTATCACCAAGACTTATGGGAATATCCCAAGTCTCAGGTGATCGGGCTACCAAAGGGGGGTTAAGGGGGATTCAGCCACATTAGCAATGAGCGTGATCCGGTGGGGGTTGAGGAGGGGCATCATTTGTGCCAGCAAACTGTTCATGTCTGCAAGAGACTACCATATGGGCAGTTAAGAGCTGAGGAGAGGGTCGCTGCTCAATTGAGGAAAACGACGACAGGGCCAACTCAGAGCTAGCGAAGCCAGAAGTAGTGGCATGGGGAACAGCAGGGGCGGCAGTCTCGATAGGAGGTGGTGCATGAGGAGGAGAGGGAGACGACATATCACCAGATGGGCAATAGTTGGAGTCAGAGGTGGCCTCCAACCAGACGCCAGGGCCATATAAGCGCTGCTCACTGGAAGACAATGCACGCAGGAACGAGGAGAGTGGTATCGAACCATAATTGGTTGATGGCAGTGGAGGAGCCACAGAGGGGATCAACCAAGCAGGAGAGGACGTGGGGGAGGGAGCTGAGAGGGGCGTCAGCGAGGGCCAGGAGGGCGAAGGGACCATTGAGTAAGAGGCAAGGGGGGGGAGGAAACTCCCTGAGCTTGTAAGCTGGGAAGGATCCAGAGAGTTGGGGGAGGGGGGAAATGAAGCATCCTCCAAACGTTGGCTGGTGTAAAGCTCAAGTGTGCTGCCTCTATCAAAGCGACAGTTGGGATGGCATCCATGGGTGAGGAGAACTGCATTAGCAGCAGTCTCAATAAGGAAAAAATCATAGAAGCTCAAACGGGCAACCAAGTCGCGAACAATCACGTTGTGTTTGGGGGCCGCTAGAGGGCAACCAGGGACATGGGCGAACTCCATGGAGGCATATTGTCCCCCAGGCGCGGCATAAACAGTTCGGGTAACGGGCACAAGGCCGCGTTCTTCAGGAGGAGGAGGAGGTGGTGGGTCGTGAGGAGAAGCCATCCTCAGGGCACAAAAGTATAAGTAGTGAGTAAAAGAAAACCAATTCACAACACGTTACGGTATATCGAGGTGGGCGTGTGGGAATATTTGGATTCGGTGTCTGCCTAGATTGATGGAATTGATGTGGGGTGCTGGGGGGTATTTACAAAGTGCTAAAGGGGAAGGAAAAAAAGGTAAGATATGCGGAAAAAAAAAGAAAAAAAAGAAAGCCCATCACAGTCAACAGTAAGGTATTCATCGGAAAGAAAGAGGGAAAAGAATGCTCTGTTACCCAAGCAAAGAAAAACACCATTTTTATCTCTAAAAAATGAGATCCTCATCCTCCTTGTCTCCCAGGAGATCCGGAGCACCCTCGCCTCTATCGCCAGCCTTATCAGTTGCAATAATCCCTACTTCCACCATCTTAGCACGAAGTTCCTTGTCTGCCTCCTCAGCATCACGATGCTTTTTCCCCTGCACTTTCTTGAGCCTGTAAAATTCCTCGCGGTCCAGCTCGTCGAGCTCGCTGTTAATGTACTTGATCGTGTTCTCCGTGCGAGGGATGATAACATGCTCGATAGCATTAACACGGCGGTTAACAACTTTGATAACGTCGTCGAGGATTACGAATGCCGTCTATTTTCCCCACCATGGCCATGCAATTAGCCATACGTCCATCCCTATATTTAGGGCTAAGTGGAAAACATACCTGTAAACTTGCCAACTCAACCAATGTCTCCACCGCCTTCCCATAAACCTCCCTGCATTGTTGCACCTGTTGCCCGCCCCTGCCCAACCCTGTGAGACCAAAATCCGAGTTCCCCTCCGCGATGTAGCTCTCGAATGCGGGCAGCAGTACACCAGACACGTTCTCCTGCTTGGTCCTCACGCGGAACCTAGCCGTCTTGACGCTCTCCTGAACTTGGTAATTCAAGTTGGAGCCGCCGCCCGTAGCGTACGTGACCTCTGCGAGGGAGAAGGCAGCGATCGACATCACGCGGCCCATCTTTCGTTTGGCTTCATCGATGCGGTGGGTTATCTCGCGGAAACGTTTGGTTAAAGCCTCGGATTTTCGCTTCAGTAGACTGTGGCCTTTTTTTTTTTTTTTGTTAGGACATACCTGTTAGATTTGGTTGTGCGCTTGCTGAAGAGGATGGGGGATGGGGGACGAACCTGTTTCGGCACCTTTGAGCTTGGATTTCATTAAGCCCAAGGACTGGCGGGTTGCGAAGACTGCTTCGCGGTTCTAGCGATTGGTTGGATTAGATCTAACTTTACCGTGATGTGTGGAAAGGAGAACTCACACCGGCTCCCGACATGTTGACGACGTTCCTGACGGTAAGTGGTTGCGGTGCAGTAGTGATAGGGGTGGATCTCCGTGGGGTTACAGAGGTGTGGAGGTTAGAACTGCAGCTTCGGGAGTCTCCATCGATATTGTCTCCCCGCTATCGGGCCTAGTGACGACGGGGGATCCCTAGTGACTTGATTTATGCTAACGGGCGTAGTGTGTGGAACAGCGTTTCGCGAATCACGATTTGTGAAGGAGCAAGCCTTATGACAGTTTACTAGTACACTACACTCTATCCAATAAAGCTACACTCCTACCCATAAACTCCGCGCTGATGGAAGGATACCGTAGCATGGTCTTGGCGATAACAAAAGCATGGTGGAAGAAGCTTTAGAGGGCTGGTGTGTAAATACCCTTTGCTATTTTTTCAATGGGCTCTTCCACGATTTAGAACTGATGTGGGAGTGGTTTGAAACCTCAATTTCTCTGCTGAAAAGCCACTCTGGAGACATTTACACACCTACCCTCCTTAGCTACTTCCACTACCCCTTCCCCTGGCGATAGTGTCGATCCTCTTCTCTGCCAAACTTCCCGACCGATCTTGGTATAAGCCAGGGTAGAATCATTGCATACAACCACTACCTTACAACATAGACGATGACAGTATCGAATTTCCCCACATTTTATAAATACCAATTGATATAAACACGGGGAGAGCGAATGAGATGGTGGGTAAACGATACGCGGAAATCTAGTAGCAAACTTCGAATATGCTAGGGCTATTTGCTGTCCTTCCCCCCGCTATGTTAGAGGTATTACTATTGAACCTATACTCCAAGAAGCTATCCTCCTGACTGGTAGGTATCACGGAGTATGGGTCTCACCTAGAGCCTACGAAATACTCTGTAAGAAACCTTTCGGTCTTCCGCCATTTACTGAATTTTTGACGGTTGGTAGGCTCGCTGTGATAGCAAAGGAAAAATAAAAGGGAAACCGAAGTGACAGGACTAGGAAACAAATATAAGAGGGTAAATTGGTCGCAAACTCGCATGAGACGAGTGCCACGACATTGGTCCCCGATACGTAGCCACCACTTCCAACCGATTGAGAGCACTTGCGGAGGGATCAACAGAGGGTGGAGAAACTAGAAAAATTATGGGCAAGAGAAGAAACTCGGAGGAATAAGGGGAAAATTTACTAAATGTTGGTATACGAGACAGCTCCACCACGCGCATCGTTTAAAAATGTGCTCGGAGTATATTCGGATCGAAGCTCATGCTCCCCACAATATCATCGGAGAAAGAAAGATCTTTTTGGTATGTCCTGAGACATGTTGGCTAAGATCTGGTGTTAGACAGTGTGGTTTGTGATTGATGCAAATAGAGCTATGCCATAATAACACATAGATTGGGGGGGTGCCGAGAATGGGATAACAGGCCGGGTGAACAACTGCCACCAGGGCCCATTTGTAAATGGAAATGAGAATATAGGAGGAAAAGGAGGGGGGAAATGGTGGGGGAAAAGAAATGCGG
>Ga0307507_10008308_pt1 | contig 14453 bp, 23 predicted proteins | sample 7_EM_MG_FD_207223 | JGI IMG/M metagenome (GOLD analysis project Ga0307507, IMG submission 207223) | Populus trichocarpa ectomycorrhiza microbial communities from riparian zone in the Pacific Northwest, United States - 7_EM | ecosystem: Host-associated > Plants > Roots > Unclassified | place... | reverse complement strand
GCCGACATTACTTTGGCTCTGAAGGGCTGTCCCTCAACTGAGCCCAAGGTCATTGGCCAACCTTCTTTACTTTGATAGCTGGATCTACACCGGCCCACCTATCAATGAGAGGGTATTCTCTCTCACCAGCCGATCAGCTCCCACCATCAACCATGGCCTGTTTGTAGTGTCGGGGCCCTCAGTGTTCATGGGGGAAGGTCACCAATACTTGTGATATGTTGGCTTCTTGGAAAACTGCCCTGACTGCATCACTCTTTGTGCCTAGGCTAGGACGATGCCAGCTCAGGATATTGTTGTCAAATTCATTGACCGCTATGGGCAAAAGGCACACCAAATACTTGCCAATGAGGGCTTGGCACTGAAACTCCTCTATTGCAGATCACCATGCCTCAATGATGATGAATCGTCCTATCAGTCTATCTCCATGGTTGTCATGGAATACATTGATGGCAACACGTTTGCTGTGGCAAAGCAAAGAATGTCTGAAGAATCGATAAAAACAGTATGGTCAACTGTTCAGCATGCCCTGGTACTGTTGCACCATCATGGATTGGTCTTTGGTGATCTCCGTCCATGCAATGTCATGATTATGAAATCTGGTAAGGTCAAGCTAATTGATTTCAACAGGGCTGGGGAGGAAGGTCAGGCCAAGTATCCTTCACTAATATCACCAGAAATTGCTTGGCCGGAAGGTGTTGGAGCTTTGGCTGGAGAGCAAGACTTGGACATGTTGAGAAAATTAATTTGAAGGATATGAAAGGCTGATGTCTGGGACCCGAACAAAGTTTAGGACATTTAACCATGTTGTACAATAGCCGTATTCAAAGCTGGACCTGCAACTCAAGCTTGGAGCTTCAAAATAGTTGAAGGTCATTATATAATCAAAATTTAGAGGCCCACTTTGTGACTAGTTGTGACCAGATGTGCTTTCTTTGGTAAACACGTCAATTACCATCGTTTCCACCTGTCCCACACTCTTTTACAACATTCATAATATAGCTATTAATCAATCTGACACATCAGCAGCTCCTCCCGGCAAACAAAGACTCCCTGACATCAAATGGGGCTCCAACAACGGCAAACTCAATTGGCAGCTCATCAAGCAGACTGAGAACAAGGAAAACCGCCATGTCTTCCTCAGCAAGGCCAAAAAAACTGATGTACATCGTCTTTCAACATGTTTTCTTTTCTTACATATGTGCTTGGCATAGAATACAAAAGGAGACTCAAGGATGAAGGTGTAGATATTTCGAGATAACATGGATAATAAATAGGCTTCAATATTAGCATTGCAAGAGCCAGGAGCCATGGATTAGATGAAGACAAATGGTGGTTATCTGACTGATTATCGGCGTGACAAAACACTGCTTAGCGGACCTCTAAAACTTGATTATATAATGATCTTCAACTATTTTGAAGCCCTGAGCTTGAGTTGCAGCTCCAGCTTTGAATGCGGCTAATCTACATTTGCTGATCTGGTGGCTCAGGGTCCAATATTCACAGGAAACTGAGATGCCGCAATTTAGTGCCACTGTTATTATTAACGTTCAGACTTGAGCTGATGAATGCCTGGTAAAATGTAAGTACTTAGCGCCGAGGGGCACTGCTCATTAGGCAGCAGCCAAAGCTCTGGAGAGGGATGCAGAGAGTGTAGATGTGGCAGTCTTAGACGATCACACATTTAAAAGTGTCATTGGGAGACCAAAGCTTGAAAGGGTCCCTAGAGCCCATGGTTCCTCTTAGGCCTTTACCCTGTTGCAATCTTTGATGCGGCAGCATGAGGCCCGCCTTGCTTCAAAACTCATATAAGGTGCTGCATAACTTTTTGTTGACCCTCTCCTTTACTTGTCCCCCCCTACTGGCCCACAACACCATAAAAAGTGTACTCTCTCCCTTCAGCATGAACACAGGTGCTATCCAAGACACCCTTGTAGGTCCTGAATTTCAGCAACAAATGTCTGTCCTGACGTGTCTCTGCCCTCTCAGAAACTCATAGTTATTGGCAGGATGGTAGAGACCGCTTGCCATGCTTCCATGTCAGCCTGGAATGGTTTCATGGACTGTGCATTTTCTATGATATGTTCTCCATTGTACCGACACCATAGTAGCCTTCTTCCTCACTGCACATTTCTCTCAAGAGGATTACCCATATGACTGGTATGATGTCGCCCTAAACTTTTCCTTGCCATCAACTGCTAACCTTCAGATCCAGGTTAATGCACTGGCTTTTTAAGATTAGTCTAGTTTACACCTGAGGATATGCCGTAACACTTTGTAGGCAACCCGCTTGGGGCCAAAGCAGAGAGTTCGAGATCACCACATGCTCAGTTGGTCCCAATGGCATGAATTCAGGCAATACTGTCATATACTTGCAAACACCGACTGTGATTGTAGTCACATAGATTGTGCACAACACACTGTAGTCTGTGTCATTGTGAGATGTGCACAACGCTTGCACAACACCATATGCGGGTTTCTGGGCCCCTGCCTTCCGCATTTGGGGTGCCTCGGGCCACTACGGCTTGGCTTTCACAGGGTAGGCTTTGGCACCTTACCAAAATAGGTTACCTCCCCCTTTGGGTAGGTCGGCAGCATTGGGCGTCATGGTGGGTTTGTTTGTGGCTACCATAAATAGATTGCGCCTTCTTTTGGGTATGCTGGCGGAATCAGATGGTGGGTTTTTGGCAGCTATGCATTAAAAATAAATTCGATTGTTAGGCTCGGCCCTTCATATGCGTGTCCATTGTGCAACAGCATGCTTTCAGCCACTGTCACCCACAATATTGATCTAACGTCTTCTTTGGTTAACCTGACACCGGTGGTGATGAATCATATATCAATGAATTAAGACTTAGCACAAGCTTTTGCAACAAGGCAGAAAAAAACCAAGGACTTTGACTTGATGCGAAGTCTTGAAGGTTAAGGAGGAGAAGTGCCTCTCTATATTTTTAATATTTGGAACTTTCTATTGGTCATTTGGTTGAGCAGATTATTTGCTGATGTCAATCCTGTGTTTATGAGGAAGCTCTGTGTTCAATTCTTGCCTGTTCAACTTTTTTTGAATCATATTTACAAATGTACCTCAACCATTCGAGACTAAGGGCTCCCTCTGAAATCCAGACTAGCTCCACATTTTATAAACATAGGCTATATATTTTGTGCTGCAAATACAACAGTGTTACTCATGCATCTGGTACCCAATAATTTGGCTTCCTCACTTCATGGCCACTTCAAGACTTACGACTGCCCTCCAGCTCCTTACCACCCTCTGGCTCCTTGCGCTTCTTTGCCTGACCCCCTGACCCCTTGGACCCCTTTTCATTGTCCCCCATCCCATTGGTTCCTTTACCCAATGCACCTGGTGCTCCTGCTGCCTCGGATTTTTTGCGAGCTCTAGTAAGAGCTGCTTTCTGGTAGAAGGTTAGCTCAGTCGAAGGTGCATTATTTTCCTTATCGCTTTGACCATCACCTGAAGGAGGTGCAGGAATCATATTGTTTGAAGGTGTCACATCAGTGCTACTGGAAGGAGAAATGGCAACAGTGGACTGAGCTACAATTATGGTGCTGATGGTGCCACTGGAAGGAGGTGTGGGGTTGGCGCAGCTGGAGGGAGAAGAGGTGATGGTGCCAGTGGGAGGAGGTGTGGTGATAGTGCTGATGGTGAAGCTGGAGGAAGGAGCAGTGTTAGCACCAGTGGAATGAGGTGCAGGGGTGGCTCCGCCAAGAGCAGATGCTGTATCGCTGCCAGAAGTATTTGCTGCATCGCCACCACTGGAGGGAAGGGTGGCATTAACGCCATTTGTTTGTGGCTTCTTGATGGGATGTGGTCGAATTTGATGGTGTTCCTGGGTTGTACTGTCTGAGAATGCCAAATTGGCATTAATGACTGTACCGTGGGTGGTGTAGTTAACCGTGGTGGATGTATCTGAATTCAATGAAGAAGGAGGGGCTGAAGAAAGTGGAGTGGGAATAAGTGTGGCAGTGGGTGCCAAAGATGGAGGTGATTTGGGAGGTGTTGTGGTAGAGTGATTGATAATGCGACCAAAGGTGAGTGGATTGGTTGGGCAGTACTTTTCCCTCCCCCACATAATCCACATGGACTCCAGTGGATTCCACTGGACTCTACTGGACTTCACTATAAATTGGACTGTCAGCCATGCTCAAGCCAAAACTGGATGCCACTGGACTGCCAGTCATACTCAATACAAAACTGGACTCCACTGGACTCCACTGGACTGTCTGTCAAATTCAACACAAGACTGGACTCCACTGGACTGTAAGCCATGCTCAATACAAAACTGGACTCCACTGGACTGCCAACTATATTCAAGACAAAACTGGACTCCACTGGACTCCACTGGACTGTCAACCATACCCAGACACAAAACTGGACTCTACTGGACTCCACTGGACTGTCAACCATATACTGACACAAAACTGGACTCCACTGGATTCCACTGGACTGCCAACTAAATTCAAGACAAAACTGGACTCCACTGGACTCCTTTGGACTGTCAACTGTATACTGACACAAAACTGGACTCCACTGGACTCCACTGGACTGCCAACTATACTCAACACAAAACTGGACTCCACTAGACTGCCAATACAAAACTGGACTTCACTGTACTCAACTGGACTGCTAACTATATACTGACACAAAACTGGACTCCACTGGACTCCACTGGACTGCCAACTAAATTCAAGACAAAACTGGACTCCACTGCTGTCTGTCACACTCAACACAAGACTGGACTCCACTGGACTGCAAGCCATGCTCAATACAAAACTGGACTCCACTGGACTCTACCGGACTGTCAACTATATACTGACACAAAACTCCACTGGACTCCATTGGACTGTCAACTGTATACTAACACAAAACTGGACTCCACTGGACTGCCAACTATATTCAAGACAAAACTGGACTCCACTGGACTGTCAACCATACACAGACACAAAACTGGACTCTGATGGACTGCACTGGACTGTCAACTGTATACTGGACTCCACTGGACTGTCAACTACATAATGACACCAAACTGGATTCCACTGGATTGTCAATCATGTTCAACAAAACTGGACTCCACTGGACTGTCAACCATATACTGACACAAAAATGGAGAATATATACTCAATCTGAAACATGCATATTGTGAGGAAGATAAATTCCTGTGGATATCCAGTGGGGGATTTCAAGTTCAATCCCTGTATGATTCTTGCAAATTCCAATTACTATGTTTGTTCAGGACATTGAAACCTTTTCAGTGTTGCATGATTTGTGACTCAGCACTTCCTTAATTTTTTGACAACTCAGTGTAACTTTTTCTTTTCTATATAAATATCTAACATCAGACTTTTTGAGCTGTTTGCAAGTGAAATTTGGTCTTCTGCCCCTCCTGAAAACAAGATTTCATCACTCTGTAAAAAAAAAATTATTTTTAGCATGCCACTTAATGTGCTTGTAAAGTTTTAGAGTAAACTGTCAAGCCAATCAAGAAGAATCTGAGAGAATATTTTATCACTTTATTTGCCTTGTGTAAGGTAGTGGACACTGCTAATGTCATGTGATCCAACCCAAAACACTCATTTTTTTCAGAAATACTCCACAAATAGATGAGCTAATAGTTATATGCAAGATGAGAGACTGAGATGAGAGAGACAAGGAAATAAGACAGAAGCAACTTTAATATTAAGGATAGAGATTATTGGTCCACGCAAAATGTATTTATACAGTTTGTGAAAAATAATGCTTGTGAAAGGAGATGGGGGAGAATGATTACAGGATGGTGATGGTACAAGAAGGAGAACAAGGTTCAGTCATGGAGTACAACAGAGATGGGGATGGAGGATGAGAGAGGGATGAGAGGAGTTGGAGTTGGAGTTGGGTTAATCGTGAGGAGGCAGCATCAACTCAAATTCATTGATGGCTTTGCACCCTGGTACTTATTTAGTGGCCATTTGCCAGCCAGGCCTTTGATTTCCAGTCAATTAATATAATCTCTATCCAATGTTCTTCTCTATGCTTATGGGCACTCCTTATTCATTTACATGCTGCCCCCACCTCATTGTTGCTAATGTCATGTGATCCATACAAAATGACTCATTTTTTCAGAAATACTCTCAAATAGATGAGTTAGTAGGGGTGATGTGAAGTAGTGGTAATGTGAGTTGAGAGACTGAGATGAGAGAGATGAGGAAATATGACAGAAACAACTTAAATATCAAGGAGGAAATTTTAAGTAGGCAAATATGCTCACCATCTATCAATGTAGGGTATGCATATTCAGTCATAGATATATCAAATCTTCATTAAATCTCTTAAAAATAATGGGTATTTAGAGGCTCAACTATTTTATATAACCTTTTTAATTTTCAGAGTAATGATAGTTGAGGGATCAGAGATTTGACTTAGAAGAATTTCATGAATTATAACTCAAGAGAAATAGAGTAAATGAACATGTATTCCAAAAATATAACTATCTACATATAATAACATGGATGGGGGGGGCTGGGATTCAGAGTTCAAGTATGATTCAACTCAGAATCATTTTGATAATCAACTGAGAATTGTACTTGGAATTGATTCAGAATCAGCCAGAAACATGCACTCTGAGCTCTCCTCAGGCTTTCTTCAAAGTACCAAACAACCGGCAGTTGCTTTAAATCATCAGACATTGGAGGTGTCATAAGGGTTTGTACAGAACCATTATTCAAAGCAAATAGATATATTAAAGTGTGTGAAAATGTACAAAGATGGAAACTACTAAATAAGGAAAAGCAATTATAAATACAAAATGAGGAACAACAAAGTCATCGTTCGTAAATATAATTGATGACAATGACACATGACGAATTGGGTTCATGTTAGAGAGGAGGGTTGGAATGGGGGTGCTCACCGGTGTGTCATAACATGTATGACAATGATGAACGAAGACCGATTTGTTCGTTGTTTGGTTGCCAAGTCGCTCTCAGCGATGTGGCACCTGGTTCCAGTATTCAAATGTGTGTGCCATGCTTCCTGGTTTGCAAACGAGGTGTTAGCGAAGGGGGGGCAAGGGAAATGGGATGGGGTGCTCACTTTTTTGGGCTGTTTCTCATTCCCCAGACCCATGCCGCATATGTTTCTGTGGGCGCTTGTCATCCATAGGTGATGGGGTTTTTGGTGTCCAGGGGTGCTCGTTGTCTGTGGGTGGGACATTGTCATCTGTGGTGCATGGTTGTCGTTCATGGGTGGGGCATGGTTGTCATTGGAAGAGGGTGGTGGTGGTGTGCCAGTTGTTGTGTCGACATACATCATTCGCTGACCTGCGTGCGTTCTTCCTCATTGGCGTCGTTTGGGGTGGTGCTGTGGTGACATGGGGGAGCGATCCCGATGGGGACGAGGTCCTGGGCAGCTTACCATTTCCGAGCACCCATGCCACGTACGGTGGCATGGGCGCTGGCCCTCGTTCACTGACCTGGGTGCGCGGTTCCTCATTGTCATTTGGGATGGTGCTGTGGTGATGTGGGTGAGCAATTTTGAGGGGTATGGGGTCCTGGGAAGCTTACCATTTCCCAGCACCCATGCCACGTACGGTGGCATGGGCGCTGGCCCCATTCGCTGACCTGGGTTGCACGGATCCTCATTGGGGTTGTTCGGGCTGGTGCTGTGATGACGTGGGTGAGCAGTCTTGATGGTGATGGGGTCGTGGGGCAGCTCACCATGTCCGAGTGCCCATGCCACCGTACATGGCATGGGCGCCGTCTCTCGTTTGCTGTCCCAGGTTGGCTGTCCTCTGTTGGGATCGTTCATGTGGTGACGTGGCAATAGGTGGAGTCGATGGCAGTCGACGTGAGCAGTGGACCCATCCAGTACTTTACAGTGCCCCACCTATTCCTGCAGGATTCCTGCAGGAATCCAAGCATTCCACTGGAATAGGACTGGAATAGGTTGAAAAACCATACATTCATATACAAATAGACCTATTCTTTCCATTTGGCTAGATAAATTTACACTAATATACACTTCTGCACACTTCTCTTTACTACTATTTAGTTATCCTCATCATCTTGAACTTCTTCATCTAAACCTAAGTTTTCCTCCTCATCTTCATCTGATTTCTTCATCTCCTGTTTGTGGAGGACATACTTTGTGTGGTAGAATAACATGGTGTGCAAAAACCAGTCAAAATTTCCAGGTGTCATACGTTTAAGAATTGATTGCACTGGATCCAAGCCACAATAACTTGGACCAAATTATTGTAAAGAAATTGTAAAGAAATTTCAAATAATTTTACAGTAACAATGTCTGAAATATTGTAAAATTATTGTGACTTTTCTTAAACAAACAACAGTATTATCTATAGAAAAATCATAATAACTTTAAAATTTTTCAGACATTGTTACTGCAAAATTATTTGAAATTTCTTTACAATTTCTTTACAATAATTTGGTCCAAGTTATTGTGGCTTGCATCCAGTGTTGATATCCACCAAGCCATGCATTTAGTTGTTCACAAACCTAGAATAAATAGTGTTGAGGTGAGATTGAATCAAAATAGACTAATAAATACCTGTGTATTGAATGCTCGCTTTAAATATGCTCTACCATTCTTATCATATCCCATCACTACAAGGTTTGGAGCAGATCCATCTTCAGGTGAAGGATTACAATATTTTCGGCATAGATAGTCTAACACTCGATGATTGATATAGTGGTAGGCATCCACAATAAATCGAGTAGTTTTTTTCCAAATATCCCAACTTCCATTTGCTACTGCAGTTGCAAACACTTGACAACCTTTATCAATACAGACATAATCAGGTCTTGATTCTTCAGTTGGATAAACTTTTCCTAGAAAGTTTAAGATATTTGTTGGTGATTCTGATTTTGCAAACTTTGTCCATGCAATAACAACACCACAAGGTGCACAAATAGTTTCAACACAATAGAATATAGCTGCACGGAAGTAATTTGGAGGTAGTCTTGGTTCTGCATTTGGATCATCATGTTGTTGAGGATTGGGTCCTCTGTGATTAGGCTCCCAAGGGTTATTCTCCCCAGAGCGTTGTAACATTCGGCGGACTCCAGCTTGGTTGTGACGTTTACTGTTTTTTGCATGTTTACGCCACTCTGGTTGGTGTTGTTGACATGCAAGTGTCCTTTCTAGTCTTCTGTTATTACAATCACAAACCAAGCATTGAGAACCAAGAACTAAGTGATGTATATCACATAGTGATCCACCACGAGAGTTAGAGAGATCATTGGTGCAATTGTCATATGCACAGTGCTAAAACAATTATTGTGAACAAATGAACTCAGTAGAAAGAATCTAAAATTATTTACCTGAGGACCCATGACTATACCATCAAGAACAACCATTCTTATATTTGGAATATCATCAGTATCCATCTCATCATCTGAAGGGACTTCAGGTGCATCAATTTCCATTTCTTCAGGAGCTGTTTCCAAGGCAGGAATATCATCATCTGTGGCATCAACACCAACAACAGCTGCTGGATTATTGAAAACCACATCAGTTGTATCCTTGTATTTTTGAGTACATTCATCACATGCATGTTTCTCTGATGCTCTAATAACTCCATCTTCTCCCAAAAGTGAAAATGCCTGAGTAGTAACCTCTTTGATATTTAATCCATCATCAAATTCAGCATCAATTCCAGATTCCTCAGCAATTGTGCAAACAGATTGTTGAACAAATGCTTGCCAGACATGAGCATGGGTAATTGAAAAATCTTTGGTTCCATGTGTATTATTCCAGTACTCTGCAAATGCAGATGCTGAAGCATGGAAGTTATACATAGCATTTATGACTGCTGTTGCAAATCCACGATCAGCCCAGATTAATTGGCCAATTTTCAAATATTTGGCTGAGTTAACATAGACTCGTTTTAAAGTGTTTTGAACAGTTGATGTATCTTCAAATCTTTCATGATCAGCTGCATATAATGTTTTGCAGTTTGGACACTTTCCAGTGAGCACAGGGACATCTTGGTTTACTGTCTGCCCTTTGATTAAAGTAACCAATGGTATGTCACAAGCTTTGGTAGATTGACGCAATGATCTTGGAGTACAATCTTGGGTTTGACATGCAAATGAAGATGGACAAATGACATAAGCTGGTTCAATCTTGCTATGTGATGGAGGGAGTAATTTCCCTTTATAATTTCCCTTCTCATCAAATGTTGACAGTTTTAAACACCCAGCTAGCTTGTCAAGCTTTCCAGCAAGAAGTGTAACCTTTGTCTTTTTATCTGGCTCTCGTGCAAGTTCATCTTCACTGAATAAAGTTTCAGTTCTCTTATTTCCAAGTTTGTCCACTAGTGCATTGCTTAGTGCAGTTATCCATCCTGTAATTTGGACTTTGTATTCATCACCACATATCCGCTGTTGTTGACGAAAATGAAGATTTAATAAATCGGGATTTTCAAGTAATGTGGATGAGACTGCAAGAACGGTAGCCAAAGAAATATTGGAGCCAAATATTGATTGTATTGCATCACTAAAAGTGCTGAATGGAATATTTGGAAATGGACGTTGCACTAGAGAGGTAGCAGATGCAGATGGAACTAAACAAGACAAGATCAAGAGCCAGACAAGAATCCAGTGCTGGGATACAAGAGATATAACCATTGAAACAAACAAAAAAGTAGATCTGAAAAAAAAAGTAAAACTATTGTACAAATCAGTTCATTCAAGTTCAAAGCATATTCTGAAAGAAGAAAAAAAAAGAAAAAAGTCACAATATTACTTACTCAGAAGCCTCCTCATCTGAATCTCTTGCCTGCCTCAACTTCTTGTACTTTCTCTGCACTATTGGTCGATCTCTGTCTTGATTCTTCTTGGGACTGTCTGGAGCTTTTCTCTTCCCCTTCAGATCACGCTTCTTCAGCTCTTCCTCACGATCTTTCTTGTCAAGCCATTTCTTCAAGTCAGGAAAGCCCAGCACTCAACTGCCTCTTAAGCCCCACAAATCCTCAGTAGCAGGGCAATCCTCCTCCTCATTAAGCCAGTCTCGCATATCTGGGTATTCCTCAGCTCATAGAAATGTTGGCTTCCACACTTGGTAGAACTGAGTCTTTGCGATGAAGATATTGATGAAGATGACAATGTTAGGAACCCAGACAGCTCCATCATCAAACTGTGACTTCCACTCAGCATCCTTGCTCAAGCCCATGACTTTAGGCATAGCATTTGTGATAGCCTTGAACTTCTGATAGGCTGACTGTAACCCAGACTTATCCAGAGAGGCAAGTTCTCTGTCAATCCCAAGATATTCCAAGAGAAGAGCTTTGTTAGCATTAGAAAGCTTTGAAGGACCAGTTGCCTCAGATGTGCTAACAGAAGATGCAAGAGACTGTCCACGAGACTCAGAAAGAACTGACAAAGAACGAGGGACAGATCCTGAACGAGAACCTAAAGAGACAGAGCGCTGATGAAATGATGGTGGAATTGCAGAAGCAACCATTTTCTCATGGTCATTTTCCTAGATATAATTTGAATAAAATTCAAACCAAGAATAGCCAATAAAGCTTACCAGAAGAATATGTGTAACTTTACCAATGTCATCCTCCTCCCAAATAGCATCCTCATCATCCTCAACTACAACATTATAACGGCCCATGATAGACCACTGCTTCTTATCCAAAATATAGACACGATAATTGTGATCTGAGATGAAGATTTATTATGCTTTATACACTAACTGGGCAAAAAGATTGTCTGGTCATTTTTTGGACAAAGTTGGTGCTATAACACAATAACCAAACATTTTAAGAACTAAGCTCTGGTGTATGAAACATAGCTAAGGAGGTGTAGATTGTACATACAAAGTTTAGGGATGAATAAATAAAAACTCAGAATAAGGCAGGGCATTGACTGTGACAGCTCCCAAAAATGGAATGTGACAAAATGGGAAATTCTGAATGACTGCAACCTACTGAAAGCAATTCACCATTTGAAGAAAAGATATTTTAAACACTGGATCTCCCTGCTATTCTCATAAGCTCCATAAAGTCTCTGGGCTAGAAAATTTATATTCTCCCCTAAAAGGTAAATTTGAATTTATTCCCCATGTTATGTATTTTTTACTAAATATATTTCTTGAATTAACATGAAATGACTCCCTATCAATGTTTGTGATGCATATAGTACAAGAGGTAGGTGGGAATGTTAAAATAAACATTGCATAATGTCTGTAGAGGCTAATTCCCAGAGTTTTTCTGAAATTACACAAGTATCCACAACATTCATCCTTCTTTTCTGCAAGAAGAAAAAATGCTACCATCATTTTTAATTAATCCATAGAGACTCAGGATGGCCTTTAAACAACACCTGAAGTATAGCATGATAGCAATTAACTTTACACTGGACATAACTTGAAAAATCCCCTAAAAAAGAACCTTTTTGCATCCAGTAATCATCCAGGACCAAGCTTTGACATTCTTTTTGGTGAATTGGGGCTGAAAATATTACAGAAGGCACTTCTCTTGCTTAGCAACACCATCCCAGAGAAATAAACAGATGTCCTATTTATTCAAGCCTCTGACACCTCTCAGACTTTTCTAGGCATGATTTAGAAATCCCTCTGTCATGCTTCAGTGAGCTTTGTGGGCCATATGAGAAGCATCTGTGTCCAAAGCTCAAGAAATGGGTAGAAGCACTTAGAATTAACATTTTTCAACAACTATATTGACTGTAACCCTTGGAAGTAGGGTTTCTGGGCATCATAACGACTATATGTCTCTTTGATTTTAACAGTTTGTTGAAATTTAAATAACCATTGCCTGCTTTAAACCTGTGAATGTGGTCAGATCAGACTATGGAACAGTAATAGTCATGTAGCTGTACAATACTATGACAATAGATGCCTTCTCCTATCAATGCTAGGAAATATTTTTAGCTTGAAATGTAGAAGGAGGTGGATCAATTCAAATTTACCTTTTAGGGGAGAATATAACTTTTCTAGCCCAGAGACTTTATGGAGCTTATAAGAATAGCAGGGAGATCCAGTGTTTAAAATATCTTTTCTTCAAATGGTGAATTGCTTTCAGTAGGTTGCAGTCATTCAGAATTTCCCATTTTGTCACATTCCATTTTTGGGAGCTGTCACAGTCAATGCCCTGCCTTATTCTGAGTTTTTATTTATTCATCCCTAAACTTTGTCTGTACAATCTACACCTCCTTAGCTATGTTTCATACACCAGAGCTTAGTTCTTAAAATGTTTGGTTATTGTGTTACAGCACCAACTTTGTCCAAAAAATGACCAGACAATCTTTTTGCCCAGTTAGTGTAGATTTATATATAATCAAATACTTACTGCAAACAGGGGAATAGCTCTTGGCCACCTTTTTCAGAAGTGGGCCCAAGGTTTCAAAACAGGGAGACTTGACGTTCAAATGTGAGGCGGCATTCTCAATGACAACATCAGAAGGAGGTTGTTGGACGATTGTGATGTTAATGCGACCATTAGAAAGAGGTCTGACATCTTGGGGCACCTCATCAATAGGGTCACCTATATTGAAAGAATTTCCAAGGGCACACCCACGGAAAATGCCCCCAGTAGAGCATGAAGACCCATTACCAGGTACTTGTGTCTTGGGAGGTGCCAAATTGGAAAGATCAATATCTATGAAGAGATAATAATAAATGCGTGAAAAATAATAATAAAACAAAATATTACCCATGGCCAAGGGCTCCTCATGGCTAGAACCAGACTTGGCCTGATGACGACCTCTTGGTGGGTCAGATTGGATATCTTTTTCATCACTACCCTCATCACCCTCATCACCCTCATCACCCTCATCACCCTCATCACCTTCATCACCATGTTCCTCGTCATTCTCCTCACCACTTGTTTCTTCATGTCCAGCAATAACTTCAGGTTCACGGTTGATATGAGAATGGCTACTTGAAATGGTAGGAGCAGGGGGAAGGAAGGAAGGAGTAGATAATTTTCCAGTATGCTTTGGGGGTGCAACAGTAGTGCCAGCAGCTTCAAGAGCTTGTTCAACTCTACCAACATGACATTAGAAATAAAAAAATAAAAAAAATAAAACTAAAAGAGCTCACAGTGTCAAATGGGCTGGGACACCCTTGTCATTCTCAGCCTTATCTCTGGCTGCTTGCTGGGTACCTGACATCCTGCATAGAATAGTTACTATGCAAGTTCTGGTATAAAAATAAAATAGGCCACACACCTGGCTTTTTTTGCCTTCTTACCACTCTTTCCCTTTGTGGTGCTCTTCCTAGCCTTTGGTTCTTCCTCTCCACTCCCCTCAACATCGCTCTTGGTGGTAGCCTTGGTGCGCTTGGTGTTTGTTGCCTCAGTATTGGATTGGCCATGTTTCCGGCCTCGGGGGGGGGGGGGGGGGGGGGAAAAAACCCCCGGTTTTAAAAAAAAAATTTAAATTTCAAAAATAAAAAAAAAAAAAAAATTTTAATGTAAAAA
>Ga0307507_10008307_pt1 | contig 14453 bp, 4 predicted proteins | sample 7_EM_MG_FD_207223 | JGI IMG/M metagenome (GOLD analysis project Ga0307507, IMG submission 207223) | Populus trichocarpa ectomycorrhiza microbial communities from riparian zone in the Pacific Northwest, United States - 7_EM | ecosystem: Host-associated > Plants > Roots > Unclassified | place... | reverse complement strand
CTCTGCACGACGCTCTGCACGACGCTCTGCACGAAGCTCTGCACGAAGCTCTGCACGAAGCTCTGCACGAAGCTCTGCACGAAGCTCTACGTACAGAGGCTCTGCACGAGGCTCTGCGCGAGGCTCTACGTACGGAGGCTCTACACGAAGCTCTGCATCGGGTCCCCGCTATATTCCCAATAACGTCTACACGTGTCTCTACCTATGTAGCCGCCTTATTTTTTACCCTTCTTTCCTTCCTTACATCCTCCCTACCTAGGGAGGCACTAGAACGGCAGCCAGCAGAGGACCGTTGCTAGAACTAGATAACTATCGCTAGAACCAGACGACCGTTACCAGAACCAGACGACCGTCACCAGAGCCAGACAACTATCGCCAGAGCCAGACAACTGTCGCTAGAACCAGACGACCGTCGCCAGAACCAGACAACCGTCGCTAGAGCCAGACGACCGTCGCCAGAACCAGACGACCATCTCCAGAGTCAGACGACTGTCGCCAAAACCAGACGACCGTCGCCAGAGCCAGACGACCGTCGCTAGAACCAGACGACTGTCGCCAGAGCTAGACGACCGTCGCTAGAACCAGACGACCATCGCCAGAGCCAGACGACCGTCGCCAGAACCAGACGACCGTCGCTAGAACCAGACGACCGTCGCCAGAACCAGACAACCGTTACCAGAACCAGATGACCGTCGCCAGAACTAGACGACTGTCACCAGAGCTAGACGACCGTCGCTAGAACCAGACAACCGTCGCCAGAGCCAGACAACAACAACTAGCCAGCGAGCACTATAAACGATTCGATTGATTGATCAAATCAAGGTAGCACAGACAGGTAGGCACAAATAGGGAGATGCTAACGGGTAGGCAGATACAGATAGGTAAGTAGATACAGACAGGCAAGCAGATGCAGATAGGTAAGCAGATGTAGACAGGCAAGCAGATGTAGACAGGTAGGCAGATACTAACGGGTAGGCAGATATAGACAGGTAGGCAGATACAAATAGGTAGGCGATACAGACAGGTAGGCAATGCAGATAGGTAGGCAATACAGACAGGTAAGCAGATATAGATAGGCAAGCAGATATAAACAGGTAGGCAGATGCTAACGGGTAGGTAGATATAGACAGGTAGGCAGATATAAATAGGTAAGCGATGCAGACAGGTAGGCAATATAGGCAGGTAGGTAAGTTAATAGGTAGATAGGTAGAAGAGAACCATTGCTATATTATATTAAATTATCTAAAATAATAATATTTATTTTGCTAGCCTTATAAATAGCTTTAAAGTAGCTTTTATTTATTTAAAATATATTATTAGTATAAAAGAGGTAAATATAATTATGGTTGCCAAATGTGCAGATTACTGGTAGATTGCGCGCAGGCTGCGTGTCAAAAAAACATAATATAGGCTAGTCGGTCAAGTTGCCAAATGACCTCAACTGCGCGCCAATTGCGTCAACCACCAACCATTGAGGCCATTGAAAGGGTACTATATTTTGCCGATAATAACTAAGGCATTCTTAATATCGCCTCGTCCTGTCCTAATAATAGGATATTAAAAGACATTCTAACTGATCTTCCTTTAATAGTTAACTAAATAGGTCCTATTTTAAGATTAATAACGCCCCCTCTATAGGCTATCTAATCTCCTAAAATTATTATAAGTGGATATAGGTGTTTCTTTTGTCTATATAGTAACCCTATTCTTTTTACTACCTTTGGTAATATGTGGTTCCTAGTTGCTCTACTATCTATTAACGCTTTAAACTGCTGATCTTGCTATTTAACTTGTAAATTTAGGTGTTGTCCTTAAATTCCTTTAAGGGTTTAAAGCTCTAATACTAGTTCCCTCTAGTTCTATACGCCTCCCCTTTTCCTAACTGTTGGCTACTAGATTCTATTTATACTTAATCTAACCTTAGCTAATACTTAGTTTGTTTCTTTTCCTTTATATACTATAGATAAGTGTTTTCTAGGCACTTCTACTACTGTTGTCCATCTAGGTATTCTTCCATAAGGAATCTTCCTGGTTAAAGTGTTAAGTCTTTTTAACCCTATACTTCTACTAGGTGCCATCTATGTATATACTTAGCGTTTCTAAACCGCTTCTCCTTAGGTGCCTAATATATCCTTACTAGGTACTTCTGGTTCTTGTCTTTTAGTGCTCTATATATATTGTAGGTGTTATCCACATAAGCTATCTACAATAGTATATAATACGCTAGGTGACTTAGGTTAACTCTTAGTTTGTTTTTGTCCTTAAGTTTAAACCTATACCTAGTTGACCTAACCACTGGTATCTCTGTTGTGGGTATTAAGATTTGTTATTTACTTCTTTAGTCCCTAGATCCCTTTTTTAGGTTCCTTAATATTATAATTAATGCCCCTTTAATGTGACTTATGCGTTTCTCTATAATAGGTTAGTCTTAGACAACTTTTTTATTTAGCTATATATAAAAGTCTTCCTATTTATCGTTGTATTATTGCCTATACCACTTTCCGTATAACTGGTTTAGTGTGTATGGTCTATCTATTAGAAAGTACCTTGTTATTACTATATTATAACATCCTTTAGTATATCTTTCTTTAAACCTGGTTAGGATATCTAGATCCTCTTCTTATTTTAATTTATCTAACTATTTTACCCTAGGTGTCCCTACACTTGGCCTATTAGTAACTCTTTGTACGGGTGCTCTGTCCCTTATATAACCTAGTATAGCTGACCTCTTGTCTAGCTTTTGCTCTTGCTATACAATGATTCTTGTTTTAAACTTATCTATAGTTTCTTATTTTCTGCGTCTTATAGCTAGATCCTTATAGTTATCTTACTTTTTAATCCTAGTATTAACTGTTTAATCTTTAGGCTAAACACTATGTTTACCTGGGATTGCTAACGTTTTTATTTATTCCCCAAACTTGTAGTTCTTAAACTTGCGTCCTATACTTATTCGTTTATCTATAAACTAAATAGCTGCCCTTTCCCATCGGTTTTTGTCTGTTGTAGGTCCTTAGGTGTGTCTTATCTTATCCTAAAAATCTTAAGCTTTTTGCATCTCCTCTTAAGAATCTTAAGCCTGTGGCCTTTTACCTTTATTAAGTAATAAGCTAGTACTAGTAGTTATCTACTTACTTAGTTTCTTCTAAATATTGCTCCTATTATCTTATAAAGCAATGGAAATCGTATCTAATAGTGTTATAATATCCGTTACTAAACCCTATTTTATAATAGTCTTAGTTTCTGCTTCTGTTTTAACTTCTCTAAGATCTGCATGCTCCTAGTAAGCTGCCTTTATTGCCTTATTATTGGTAAATGCTTCGCCTATATTAAACTTATTGTCTTTAATGTCTAATCTATAAGCTGGTTTATTGGTTCCTTTAAACTTAGATAACACTAGCTCCTATAGCTAATAGCTTACGCCGTACTTAGCGTCCTTATAAATTCGGCATGCGTTGTTATAACAATATGCAAAACTGTTAATTGAATACTCTTTTATTCCTTATAGTGCACCATTATCCCTCTGTATATATGTGCCGTCTGCTAGCCTGGTTCCCTTTACTGCGTAATTACTCTAACTACCTCTATAGTCTCTGGCGAAATGACCTTGTTTTCTATAATTTATATAAGCCCCATCTCTAAACTATTTTTCTTGCTGTAGAGTCCGCCTAAACGTCTTCTACTGCTAAGATCTCTGGTTTAGCCTCTGTTTCTAGGTCCTTTAATTACTAGATCCTTAACCTCTAGGTTTTTATAGTTTCTTTTCCCACCTTTAGGTTTCTTTAGTACTACTTAGGTCTATTAGCTCTGCGCCATTCCGTAGTTTTTAACTTTATATCTGTTGTTGCGTACTCTGCGCCTTATATAACTATAGAACTCTATCTTGCCCTTTCTTAGCTTGTTCCCTTTAATAGATCCTATTATTAATCTTTATTAACTGGTCTATTAACTCCCTTAGAGTATCTGTATCTTCTATTAGGATAATTACATCCTGGACTTTAGCCTTAAGTCCTTACTTATACTATACTATAAGCGCCCTATTATTCCACTTAACCTATATAGCTAGTGTTTAAAACTGCGTTATATACTTAATTACTAAAGTGTGTTATACTAAGTTCTAAAGTTTCTGTTCCGCTGTCGTGGTTGCTTTAGGGTCTCCAAATATTTACGTTAACTATTCTACAAATCCGTTTTAACTTGCAAACATATACCATATGTCTGGGTTAGTAGTTGTTATACTGTTTACTTATATCTTTATAAGGTAAGGCTTAAACTACTCTAGAGCTCTTCCTAATAAAAATAGCCCTACGTATACTGCCTGGTCCGTAGGTGTTGCTAACTTCGCTCCTTTCTGTATAACCTTAAAATACATCTGCGTAAGAAACCCTTTGAGCTTTAACTTCTCTCCTAAGAATTATTTAATTAAAAGTAACTTAACCTTTACTGCTCTAATTCCATTAATGCGTTCTTTAAGTAGCCTACTATTATCCTATAAGCAATTAACCATTTCCTGTAACTAACCTTGCGTAACTACTTAAGAATCTGTATCTGCTATACTGGTGTCTCCTAACCCTAAGGTTATAGCTGCCGTTGACGTCGTTGTGACTGGTGCTTTGGGTGGCATATTATTTAATCTTATTTAATACCGTAACCTTAGTAGTAAATATATAACGGAACCTTGTAGCAGGAACTACAGTAGGTCCTATTATTAGGCTAGGTATATAGGTAAGAACAGTGTTAACAACATAATAATAACTAGTAGAGTGGTTGCCTAATAGATTAACTCCAATTATATTCTAAGATTTACTATAAAGAGAGAACTATCTGGGTAGGGACTGTGGTCCTTTAAATATACAACCATACGCCTAAGAAATCCCTTCGCTCCGTGAGGTACGTGTGCTCTGTATACTCCGTACAGATTACACAGATTACACAGATCACACAGATCATATTATATAACCTCGGCTACCATTCCTCGTCACATAGTTCCACCAGATCCATCCTAGACCGTGCCTATATTAACTAACTAGCTTCCTCCGACTCTTCTCCAAGTAGTTATAACATTGTACTTAAGCTGTCTGTAACATATATAACTATCTACTTAGGTTTTACCTAACAATGCCCCCCCCTTTAAAAAGGATTGTCCCTAATCCTTTATATACTTAAGCCTTAATAAAACCCCATAAAAACCTTAATAAGGGAAAAAAATAAGAGGGGAAAGAGCGTTTAAATTTTATATATAGAGAGACAGATAGTATATATACGCGGCACGAGGATATTAAGGAACTTTAACCACTAGTTAAAGTTGTTTAATTAGTTAGATTTGCTTTACTAAGACTCCCCATATTTAACTAAGCTAGTAGCGATTTTCTATCCCTAGGATAGAAAATCCTAATTAGTCTATTTAGGGCTTACCTAAATTTAGTAGACCATTAAAAATATTCCAAAATATCGCTTATATAGGCAGGTCGCTAGTACCTTATAGATAGGTTATAGGTTATTTATATACAGCTAGACTTATAGGTAGTAAGGCAATATACCTATTAAATCTACTACTAACCCTATACTTTGGCCTTATACTATACTGGCGTAGCGCCGTATATACTTTATAGGTAGGTTATAGATTACTTATATATAGCCAGATTTATAGACAGCAAGGCTATATACCTATTAAATCCACTACTAACCTATGCTTTAGCCTTATACGTTATCTATATAGTATATATATAGAATAGTATATAAGTTATTAGTATAGGTTACTACCAGTAGGTTACTAGTAGGTCTTAGACCCTAGTTAAGTAGACCTATTCTTTAATATAATAATCTACTAAGTTGGTATAGAGTAATGGACTAAGTTTAGAAAGGGTGCTTTCTAAATTAAGCTTTATTAACGTATGCTATAGCTTCGCCTATAAGTCGCCTGCAAGTTACTAGCATAGCTAGGTTGCGTTAAAGTATAGCTTATATACGTTAGGAAAAAATTTACTAGCATTAAATTTTACTTTTCTGCCATTTCAGCATTTCCTAGCATTTTAGCAGCTAAATACGGCATTTATAACTAAGTCTTAGCATTTAGCTGCTAAGTGCTAACTATATAATTTTTAATTTTTATTAATATTAGTAAGTATATATAAAAGTATAAAAGTATATATTTTAAATATTATTAATATTAGTAAGCATATAATAATAATTCATTGCTTAACGTCCGATTTGGATCCCTATTGGGCCCACGCGGACTACTCCTTATGTATATGTGGGGAGAAAACTCTATTTAAGAAAACCCCGTGATCCATCTCCCCGCCTTTTGGGACTCGCCTGCGAGGCGCCTACGAGTCACCTGTGGTGCTCCTACTACCTTACTTTTTGACCTCCTTGGGAACCACTGCTGCCGTAACAAGCCTACGGACGCACTAGTAGTAAGCATATATAAAAGTATAATTTTATAATTTTAATAATTTTAAATATTAGTAAGCATACATAAAAGTATAATTTTAATTATTTTAATTATTTTAATTATTTTAATTATTTTATATTTTATAACGTACTCAATAAGCGAGTTGATTAGACAAGCGAGTCGATCGCCTTAAAAACTTACCAAAAAATCAGAAAAATCGCACCTTAATATCTTAACAACCACTTAATAATAAATTCTAAAATTTTGGATTTGGACTTTTATATACACTCTAAAGCTTCCATTAAAGTTATATAGTAAATAGTTTAGTAGTTTTTGAGATATAGTAATATATAGTAATATAGCCTTGTTTTAGACCCCAAATTTTAATATCTTAAAAACTACTAAACTATTTACTATATAACTTTAATAGAAGCTATAGAGTATATATAAAAGTCAAAATCTAAATTATTAGAATTTATTATTAAGTGGTTGTTAAGATATTAAGGTGCGATTTTTCCAATTTTTGGTGAGTTTTTGAGGCGATCGACTCGCTTGTCTGATCGACTCGCTTATCGAGTACGTTATACGGAGGTCGGTAACAAAGCCAATTGCACCTTCCTAATTAGGCAGTTATATCACCATCCACCAGAAAACTCCCCATAGAGCCTCAAAAGCACTAGAATATTTTATAGAATCTATCTAACTGTTGTTTAGGTATAAAAAATGAGCAAATTAAGGCCTAGAAGCTACTGCTTTAGAAGTTAACGGGGTTTCTTTACGGTCGGGCGGTCGGGCGGCCGAGGCGCCCAAAAACCGTGCGACCGTAAAGTACGTTCCTTTATGCTTTAGCAGAAGCTTCTATAACCTTAATTTCTAATGTCCTTAGTATCTACTTAATACCTAGATAGATTCTATAAAATATTCTAGTGCTTTTGAGGCTCTATGGGGAGTTTTCTGGTGGATGGTAATATAACTGCCTAATTAGGAAGGTGCAATTGGCTTTGTTACCGACCTCCGTATACTTTATTAATAAATATTAAAATTACTACCCCTGAAGCTCTGCATAAAGCTCTACACGAAGCTCTGCATAAAGCTCTGCACGAAGTTCTGCACGAAGCTCTACACAAAGCTCTGCATAAAGCTCTGTACGAAGTTCTGCACGAAGCTCTACAGAAGGTCTGCACGGAGGTCTGCGCGAAGGTCTACACGAAGGTCTACACGAAGGTCTACACGAAGGTCTGCACGAAGGTCTGCACGAAGGTCTGCGCGAAGGTCTACACGAAGGTCTACACGAAGGTCTGCACGAAGGTCTACACGAAGGTCTGCGCGAAGGTCTACACGAAGGTCTACACGAAGGTCTGCACGAAGGTCTACACGAAGGTCTGCGCGAAGGTCTACACGAAGGTCTACACGAAGGTCTACACGAAGCTTTGTACAAGGCTCTACACGAGGCTCTGCACGAGGCTCTGCACGAGACTCTGCACGAAGGTCTGCGCGAAGATCTGCACGAAGGTCTGCACGAAGGTCTGCACAAAGGTCTGCACGAAGGTCTACACTGACCTGACGCGTTGTTATGACTCGGCGTTGTTATGACACAAGCACAGACCTGACCCCTGAGCACTGACCCTATGCCTACGTGTACATATATCCTGCCTCACCTCCTGTACCCAGATAACCGTCATCAGAGCCAGATGACCGTCACCAGAGCTAGACGACCGTCGCCAGAGCTAGACGACTGTCGCCAGAGCCAGACGACCGCTGCTAGAGCTAGACGACAAACCGTTCGAACGACCAGCCAGCGAACACTATAAACGATTCAATCGATTGATTGAATCAAGGTAACATAGACAGGTAGGCATAGACATGTAGGCACAGACAGGTAGGCGCAGACAGGTAGGCATAGACGGGTAGACACAGCAGACAGACAGACAGACAGACAGGTAGGTAGGTAGGTAGGTAGGTAGGTAGGTAGGTAGGCAGGCAGGCAGGCAAGTAGGCAGGCAGGTAGAAGAGAACCGTCGCCATATTATATTAAATTATCTAAAATAATAATATTTATTTAATAACAACCACATAGGAAGAGCAACGCTTATCTATTGCTTAAAGGGAGTAAGATATACAGAATGCGCAAGAAGGGCATTATATATTAATTGCGCATTAAGTATAAAATGCGCATTAAGTGTAAAATACATATTAAGTGCAAAATGCGCAATTAGCTGCACCGTGTTATTGGTTTCTGTTAAATGCGGCAGTATGCCGCTTCTTAGTCGATACCATACGCTATACGTTGCAATGCGCGAAATGCTGCCAAATGCTGCAAAAATGCTGGTAAATTTTTTCCTGGCGTAAGTCATTTTTCAAGTTATATAGTGTTCATGTATTTTCAGAAAAAAAAAGTTCTTTAGAACTATATTTTTAAATTTACGGAGATCTCTTTTTTTCTTTTCTTGTTTTTATATCATATCGCTTACTAGTTTCTCAGTTATTCTGCCATATTAGCCTCAAATTAACGATTTAAATTTTTTTGGAAATTCGTTTCTCGGTTTTCTATTATAGCGATCACTTAATTATTAGTTTTTCTGATATCCCAATCTTTCTTTCTTGCTAGGAAGAATTATTTAATATACGGCCTCTTGCTATGTTAACTTAGGGTTTTATCTATTTCCTTTTTATTATTTTCTTATTTTTTCCAAGAATTCCTTTAAATTTTAGATATTAGATCTCTTAGTGCTATTGCCCTTACTACTGCCAAAAAGGCAGCATACTAGAAAAGATGGCTGTTAGAAAAGCCGTTAAAGGTATATTTTTTTCTTAGTAGCTCTAAGAATATACTAATTTTATCTAGGAGGATTAAGATAAAGACCTGGAAGAGAAGTTAAGGTAAAAAATGTTATATTTTTTCTTGGTTTTTCTAACATTTTAGGGCTAGTTTCTGGGGACATAAGGACGTAGATCCTAGATGCTACACCTACTATATCCAAAATACTATAGGTTTTTACTATTTTTTAGACAAGAAATAACTAATTTAATATTTTTTTAGAAAATGCCTCCTAATAGTAAGATTAATGGCACTAAGGCAGTTAAAAAACTTCCTTATAGCTGCAATTACAAAGTATATTATTAAAAATTCTAATACCTGTAATTTAATTTCTTACTTTACCTAGAAATCTATTTTTAAGCTTTAGTGTGCGAAAAAGGGCCTTTAGGAAGTAAGAAATCTAGTTCATTTCTTATATATTTTAATAAAATTAACTTTTTTTTAGGGAAATTCTGATCTTAACAAAAATAATAGAATGCCTAAGGCATTTAGAAGACATAAGTCTTATCTACTTTCATTTTTTAAGATTCTTTTTAGTACTTTCTTAGTTAAAAAGGTATTTAATTCTCGTGATAGTTGGATAGGACTTTTGGAGCTCTTGCTGCACCCGGCCCAAAAAGACCAAACCAACCAAAAGAACCCTGAAAAACACCCTAATAATCCCCTAAGATGCATGTATCACAGGGAAGGCATAGGTGGAACAACGGTAGTATATAGTCGCGCGCAACCGCCAGACCCATACCTAATAATGGCCCCCCATAACAACAACAAGGACGGGCGAATACTATACTAGAAAGCAGAAATACCCCAATTAAAAAGGCATCTAATAAAATATAAAGCCTATTAAACGCGTCTAGTATCTAGAACTATAGGGGAGTATCTATTAGCTATTACAAATTAATGCAGCTAGTAGAATGGCTCCAGTCTAGCAAACCTTAGGCGCCCCTTTAGTAAACCCTTAATTAAATCCTCTAACGGCTAAACAAAATTGAAGATAAATAAAAACCCCCCCTATAGGCGAACTATACCTAGGCTGCCGTAGCTGCGCTCCTATAGTATAGGGAACCTACCCCCCTAAAGATAACAACCGGGTATACAATCACAATACAACCAAATATAGAAAAGGTAGAGAAACTTAGGGGATAATTAGAAACAGAAGTTCTTATAGAGATTTATAAGGAGGTCCACAACGCCGTCGCAGTCCAACACCTTAGGAGTAGAGACATTAGAGTCACCCTAAAGAACCAATAGGCAAAGGAACGGGCCGTAAGGGTAGGGGACAGGCTAGGAGAGCGTATTAGCATAAAAGTGCTTTATAAAGATTACCTAGTTAAAGTCCTGTCGGTTCCCATAAGCCTTAAGGTAGAAAGGGGACGCTAGGCGGATAATACAGCAACTATATAGGAGATAGTAAAACAAATGGAACGCCTTATACTAGGACTTATAATTACCTAAATCTAATAGCTTTAATAGGAAAATACAAACCAAGTATATAATAAGAATAATAAGAGGATATAAGGGGCGCTAGAGACTTACTAGGGAGATAATAAATAAATGCATAGCTCCCTTATTATCAGCGTATATATACTAGGAATGCAAAAACTCCTTATCCAAAAAGGAATAATTATAAATGGCCTTATATACAACATAAGGCTCTATAACTACAGACTACACCTAGAACGATGTTATCGCTATATATAATAGGGACACACCCAATCCATATACGCAGCACAGGTGTGCTGCGGCCACTGTGCAGGCCCCTATAATATAAGATAATATACAAATTAAGACTAAATAAAATGCGTAAACTGTTACCGAAGCATATATAAGGCATAGAAGAGAGAAGACTGCATTAAATATAGAAGACGGAAGGAAAGGGCTTAACAGCTACAGGAATAACTACACGCTAGGTTATACAAATGGAAATAACAGGTAATAAGCTAGGGGGACATAGGTGTCTTCTTAGCGTTTCCTACCTTTAATACTAGGGGGCTAAGCTAGCTATCCCAAGCCTTAACGGGCCAAAAGCGACGCTATGCGACATTACCAGACCGAATAGGGACATAAGGGATATATAGGACACAAGAGAGAGGACGCCTAGTAGGAAGACCCCTATAGACGGCTATAGTAAGTTCAAGGCCGGGATAATTAAGAATTAGATTTAACGCGGCAAATATAACATACGCAGCTAGCTTATAAGGGGCATACAGCTAACTAGTAAGAATAGGGGAAGAACCAGAGGCAATAACAGACTCAGATTTAGAAAGGCTAGTAGGAATACAAGATATAGAAATAGAAAGCTCTATATAAAATAAGTAGTAGCTAGGGAGTAAATATAGGAGACAGAAGTTCTAAATATTTTAGAGAAAGTGGAAACAAAAGAAGTAAAAAGTAAAGGAGAGGCAAAGGACCCCCACTAGGGGTCCGCCACTTAACTATTATATAGTATAACTGCGGCAATACAAACCACCATCTAGTAAGGCTCCTACTAGACAGTCTAGACCCAGAGAAATACCATATTCTTGCCATATAAGAGCTGTATTACAATACCTATATACAATCAATATACTGCCCCTAAGGATTCTAGCTTCTGTATAAACCAAAAGCAGCCATACGCGTATGCTTTATAATTAGCAAAAATATCAGCCTTGCCTTATAGTTATGGCAGGCAGTTAACCTAGATATTGCAGTTATAACCATCTAGATATATAGGGGACTAGTATAAATTATTAATATCTATAACCCTAGGGTTAAAGGGATAGCATAGATAGAGAATATTATATCTATAATAAGCTTACTAGAAACTAAACACGCGGAGTTTATCCTACTAGGAGATATAAACCTCTACTACCTATAGTGGGGGGGCATCCATGTTGCTGTTAATTAATAGGTAGAGTGCCTACTAAGAGCTATAAATAATGGGGGCCTTAAGCTAGCTACCCCCCTAGGTGCAATTATATGGCAATAGGGCACTACTAAAAGTACAATTGACCTTATGATTATGGACAAAAACCTATACTAGAGACTTAAAAGGTGCTCCCTTAAAGAAGAATGGGTACTTACCTTAGACTATATCCTTATCCAGATATAACTAGATCTAGACATTAAGGCGTAACCAAATAGCAAAAGATATGTAATAAGGAAGCTTAATATAGATAGCTTCCTTAATATAATTAAACAACAACTTTAAGACCTAGAAGAAATCCACCTAATACTAAATAAGCGAGGCTTATTGGCTACCCCTAAGGAAATTAATTAAAGATTAGAAAGGATCCAGGCAGCAATTAAAAGTAGGCTAGAAGAGCACTACCCGGTTTTAAAACCGGGCCCCTACACGCGACACGCGTGGTCCGTATAATGCGCAGCCCTTATAGCCAACTAATAACAAGCAAGGAGGAAATATATAAGCAGCCACAACTCTAAGGACGAGAGATAATATAAAGACACAAGAAACCAGCTAAAGAATACCCTAAAAAAAGAAGTAAGGAATAACTAGAGATAGTTTATAAACAAACACACTATTAACCCAAGTCTCCCCTATAATAAGGGCCTTTGGACCATAGCAAAATAGGTAAAGAAAAAGGTGGGACGCCTAGTAAAAGATCTACACCTACTACCCCTATAAAGAGTAGGCGAACTATAGGCTACAAGCAACAATAATAAGAAGGTAAAGATCCTTATAGAAAGATTTTTTTCTTAACTGGCTCTAGTAGACCTTAGCGATATTACTAGTAAAATACCAGTGACTCGCCTAAGGGTTGACAGCGATATAATAACTAAAGAAATAGCTAGAACTATTAGCCGCCTCTTAAATAACATAGTACTAGGACTAGATAGGATTCTAAATAAAGCCCTAAAGACCTATAGACTATTTATAGCACCTTAGCTTGCAGACGTAGCCAGAGTATACTTTGCAATAGGCTACTACCTGTAACTTAGAAGATCCATAACGACGGTCGTCTTATAAAAAGAAGGTAAAGTAGACTACTTAATTCTAAGAAGCTACCACCCTATTGCCTTAAAAAACACCCTAAGCAAGATCTTAGAAAAGGTTATAGCGGACCATATAGCAGATACGGCAAAGAAACACGCCCTACTACCACAAAGCTAAATGGGGGCAAGAAAGAATCGCTTAACGCTATTAGCACTTACACTACTCGCTACTACCATTAAAACTGCATAGGCTATACGAAAGGACTTTATAGTATTAATACTTAGCCTAGATATTAGCGGCGCCTATAATAATATACCCTATAAGCGTCTCCTATATATCCTTAGGGCAAAGGGCTTCCCAGAATAGATTATTTAATTTATTTAAGGATTTATAGGCCAGAAAGAAATATTACTAGTCTTTAACGGATACCAGAGCCCCCCTATCGCAATTATAATAGGAATACCATAAGGATTACCTCTATTGCCTATACTCTTCCTCTTCTTTATAAGCAACCTACTTAACACCTTTAAGGAAGGGGCAACCTAGGGGATAGGCTTTTTTAATAATACAAACCTAATTACATATGGGCCAACAGCTGCAGAGAACTATAGGACACTAGAGAAAGCCTACAATATCTATATAGAATGGGTAAGATAATATAGAGTCTAATTCTCACTAGAGAAATACCAGCTAATCTATTTTATAAGAAAACGTAACTAATCTGTAGATTTTTAGCATACAATCTATATCTAAGGCTTTGGGGGTCAACCGGTTTAAGGCCTAAGGGTATTAGGAGTATAGGTAGACAGTAAGCTCCAGTAGAGCGTATATATGGCGTAAGCGGCCTATAAGGGCCAAGCACAGTATATCGCCATATCTAGGATTATTAATTCTATATAGGGTCCATGCTTTTAGAGGTCACGCCTACTATATATAGTAGTTATCTGGCTAACCATAACATATAGATCTAGCATTTAGGCCACTAGAGAAACCAAAAAAGGCCCCCCTAAATTACTCCTTAAACCACTCTAAAAGGTCCAAATAGCCTGCCTTAGGAGTATAACAGGCGGGTATAAGCAAACGGCCATAGTACTGCTTAAGAAGGAAGCCAATATTCCCCCTTTATAACTATATATTAAAGCCAATGCAATGTAAAGGGTGTAAAAGGAACGTAACTTTAACATTATAAAGTATATCAAGACACGCCTAAACAAACTATAGAGGGACCCTAGGGTGCCCTATAGGAGAAGGAACCAACAACCCTAAAGTAGGGAAGATATATTAGGAAAACAGGTAGAGAAAGCAGAAGA
>Ga0307507_10008306_pt1 | contig 14454 bp, 15 predicted proteins | sample 7_EM_MG_FD_207223 | JGI IMG/M metagenome (GOLD analysis project Ga0307507, IMG submission 207223) | Populus trichocarpa ectomycorrhiza microbial communities from riparian zone in the Pacific Northwest, United States - 7_EM | ecosystem: Host-associated > Plants > Roots > Unclassified | place... | reverse complement strand
CGCTTTTCCCCTTAAGTACACAAATTTGTTCTATGCTAAGCTAGTCGAGTGACGGTATGAAACATTCACGATAGTTTGCGTGCTGCTGCGTAGTTTTCCCCATGGCCATCCACGTGACCGACAGTACTGTACTCGAGTACAGGTAGAATCCCATAAATAAGCCGCACGGAAATTGGAGCTTGAGAGATCCCGTTGCCTGGCACACCCAGCTCCCTAGCCCCCCTCTTCTCGCAGTACCGGTATTTTCGATCAAAGTTAGAGATCCGTGGGCTCCTTTTTTTGCCTCCCCTTTATTTTCTTTATTTTCTTTCTTTTCTCCATCAACCCGACCTGCTAAGGATGACTCATCGTGGCCAGGCGGGGGGGCAGGGCACTAAGCCTTTGCTCCCATCGGCGTTGGCTCACCGTAGTGTTTTTTCACTGCTGTGGTTTTGGTGATTCCGGTGTTTCGTACGCAAAATCCCCCCTCCTTGCCTATGCTCCACCCCCCTTTCCCAGGTTTCGGCATAGGGCAGCGGCTCTATCAGGCAGCACACTGGATTTTGGAGGATAGTGCGCGAGTCCATGATGCACGACTGATGTAACATGAACCCTACGACCGCCTCCCTTTCATCAAGCGCTGCCAAAGCGACCACATACCGGCACAGCAGCACACCACCACTGGACAACAATCTCCCCAGCCATCCGAGCGACTCAACATCCATCCCCTTGGAAAACAGGGCTTTACCACGCTAGGCAAGGCTAGCGGAGCATCCTGAGTCTGGAATGTGAAGCGGGCGCCCTCCTTCAGTCTCAATCCCATGGGAGATAAGATGCAGTTGGCGAAAGAGAACGAAAACGTGATGTCTAAAGTGAGAAACTTTCCCTTTGAGGACGAGAGCCTTCCTAACAACCTTAGACAGGACCACCAACGGCCCAGCAGCGGAAGCGTCGGAAAAAGAGTCAGAACCTCCTCGAACCATGACTTAAATTTACCTAGCACAAAATAGTAGCCGAGGACAACGAGCGGCGGACCAAGTGGAAAAATGATAAAAGGAGATGCCCTGCCATCTCCGCTTTATATCTAGTCCCCGTCTGCTGCGAAATCTCCTTCTTGAGGCCATTCTCCACCCACTTCTCTTATTCACCTCCCCACCACCGTCTCCTGGGTTCAGTCTCATATCCGAGGATCCTTATGAACGTGTTGAAAGCGCTAGCGAGAAGTACGCCTAGGACGAGGCTGATCTACTGACTCCAGTGGTAGTGCTGGGAGCTGCGGGATGCTACAGGGGGTCCGAACGAGCTTGCATGGTTGGCGTTCCTGCCGGTATAGAAGACGCCGGCGATTTAGGCTGTAAGGAAAGCAAGGCCGATGCCGATTGAGATTATGAATCCGCTACGACAGTGACATCTGCTACCAATCTTAATATCGCAATCAGGAACATGACCACCCAAAAAATCTCGATATATGAACACCCCTCTCGCAAATACTAACACCAGCCACATTCCCTCAACCCTGGCTACCATGTCATGCTCACCAAAACTTACCCCCATAGAAATTCAAAAGAAGAGACATCATTAAGTCCAGTGTTAAACGCAATCTCCCGCGGGGTCAACACATCAATAACTGAGGCCACCGCAACAGATATGCGAATGCCCCCCCCCATCGTGACCGTCACCGCGTCTATTAGCACTATGGCCGGCCTAACCCTAATATTAAATAGCCCCCGGAAACGCGGAAGAACCACACGCCCATTGCTAGGGATGCTCCAAAGGTGCGCCAACGAAGAACGTCACCGGTATGCAGGTTTGGGCTGTGTTCTTGTGTCGTTTGCGACGTCTGTGGTGCCAGTGGTTTAGGTGCCGACGAACCCGCAGAGCTGTGGAGGGCCACCAATTTGGGATCCGAGGAAGTGGGAGGTACGGATTCTACAACGCCAGAGGAATGTCATCTTTGAGAATAATATCCGAGTGTTGAGGTTAGAAAGCACACTCACGATCTTTTGTATCAACACCCATCTACCTCGTGAACAATACCCTCGAGCACCCTTGGTGGAATAATGGCAGATTATCATACCCTTCATTGGAATGCTAATACCAAGGGTGGATGTTGTGTCATGTAGGGGGAATGGAAGTGCTGGCTATAAATTGCCGGCAGAAATGGGTCTAGCGGGGAAATCGTGACTGCAACTGAGTCTGGGCCCCATTCCCGCAGTGTTATGAGTGTTTCCTGCCGCGGGATGGGTTTCGGCATCATTAAGGGCTGTAGTGTGGTCTATTGCTGCATGGCTCCCCCGTTCGGAAGCCTCTTTTTCTCACTGCAGCTCACTGGTTAAAGTAGGTGCGAGTGCGAATTGGTGAAACCCCAGATGCTCTATGATATAATGGCATGTTTATTATACTCAGCATTTAATTCACCATGTCAAGACAAGTAGCAATACCTCCAAGATAAGAATTTTGAGCTAATACACCACATCTATCACCTCAACTAAACCACAAACACCGTATGATACCTACCATCATTGTTGGAAGTTTAGAAAAGATCCAAACGGCAACAACCAGTCAAATTACCCCCCGAACAAGGACAATTCAAGCCCAAGTATCCCCTCCAGATACCCTTCGGGGATATACTCACGCTCCAAACCAGCTCCCTCCACAAAATGGTTCAGGCTCACCCATGCTCCCCCTCATAGCCCCCTAAATAACAAGCCTATAGCCAGATATAAAAAACTACACCAACATCCCACCCCGCCTCCATTCCACGTGAAAACCTAATCTAACCCCCGCTTAGATCCAACCCCATCAATATCACCGAAGGAAGGAGAGACTGCCGACACCGCTCACCTATCCACGGTAGTAGCTACTGATGCTCTAATGGAATCTATAATGGAATGATGAGTGCACGGAGGGAAGGAAAATAGGAGGAGGTGGGCGCACAACACCGCGTGCTGGATAACTTAAGTCTCGCAAGTTTCGGTAGCGTGAAGGCACTAATAAAAACAATTCCCGGGGGTCTAATTTCCAGCTATCATACCCTATCAAGTCTTTTATATGTCGGTATATCACCTACTTCATCACCGATTATACATTAATCAGTTCCACCCCATCTTGCGACATCAACCCAAAAGCACCTCGTTCGCTACTGCACTCATCAGAATACCCAAACCCACCCCCACAAACCTCACCCGCCGGAGACCCAAACCCTCCCCCAGGGCACAACCACGAGCAACCACAAAAGCAGATAACAATACGGTGCCAGAGCCATAAAAAAATTTAAAAAACTCCGTCAAGAACAGGATTCGAACCTGCGCGCCCGAAGGCATCCGCTGACTTAACCCTTTCTAGGATTTAGCAGGCGAACGTGTTAACCACTCCACCATCTTGACATATTTAATTAAGTAATCCGAATAGTCATCCCTTATTCGAAATATATTTAACAATGATATCCAGATTAGAAAGTCTTTACTTGTTAGAGTGCCAGCTGTGCTGTCAGAATTTTCCGTTGGCGGGGGTGTACTAGCGAGGCCAATCCCGACAGAACTAGTATACCGGTAGTTCTGGAATGCTTCTTGGACGGATGGTATCGTAGAGTAGATTTGGCGTGGTGATTGCAAGGATTACGCCCGGTAAAGGTACGGTATGGCTGGGATTGCTCTTGGTGTGACCAGGTTTTCGTAGGTGGAATGACATACGATAGTGTAATAGCGAACTGTTTCCTCCAGTATTTTTGAAGACAACCCGAGATACTCACCCCTGTAAGGTAAGCCTGTACACCCCAGGAAGCGAGGTGTTGTCTATATTACCGTAAGAATTCGAATAAACGGTCCTTGTCCTAGGTAGTCCGAAATTTCCCCCCCCCGGAAAAGGGGCGAAAAACACACTAAAAGTCTGTCCCCCCGACTAAAAAAAACAAAAAAGACACCAGACCTTACTATATAAGAGGGGCAACTCCAACATCCTGGCACAGGGACCGTTTATTCGAGTTCTTACGGTAGTTAATGCGGCTCTTTGCATGCGTTTCTTTTTGAACCGGTGTCGTTGTTCTGGAGTGTGCAAGGTTGCGCTCGAGGGTCGTGTTTGGTTGGGAATCACAAGAGCTATACTAGTACTTCGAGAACTCTAGCGTGGGATACCGGTAGGGATCTAGTCCTCCCTTCACAGTGAACGATATGTTAACGCTCTTGCTAATTCCACTGAGCAGCAAACTTCGCATTTCAAAAGAAAAAAACTTAGACTTCAACATTTTCCCCACTACCCAACTTATCTATATACGGTACTCCCATCACCACTGTCATTCAAGGGTCCCACGCCCCAACCCGAAGCAACAAACCGGAAAATCAAAACCGAGTGACAATCTATGAACAACCAAACATACCCATGAAATGCCCCAAGAGAACAAGAAATGACGCCATACAAATCACAACCTCCAAGGAAAAGGGGAAAAGAACGGAAACAGAGAACAAAAGAAAAGAGGGTTAGGATAAATTAACCCCACCCAACCAATCAACACATCTATCAACCCCCAATGGCCGCTAACATCAAATCTATCAACCCCTCTCCAATAAGGCCACCCACATTTCATCATAGCCTTCATCTCCGCTCGCATACCCGTTCATGAGCTCTTCATTTACCAGCCCAATGTCTTCAGTTGGTGCACGCTCTCTCGACTTTTTGATCTTATCATAAGCCCCGCGCAGTCTCCACTCCTCGCCGTATACCGGTCCATGCAGGGTGAACAGCTCAATGAGTTCTTCTTTGCGGCTAGCAAGGGGGCGGAGGGCGTCCAAGTCTAGTGGGGTGGGGGCGTAGACGTGTACATCTCCATTGCCATGGTGGTTGTCGTGGTCGTAGGGGCCCTCTTTGTCGTCACCATCCTCATTACCATTACTAAACAGAGACGAGGAAGGAGTCGGAGTTTGAGGGGGTGTAGGTATGGCTCCGCTATTTCTACCTCTACTTCTGGCCGGGTTCCTGCCGCGCTTTGGAGTACTCTCACCAAATGCTACTGGACCGATACCAGCACTATCCCTAGGTAACCGAACATCGCACCCTCCATTTCCTCTGAGGGAGCTCTCGCTGTAGGTTATCCAAGATTGTCCCTCACTGTGGATGCTTTCAGGCGGTGTCAATGGGAGCGTTGTGTGCGGAGGTATGGATGACGTCTTCTTCGAGGATGTAAGGTAAGTAGCCTCGGAAGTCTTATGCGGCGTTGTATGTGGAGACACTGAGCGGGACGGAGGGCGAGGGCTGGAAGGCGAGGAGTAGTTTGGTGTGAATAGGCGAGGGGCATTTTTCCTGGAGAGCGGGGGTGGGGAGGCATCGGTGCGGAAGGAGGTGTAGGGTTTTTTTTGAGGGCGAGCGCTGTGGGTTTTTAACCAAGCTCTAAGTGGCATTTTTAGAAGATCGGGAACAGGGGCTGAGGATAAGCCGGCGGAGGAACGAACGAACGAACGAACGAACGAACGAACGAATGAATGAGAGATTGAGTAGATATATTTCTGGGGCTGGGGACGATAGAGAGAATTGGAAGGGTGGGGGTCAGAGGAGGGTCTGCGGACTGTGTGAAAGAGGGAGCTGCTGGGAGTGAGTGTTTCGTTTTGCGCAGAACGTGGTAAGGACAACTTGAGCGGGTTTGTTCCACGTGACCCCACGAGTTTTTTATTTCTACCCGTGAAAAACAAAAGCCATGGGGTATTATAATTTATCCTCCAAAGGCCTTTTTACTGAAAGAGTCTTTTTTTTTCATACTATTTTTTCATTTCGAGTTGACGGGGAGGGGCTAACAAGTGTATCTGTGACAGTGCATTACAACATCAACTCAAAAGGTCATTTTGGAGGTTGTTTTGCTAACATACAAATTATCACACTTGGTACCCCATTGTTGACTGGCTTGCCAATTATTTTCAACATCGTCCTTTTTGTATATCATTGAACATGTTATCAATTCTATGGTTTATAGGTGTGAGATACGGCTGCCTCTTTTCTACTTCTAGGTTGATTGGGTCCTTGGAGGTGACGGTGATATGATGTCCTCTCACGCGGGATCCCTCAAAACCGGAGGTCTGGCCCTGTCACCTTTTTCTTGGCCAACTATTCTATGGAAATCCCCCACCCCACCGAGAAAACGAATTTCTCCGAGTCTCTTATTTACAGTGCGATATACCGTAATATTATCCATAATTCTAGTTCTCCTAGACTTCTAAAGAAAATGATGGGTTAATAAAATCACACCTTTCTTACGAATAGGTAACTTTAAGTTTAAAGCTCATCTATTATAGGAAATTGAGATTGGATCGGAGAAGGGTTTAATCCTGGAATTCCTCAGCAGTCAATGGCTGAGTTTCAACTGAGGATGTTTGGAAACTGGATGCATAGGATAACGTGCTTTTGGCCTACGCTCGATACTTGCATATCTTGGCCTAGGGTGTTAAGATCTTGTATAAATAGAAGCTAGCCTTCTATAGTACCCCATCATCCTTTTTCGAAAATCTACCTCGCCTATGCTTTCCTCACTTTTTTGCACTTTTTCGCGCAGCTAATCTAATTGACTCTTCATCTAAGCTAGTCTCGCTATGGCTAGGTACTGTCCAGCCCATACTGGATTCAATATCCGAATGACCAAGTATGATGCACCTCGGGGTGCACAGCTGACTTAGGCAGAAAAATACCGGTTACTAACATTCATGCTTCCCGATTTTGACCGAGCCCATCTTAAATGCGACAACCTAGATATCCTACAGCCGCACCCTGTTTCGGATTTCTCCCCATCAGGTTCTCTTTTCCCTCGGATGATTTTTTTAAGTTTTATCCAAGATAGAAATGCACCTCACTGTTCCGGGTTCTGGCATTTTCTGACCGATGGAAAGATAGAAATCTCTAACTATAATAGAAGAAAATAAATTCGGTCTCCCGGATTTTCAGGGCATTGTGGCCTGGAACCCAACTTCCCAACCACGGCTGTTCACAGAGGTGGTTGATACTAGGACTAGTCCGCTTGGTAGGAACACGAGTCAAATGTTCTTTCTCTTCTTTGACCTCCTCACAATCACCCCTCTCACTGCTAGCAGAGCCACCAACATATACCCGTGGTTAGAGGAATAAAACTGACCGTTGGTCTCTCCAGTATCTTGGAAATCGCAATGAGACATTTGCCAAGGGGGAAGTATTTTGGAATGGGGTTGGGCTATACTTGACCACCAACGGCAGAGAAGAAAGAGGAGGCCATCAAGGCCAACGGGGCAAACGGAGTAATCAAATCTGATTTCCGCCTCTGATTGCTTAGAAAGCGTTCAGGTGATCCTGGCCAGCTGCGAAAGTGGCGCCGGTACTTGTGCTGTACTGTAGTAGTATCACATAAGCTTGAGAGCTACCGTCTTGGTAACGGGCTCTATTTTCTTACCGGTAGTGGTTGCATGTACTGCGACAAGGCTAACCTGAAATCACTACTCTTAACTAGGATTCTCCGTTTGATTGCCCTAGAGATGCGTATAACTTACTCGTAATTGCATGGTGTTTGTGGACACAACTGCTACTGCTTACTGCGAAAATCTAGCATTTGTGCCTCCATCTCGGTATCATGCAATAGTGGTCGTGTTCGTTAACGTCGTTCAATTACGAGCAGTGGCGGGTAAAGCGAGAGCCCTTGGTTTGTCCGAGGCGATTGATGGAGGTACGATCGTGTGCAGGTGTGTTGACAGGAGGAGATTTCGAGGTGCATGTTTTTCCATTGGATGTTGCTAACTAACGGCTACTGAAGTAGTGAAAACTCTGCTAGTAGGTGTATAGCCCTATGTCTCCGCCCGTGCCCTATACATCCGTTCATGCCCTAGTGCGCCCCTCGTCCACACTTCTGTGCTCCTCCATACTATTGCGCTTCCTGTTACTTGCGCTCCTCGGTACTGCTAATGCAACGTTCTACTACTGGGATTACTATACTATTAGTTATAAGATGTTAGAGAACACAAGCATAGTTTCGTATGATGTGATATATGTAGTACACGAGAAACTACGCGTACCGGCCCTCGAGATCTCCAACCCAAAAGTCTACCGAGATTCATTTCCCCAGGTCCCGAGTTGCGGGTGTCTTATGACCACAGCCTGTGGAGCTATCTTGTGCTATGGGGGGCGAAGACCATACAATACTATATGGCGCTGGTCGACCAAAATCTGCCCTTTGCCTAAAGCTCTTGGAAAATCGTGGCAGATCAAATTGGAGGCAAGAGGGGAAAAGCAGCTTTTAAAATGGCCCGTTTGTGAGTTTCGCACAGGACCCTTCGCAAAGCCTCTGATTGCTTTTCTATTTTATTAACGGCTTCAAAATCAACGACCTGAATCATGTGCTGTGGAGCATTGGATGGGGGTGCGTTAAATCTTCAATTTAGGCTCTAACAACAACAATAGCTTCTTGGATAATCTTAGGTGAAAACAAAGATCATACACCAATTCTAGTTTATCATTTAGACACCGGGGAAATCGCGTCATACCTTCCCAAGAAAGGGTATTCCCAGTTTAGGGATCTGGGCCGGCATAGGCGGAAGGGTATGTTTTGGTTATCTAGAACATACTGATCAACGAAAGCCGACCAATGACCGGTTTGCTGGGTATTTCTAGGTGAGAAAACCGGCACATACTGACTATTATGCTAGAGTAAGCGCTGTACTCGAGTATGTCCCCCCCTCCCCCCAATCCTTTATCTTCCTACTCCCCTCTATGTAGACGGTAGTTCCCTCCCGCCAAGTCGATCGACGGATGGATGGATGTATGTATGGATGGGTGGAAATAAAAGGTGGGGTGGGTCATCTACTAGCAGATATTAGCCCTCTAGTTGTAGTGTAATATATAAGTTCGTGAAATCCCAAGTTTCCCTTTCCTCTTAGGACCCTTCTCTTCTGTTTGATTATGCAGGGGGGTTCTTTCAACTTTCTATCTGGTTAATTTTGCATTTTCATTTTCATTTTCATTTTCATCCTTATTTCATCTTTCTCTTCTCAGACTTCATCTCACCGGCGACTACCAAACAACTAAACAATTAACGAACAAACCAAGAGAAAAGGAACTATGTCTAGCGAAAAGGTAATTTGCGATGTGGCCGACAATCCGGGAGAAGTTACTTCACCTCAAACTTCATCCATGGCAGAATCTGGAGTCGATACAGCTTACGAGAAGAAGATTATGTGTGTTTTCCAACATTTGCTATTTTTTTATCAACCGCTCTAATTCAAATGATGGGTAATACAGCCGCAAGGTTGACTTTCGCCTCCTTCCGATTCTCGCTGGCCTCTATTCTATTTCCATAGTGGACCGTATAAACATGGGTAGTGCGGCTGTCGCTGGTATGACAGCGGATTTGAAGCTCTATATAGGAAGTCGGTATTCCATTGTTCTGATGGTGTTTTTCATCCCGGTGAGGAAGCTTTCTCCACGAGGTTTTGGGATCAAAATTGCCTAACCAATATGCTGGATGGGTAGTATATTATCTTCGAGCTCCCCAGCAACCTTGTTCTCAGGAGGGTTGGGCCTGCGATTTGGTTGAGTTTAATTGCATTTTCCTGGGGGGTTGTAACAATTGGGCAGGGGTTCATCAATGATTGGAGGATATTGGTCTTATGTCGTGTTCTGTCGGGATTCTTCGAGGCCGGTGAGTTTTCCACTGTCTGGCCAGATGGAAGGAGGTGAGAAAGGTGGTTGATTTTTTTCTTTCTTGTTCTGTAGGATTCCTCCCTGGATGTATCTACTTGATCTGCTCATGGTATATGCGATATGAAGTGCAACAACGGTATGAAACTTCCTTCCTTCCTGTCCCTTTGATAAATCGAGTTCCCTATTACACGGGATTACTAACACCCTGACAGACTTGCTGGATTCTACTTTTTCACTAATCTCATTACTGGATTCTCGCAAGTGCTAGCCTACGGGCTTATGCAAATGGATGGAATTCAAAGACTAGCTGGGTGGCGCTGGATCTTTATAATTGTAGGTTTTAAAACATGAACGAGTGTTTTTCATGGACCGCTGTGTTAATATATATCCTAGGAAGGTGTTATGACCGTCGCTATTGCCCTCTTGGCATACATTTTTGTCATCGACTTCCCAGACAAGCTCCTCCAACGCCGCAAGCCGTTCCTGACAGTCTCCGAGGTGGAAATTATCAAATCCCGTATCAACCGTGACCGTGATGATTCCAAGGCGGATCCCATAACTTGGCGCATAGTAGTCCGCCACCTCTCAGATTGGAAGCTCTGGGTTTAGTAAGTTTCTTTTCCTTTAAGTTACTTGCTTGCTCAACGTCACCTAAATTTGCACAAAACTTACATTTTCCCCCAAAAAGCGCTTTAATGTTTATGAACCTTGGCGTGCCAGGCTACGGACTAGCTTACTTCCTACCAACTATTCTCAAAGGGATGGGATATTCCACGGGCATGTCCCTCCTCATGTCCTCTCTGCCGGTTATTCCCGGGGTGCTGATTTGCCTCGGCTTTGGTTGGTGGGCTGACAAGAGCCGTCTTCGAGCGCCATTTATCGCACTTGGCACTCTATTCATCATTGCCGGGTTGAGCATGACAGCGTATTCTAGCAACCATGGTGTCCGCTACTTTGGTGTCTGCCTTTGCACAGCTGGTCAACTGAGCAACACTCCCGCACTGTTCGCCTACCAATCGAACAACATCCGCATGGACTCTAAGCGCAGTGTCAGCTCGGCATTACTAATTGGCACCGGTTCCATCGGAGGTATCATTGCTAGCAATGTGTTTAGAGCGAAAGATGCCCCTGGCTACCGTAATGGATTCTGGGCTGCTATAGGCTGTCAACTGTTTAATTTGCTACTTTTGGCTGGCATGACTGTTTACTTTAAGAAGAAGAACCGACAGCATAAGGAGGGGACTCTGGAAAAGCCTCTCGAGAACCATCCAGAGTTCACTTACACTATTTAGTTTTCTTCTTGCTTGCCACGTTTTTCGAGGTCCCCGAGTACCTAGTGTTTCTTTTCACGATTCATATCTTCTTGTTTTGTGCCCTAGAGAGGTCCTGCCAAAGAAGTGGACGACATGTATGAATTTAACCGACTCATGGGAATGCAAGATTATTGAGAATATTTTCCCCACCCCTATTTTCCCATCTTTAGGTAGTTTGGTGGTGCAGATGCTGGTGGCGGGGGTAAAGCCGGCACCTTCTTTTCTCCAGTGCGGGGCGGACATGTTTCCCTGAACCCACACACAGCGTTGTAGATCCCCTATATATACGGGATAAATATACCTGCCGTGCACCGGCGCCTGTGTTTCTCCCTCCCACGCTTTTGGTGTGAAACCCCGCGCCAAGAATCACGAAATATGACTCGCCTCGCTGCTGCCAAGGAGGCAAGATATTATATAGTGCCCAGCCATCGACATGGGAGAGTACTCGGGGGTGCATGAAAGTGATTTACCATTTGTGGCGCAGTTTTTCACGTGGTGGCGGGACTGATTAGACGTGGATTATTCCTAACTGGTCCCGTCACTTTGTGCAAAACTGCGCCACAAAAGGTAAATCACTTTCATCCACCCCCGAGCACATTGTTTTAGGGTTCGGTAGTTTGGTTTGGCTTTCGTATGTGTGGAAGCTGACCTGAAGGAAGAATGGGGATCAGGGTGGATCCCGGTTCGGTTCGCCTCGATATTACATCTTCGCTCAAGCTATGATAAAAGTGTGTCATGCATGCCTCCCAGACGCAGCACCAAGTAGAACGCAATGGAGGATGCAGCTGGGGACACACTGGCAAAATTAGGGCCGAAAAAAACTACATATCATATGAGCACCACGAAAGCAGGTATCACACAATCCCTAAGCAAAAGTGTTGGTGGAATTGCCTTTTTACACTGATACTTCTAATTTTTGACTAACCACTATACTCGGATTATGGTCTGGAAAGCTAAACTCTGTATGATGCCAGCTTTCTAACAAAAAAATGTAACGTTTTTTCCTGTAACGCCATGCGCAACACCTCTAAAGAGAGTTAAAATAAAACAAGAAATAGACATGAGTGAGAATTCATGTTTTGTGTACATAGAGTTATTATAGAAATCCCTGCAAATGATATCACAATATTATTACATAATTCAAATTTGGATGGTTGGTTTAAAGACCTATGAATCCCACAAAAAAATTTATGTTATCATACATTTGGCCCTACAGAAAAATCGGCACATTTTTTGTTAGGAAGTTGGCACAAAATCCGGAACAGAGCGCCTCGCAAAGCCTCTGGCCACTTTTACCTTTCTATTTTATTAACGCCTTCGAAATGAACGATTGGAATCATTTTGCGGTGGGCGATTTGATGGGGATGGGTGCCGTCTTCAATTCCCATTATCATTTAAAAATCAGAGAAAATCGCATTATATCTTCCCAAGAAAAGGTATTCCCAGTTTAGGAATCTGGGCCGGCATAGGCTGAAGGGGAGGTTTCCGTTGTCCGGAATATACTGATGAACGAAAGCCGATCAATGACCGGTTTGCTGGGTACTTCAAGGTGAGAAAACCGGCACATACTGGCAATTGTACTGAAGTAAGCGCTGTATACCCCCCCCTCCCCCTTACTATTTACCTTCCTACCCTCCCCCCGTGAACACGGCAGTTCCCTTCCGCCGGGTGGATCGACGGATGGATAGATAGATGTATGGATGGGTGGAAGTAGAGGGTGGGGTGGGCCATCTACTAGCAGATATATAAGTTCGTAGAATCCCAAGTTTCCCTTTGCCCATAAGACCCTTCTCTTCTGTTTGATTAGGCAGGGGAGTTCTTTCAATTTTCTATCTAGCTAATTTTGCATTTTCATTTTCATTTCATCCCTATTTCTTTTCTCTCTTCTCAGACCTCATCTCGCCCGCGAATACCAAACAGCTAAACAATTGACGAACAAACTCAGAGAAAAGGCTAGTAATTACAGAATTCATCTATGTCTAGTGAAAAGGCAAGTTGCGATATGGCCGACAATCCGGGAGCGGTTACTCCGCCTCAAACTTCCTCCATAGCAGAATCCGGAGTCGATACAGCTCATGAGAGGAAGATTATGTGTGTTTTCCAACATTCGCCATTTTTTTTATCAACTGCTCTAATTGAAACGATGGGTAATACAGCCGCAAGGTTGACCTTCGCCTCCTTCCGATTCTCGCGGCCCTCTATTCCATTTCTATAGTGGACCGTACAAATATAGGCAGTGCGGCTGTCGCAGGTATGATGGCAGATTTGAAGCTCAATATAGGAAGTCGGTATTCCATTGTTCTGATGGTGTTTTTCATCCCGGTGAGGAATTTTCGATTTTATTCCCTATGAAGCTTTAGGACGAAAATTAGCTAACTAATATGTTGAATGGGTAGTATATTATTTTCGAGCTCCCTAGCAACCTTGTTCTCAGGAGGGTTGGGCCTGCGATTTGGTTGAGTTCAATCGCATTTTCCTGGGGGGTTGTGACAATTGGGATGGGGTTCATTAAAGATTGGAGGATATTGGTCTTATGTCGTGTTCTGTCGGGATTCTTTGAGGCCGGTGAGTTTCCCACCTTCTGGCCATATAAAAGGAGGTGAGAAAGGTGGTTAATTTTTTTCTTTCTTGTTCGGTAGGATTCCTCCCTGGATGCATCTACTTGATCTGCTCATGGTATATGCGATATGAAGTGCAAAAACGGTATGAAACTTCCTTCCTGTCCCTTTCATAAATCGATTTCTCTATTACACGGGATTACTAACGCTATGATAGACTTGCTGGATTCTACTTTCTTATGACTCTCATTACTGGATTCTCGTCAGTGCTAGCCTACGGGGTTATGCAAATGGATGGAATTCAAAGACTAGCTGGGTGGCGATGGATCTTTATAATTGTAAGTTTTAAGACATCAATGAGTGTTTTTCATGGACCGCTGTGTTAATATATATCCTAGGAGGGGGTTATTACCGTCGCTATTGCCTTCCTGGCATACATTTTTGTCATCGACTTCCCGGACAAGCTCCTCCAACGCCGCAAGCCGTTCCTGACTGCCTCTGAAGTAGAAACTATCAAATCCCGTATCAACCGGGATCGTGATGATTCCCAGCCAGACCCAATAACCTGGGGCATAGTAGTGCACCACCTCTCAGATTGGAAGCTCTGGGTTTAGTAGGTTTCTTTTCCCTGCCTGCTCAACGTCACTTAAAAGTTTCACAAGACTTACGTTTTCTCCAAAAAAGCGCCTTGATGTCTATGAACCTTGGCGTCCCAGGCTACGCACTAGCTTACTTCCTACCAATTATTCTCAAGGGGATGGGATACTCCACCGGCATGTCCCTCCTCATGTCCGCTCTGCCGGCTATTCCCGGAGTGGTGGCTTGCCTCAACGTTGCCTGGTGGGCTGACAAGAGCCGTCTTCGAGCGCCATTTATCGCACTTGGCACTCTATTCATCATTGCCGGGTTGAGCATGACAGCGTATTCTAGCAACCATGGTGTCCGCTACTTTGGTGTCTGCCTTT
>Ga0307507_10008304_pt1 | contig 14457 bp, 12 predicted proteins | sample 7_EM_MG_FD_207223 | JGI IMG/M metagenome (GOLD analysis project Ga0307507, IMG submission 207223) | Populus trichocarpa ectomycorrhiza microbial communities from riparian zone in the Pacific Northwest, United States - 7_EM | ecosystem: Host-associated > Plants > Roots > Unclassified | place... | reverse complement strand
GTCGCGCTGAAGTCCGAAGCGGTCGGTCTCGGCGTGATGATGGAACTGCCGCTGGTCGTGATCGACGTGCAGCGCGGCGGCCCGTCGACCGGGCTGCCGACCAAGACCGAGCAGGCCGACCTGCTGCAGGCGATGTTCGGCCGCAACGGCGAATCGCCGGTGCCGATCGTCGCGCCGCTCTCGCCCGCGGACTGCTTCGACGCGGCCATCGAGGCGACCCGGATCGCGCTCAAGTACCGCACGCCGGTGCTGCTGCTGTCGGACGGCGCGATCGCGAACGGCTCCGAGCCGTGGCTGATCCCGGACGTCTCGAGGCTGCCCGACCTGACCGTCGAATTCGCCACCGAACCCAACGCGACGGACGGCTCCGGCGAGTTCTGGCCCTACGTGCGTGACCCCGAGACACTGGCCCGGGCGTGGGCGATTCCGGGTACGCCCGATCTGCAGCACCGCATCGGCGGCCTGGAGAAGGCCGACGGCACCGGCCACATCTCCTACGACCCGGCCAACCACGAGAAGATGGTCCGGCTGCGGCAGGCGAAGATCGACGGCATCGACGTCCCGGACGTCGTCATTGACGACCCGTCCGGCGGCCGGGCCCGGGTGCTGGCGCTGGGCTGGGGCTCGTCCTACGGCCCGATCGGGGCCGCGTGCCGGCGGGTGCGCAAGCTGGGCATGCCGATCGCGCAGGCGCACCTGCGCCACCTGAACCCCCTGCCGGCCAACCTCGGCGACGTCCTCCGTTCGTATGACCGGGTGGTCGTTCCGGAGATGAACCTGGGCCAGCTCGCGTTGTTACTGAGGGCGAAGTACTTGGTGGACGTCCACTCGCACACCAAGGTCGCAGGGATGGCGTTCAAGGCCGAAGAGCTGCAGAACGTGTTCGCGGACATCATCACCAGCGTTACTACGGAGGCGGCACAGTGACCGCAATCGACATCGGGCTCCCCACTCTCGGCGGCCTGGACCTTGTGCCCAGCACCGACGAGCCGCAGAAGGCCAAGGACTACAAGTCGGACCAGGAGGTCCGCTGGTGTCCCGGCTGTGGCGACTACGTCGTGCTCAACGCGGTCCAGTCCTTCTTGCCCACGCTCGGGCTCAAGCGCGAGAACATCGTGTTCATCTCGGGCATCGGCTGCTCGTCCCGCTTCCCCTACTACCTCAACACCTACGGCATGCACTCGATCCACGGCCGCGCGCCGTCGATCGCGACCGGCCTGGCGACGACTCGTCCAGACCTGTCGGTGTGGGTCGTCACCGGGGACGGCGACGCGCTGTCCATCGGCGGCAACCACCTGATCCACGCGTTGCGGCGCAACGTGAACATCAAGATCCTGCTGTTCAACAACCGCGTCTACGGGCTGACCAAGGGCCAGTACTCCCCGACGTCCGGGCCGGGCATGGTGACCAAGTCGTCCCCGATGGGTTCGGTGGACACGCCGTTCAACCCGCTGTCGCTGGCGATCGGCGCCGAGGCCTCGTTCGTGGGGCGGGCGCTGGACTCCGACCGCAAGGGCCTGACCGAGGTCTTGCAGGCGGCGGCGCAGCACCGCGGCTCGGCGCTGGTGGAGATCTACCAGAACTGCCCGATCTTCAACGACGGCGCGTTCGACGTCCTCAAGGACGCCGACGAGGCCGCCACGCGGCTGATCCCGCTGCGCGCGGGTGAGCCGATCCGGTTCGGCCCGCAGGCCGAGTTCGGCGTCAAGCGCGGCGACTGGGGTGGTCTGGACATCGGCAAGGTGGCCGACATCGGCGAGGACAACCTCGTGGTCCACGACCCGTCGATCGCGGACACGTCCTACGCTTTCGCGCTTTCGCGCCTGGGCGACCAGAACCTCGACCACGTCCCGACCGGCATCCTGCGCCAGGTCGAGCGCTCGACCTACGACGACGGCGCCCGCGCCCAGGTCGAGCAGGCCCGCGCGGCCCGCACCCCCGACCTGCAGGCGCTGCTTCGGGGTAAGGACACCTGGACGGTCGCGTAACTCGTTTTGGTCCGTGAAGGCCTCCTTCCCAGCTCTTAAGCCGGGAAGGGGGCCTTCACGGCTTTCCGGGGTTGCCTAAGTTGGGTCAATTGGCCTAAATTTCAGGACACATGACCTAAACCTGGGAGGTGAGTGCGATGTCAGCGCCTTTCGTGTTCTTCGACGTGCGGACGACCGACGTGACGGCGAGCCGGAGGTTCTTCACCGAACTGCTCGGCTGGCAGGTGGACGACGTGGCGATGGGACCCGCGAAGTTCCCGATGCTCGTGACGGACCAGGGTCCGTGGGGCGGCCTGACGGAATTGACCCCAGGCGACTCGCGCGCCCCTCAGTGGCTGCCGTACGCACCCGTGGCCGACATCGACGCGGCCGCGGCGAAGGCGGTGGAACTGGGCGGCACGATCGTCCGGGAGCGCACCGACCTCCCCGTGGGTTCCCTGGTGGTCGTAACCGACCCCGGCGGCGCAGCAATCACCCTCTTCCAGCCCACGCCCTAACCCAATTTTCCCAACGGAGCCACCAAAAAAGCCCCCACGCAGCCCCCACCCTTCCCGGGGGGCGACCCCAGAGCCAGTCTATCGGCCCCCGCCGACGATCCCCGGCCGCGAAGGCCGGGAGGCCGGAGTTGTCCACATCTGGTGGGTCCTGTGGATAAAGGGCCGCAAATACGTGAAGGCCACCTTGAGGGACCTAGTTTCCCTCAAGGTGGCCTTCACGGACCAAAACTCAGGTGAGCGGGCGGAACCCGACGCGCTCGGCGTCCTCGGCGGTACGGAACCAGACCTCCGCCACCATCTTCGGGAACTGCGCCGACTCCTCGGTGCAGTACCGCAGCGCCGTCACGGAGGCCTTCACCGCGAAGCCCTCGCCCGGACGGCCTCCGCCCGGACGCGGCATCGCCGACCCCGGACCGAACGGGCCCGGCGGCACCGAGTCCGTCGCCACGCTGCGGGCGGGCGGGGCGGGCGGCGGCTCCGGCGACAGCGCCGCCGCGACCTGGTTCGGCTGCACCGACGGCTCGAACAGCGAACCGCTGTGGCCACCGGCGTCCGGCTCGCGCCGCTCCACCGCGCGCATCGACGGCTCGATCGGCCGAGGCGGATCGAACCCGCCGCGCACCGACTCGCGAGGCTGGCGCTTCGGCAGAATCTGGGTCGTTTCCATCGGCGTCTCTTCCGGCACCTCGGGCTCCGCTTCGGGAACCTCCAGCACGCCACCCGTCCCCGCCTCGTCCTCGGTCTCCACGGGCGCGGGCGTCGTGCCGGCGTGCTCGCTGAGGTACCGCGTGCGGGCCATCGGCTCCTCGAACGCCGAACGCTCGGCGGGCGGCTCGTGGTCGAACCAGTCCGCATCCGGTGCGTGCGGCTCGGCCGGCGTCGTGAACAGAGACGACGGCTCGGCGTCGAGGCGCTGCTCCAGCTGGGAAAGCGCGGGGGTCTCCGGCTCCGCGGGCGGCGCGACCGGCTCCGTGTACTCGGTCGGGTCGCCGACCGGCGCGAACAGCGATCCCGCGGAATCCTCGGGCCGCAAGAACTCACTCGCGGCCGTGCGGTAGCGGTCGTCGTCCGGGGTCGTCCCGACCGGGTTCAGATACTGCGTCGCGGCCGCGCGGTAGAGGTCGTCATCCTCATCCGGCTGGGCCGGGGACTCGGGTTCGGGCGCCGCTTCGGGAACCGTCCGGTACTCGGCGTCGTACGCCTCCCCCGGGTACTCCTCGGTGACGACGGGCTGGGGATCGAACGTCCGCGTCGGCTCTGAGCCGACCTGCGAGGCGAAGTCGAACTCGTCGAAGTCTTCGTCGACCTCGTCCCGGCCGACCGACGGCAACGGCGCGGCCGGCGGCTGCACGGGATCGAAGTCACGCCGGGTGAAGGTCCCGGTCGCGGCGGCGACCACGGCGGCGTTCGCCGGGGTGCGTGCCGCGTCCGCGTGCACCCTGGCCAGCTCGCTCTCCAGGCCGCGGTACTTCTTGCGCAGCGGCAGCACCACCAGCAGCGAAGTGAGCAGCACCCCGAGGAAGAACGCCAGGATGCTCCACAGCCACACCTGTCCGAAAATGGACATCTTTCCTTGCCCCTTTAGTGCGTGCGCGCGACCAGGTAGTCGGCGACCGACTCGCACGCGTCCCGAGCGGGTGACGCGGGCAGCGCAGTGAGCTCGGCTCGCGCGCGACGAGCGTAGTCGGAAAGGGTGACGCGTGCGCGTTCGAGTCCACTGCTCGCACGCAGCAGGCCGAGTGCCTCGGCCACCAGCGCGTCGTCGGAGATCGGGCCGGACAGCAGCTCGACCAGGCGGGGGTCGGTGTCCGGGTCGGCCAGCGCGTAGAGCATCGGCAGCGTCCGGACCCCCTCACGCAGGTCGGTGCCCTGGGCCTTGCCGAGCTCATCCGACGGCGACGCGATGTCGATGACGTCGTCGGAAATCTGGAAGGCGGTTCCGATGATGTCGCCGAAGCGGCGCAGCGCCTCGATGTGCTCGTCTGCGGCGCCGGACATCATCCCGCCGAACCGGCCGGAGGTGGCGATCAGCGAGCCGGTCTTCTGGGCGATCACGGTGAGGTAGTGCTCGACGGCGTCGTCACCCGGCCCGGGGCCGACGGTCTCGCGCATCTGCCCGGTGACCAGCTCACCGAAGGTCTCCGCGATGATCCGCGCCGCGTCCGTGCCCAGGTCGGCGACCAGCCGCGAAGCGTGCGCGAAGAGGAAGTCGCCGGTCAGGATGGCGACGGTGTTGTCCCAGCGCGCGTTGACGCTCTGGGCGCCGCGCCGCATGGTTGCCTCGTCCATCACGTCGTCGTGGTAAAGCGTGGCCAGGTGCACCAGCTCGACCGCGGCGGCGGCGATCACGACGTGGTCGTCCTGCTTCGGGCCGAACTGCGCGGACAGCAGCGTGAACAGCGGACGAAAACGTTTGCCCCCCGCCTCGACCAGGTGCAGCGCCGCCTCGTTGACGGCCTGGACCTCACTGCGCACGACCTCGCGCAGCAGCTTCTCGACGTCGGCCAGCCCGCCGGCGATGGTGCGCAGCAGCTGATCGTCGGCGATCTGCAGGCCGACGGTCGCACGCAGGTCCTCGAGGGCGACGCCCGGCGCAGCGGGGACGGATCCCGCCCCGGGGGCTGGGGAAGGCACAGACACGTCGGCTCCTCTTCGTGCACCGGTCGGGTTTGCTCCCCAGCGTAGTGGCAACCCCGCCGCGCCCGTTTACCCGCTGTCCAGCGGAAACGGTGACGAACATGACACCGGCCGAGCCGTCACGACCCGCACCGCCGCGGCTACCGGCGGCGTTTGATCTTGATGTCGTCCATGCAGGTAGACGTCGTCTCGAGGGCGCGGTACGGGTATCCCTCGCACTCGAGGAGCTCCATGGCCATCAGCTCGCCCTGGTCGCGCGCCTGGGCGTCTTCCCCGGATTCGTGACGGACCTCGACCCGGTAGCTGAACCCGCCGAGATGGTGACTGTAAGTCAACGTCCCCTCGGCGCTGAAGAGCGGGCCGGGCGCGTTCTCCGCCGCGAGCGCGGCGAGCAGCTTTTCGCGGGTGACCTCGTCGGGTCGGTCGAACTTGCCCCGGACGAGTACGCGGTAGGTGGCCATGAACATCAAGATACAAACCTGTATCCGAATACCGAAGGGATTATCCAACGGGTTGTTCATGATCCACGAACGAGTGATCAGGGCTTTCGGGCGCAACGGGCGGCGGTGGCGGGCGGATATTCACCGCATGGAAGAACTGCCGAACCCGACAGCTCTCCCGGTCAGCAAGGAGGACAGCACCATGCGCAGCATGATCGCGAGGCGGGCAGCGCTCGCCACCACGCTGTTGTTGGCCGGACTCGGCGCGGGGATCACCCCGGCCCAGGCCGCCCCGCAACCGGGCGTGGCGAACATCGGCTCGGCGAACTTCACCAAGTCCGGCACGACCGTGAACGTCCCGACCCAGGGCCACTGCTCCATCGACGGCCCGACAACCGCGACGGCCCAGGTAGTGACCAAAGCCGGCGTCACCTTCGGCGGCGGCACGTCGTCGTGCACCACCACCGTGACCGACCCGAACACGGACGCGACGAGCACGACGTCCATCGCAACGGGCAAGAACTTCGAACTGTCCGCGCTGGTGACCGCCGGCGGGCCGCGGATCAAGCTCTCGACGTTCAAGGTGACCTGCACGGCCACGCAGACCCAGACGAACGCGAGCTGGACCTTCGGCGGCATGACCGGGATCAGCGGCCTGCCCGCGCAGGTCCCGGTGATGTACACGAAGCCGATCACCAAGTCGAACGGCACGGTGCTGGCGAACGCGGTGTTCAACATCCAGAATCTGCCGGGCGACGGCAGCATCGGGCTGACGATGCTGCGGATCGACTTCCTCCCGGCGTCGAACATCACCGGCTCGGTGACGCTCGGCCACACGTCCTGCTCCCCGACCCCGTAGGCGCGAGGGGTCCGTGCGGTCCTCCCCCACCCGGGGAGGACCGCACGGTGCTACCCGAATTCGTCAACCTCCCCCGCATTTCGCCCCGGAAACGATCGTCCGAACGAAATTCCCCACACTTTTCGGTCACTCGCGCGTCCCTCTTTGACCTGCCGGATATGCCGATCGGCGTAACTTTCCCCGATCCGTCTTCGACAGATAGTCACCAGTTCCGCCGACACTATCGAAGCGAGTTTCGCGCCGGCGGAACCCTGGTAATCTCTCCCGCGTCGGACTACGCAGGGTGCCCGGACCGGCGCACCCCGCTGCTAGGGGAGAGCACAGTGACGACGACTTCGCGGCGCCCCGCGCCCGCCACACCCCGCCGCTTCGGCGCCGCAGGGGTGACGAACCATGGCTGACACACCACCGACTTACGACCCGAACGCCGGCGGACATCGCGGCGCCAGGCCGCTCGCACACAAAGCCGGGTCCTACGGAGCTGAACCGCTTGGCCACGCGGTGAGCGTCGGAGGCTTCGAATACGACGAAGCCACCCTCCACAGCCTGGCCAAGGACTGGATCGACCTCGCAAACGAGTTCCAGGCAGACCGCCAGTACGCCAATAACATCGCCCAAGCCATAGGTCCTGGCAAGGAATACGCGAGTGGAGGCAACGCCGAACTGGTCCGCGCCTCGGGCGATGCGCTGGTCGTGACCCTTGACCAGCGCGTTGACTACTGCAAGGCGATGGCAGCGAAGTTCCTCGCGGCCTTGGGAAAATATGCTACGGCTGAAGAGGCTCACGTGAACGAAATTGACCAGACCGGAGGAAGTCTCTGATGCGCCGCACTCTCATTTTGTTCAGCGCATCCATCCTAGCTCTTGCCGGATGCTCAACCTCAAATCCCGGCACGCCTTCACCTGCCAACAACACCTCCAGTCAGACAACGTCGCCAAGTTCATCGGATGAGGTGCCCGGCCCAGGAGTTCCCAAGGTCGAAGGTCCCATCGATACCACGAGGTTCAAGCAAGCACCTTGCGACACGCTCACGGCAACCCAAGTCAGGGCGCTGTTCGGCGAGGACGTGACTCCGAAGTCAGACTTGGCCGCGCCAGCCGGTCCAGCCTGCAACTGGGATTCGTCGGCCGTTTATGGCGCACATATCGGCGTGGTCTTTTCGACCGTCACCAACTTGGGCCTGACCGGATATTACCGCGCGAAGGGGACAAATTATCCCTTCTTTCGCGAGCTGGCCGCAGTCGGCGGGTACCCAGCCGTTGCCTACGACAGCGTCGGTGATCGCAGCAGCAAGGGTGCTTGCGATATCGCCGTGGGAACGAGCGACCGAGAAACCGTCGCAATCGCCATACAACAGTCCAACGATAAGATCGGCGAGAAAGATGCTTGCGAATCTGCGCGCGATGTAGCAGCGTCGGTCATCGGCAATCTGCGCGGAGGAAAATAATGGCTGAGGAAGGCCCACTGACCGCAGCCGAGATCTACGAGCAGATTACCGGAGGCAAGGGTCTCCAATCCCTGTCAGAGGCCCAGACGAATGCCGCTGCGCTGACTCAGCGGCTGTGTGAGCGGGCCGAGCAGGTCTACAAGCTCACCGAGAAGACACGGGCCGGGTGGACCGGGGCCGCTGGTGACAGTGCTGCGGCGGCGACTTTGCCGCTTATCCAGGCCTCTGCGGATGACGCCGAGCACCTGAACTTGGCACAGTCCGCCGTCAGCGATCAGATGACTGCCTTCGGCACGGCCAAGAACACGGTGAAGCCGGTTGCGGCGCAGCAGCCGGAGCTTACGTCCGAGGACATCGAGAATGTTCTTACCGGCAACGGCTGGAACTCCTACAACACCAAGATCGCGAGCTGGCAAGCGGACAGCCAGGCCAATATCGACGCCTTCAGCGCTTACCACTCGGCGAGTACCCAGAATGGTACCCAGATGCCGACGGAGTACGCGCAGCTCACCGATACGGGGACCTCGATCTCCATGGCGCCGGTCGGCAGCGGCGCGCCCAAGAAGTCGGAGTCCTACCCGCCGCCGGACGGGCGTCCGCCCGGCGGCGCCGTCGAGTGGATGGACAAGCGCAAACCCGCGGCGCCTGGGCCAGGTCAGCCCGGGCCGGGGCAGCCGGGTCGACCGAGCCCAGGGCAACCGGGGCCAGGGCAGCCAGGTCGACCAAGCCCAGGGCAACCGGGGCAACCCGGAGGCGCGTATCCCGGTGGAGCGCCCGGGTCGGACGCGACCAAGGCGAACAACTACGTTCCCAAGCCGGTCATGCCGCCCGCGGCCAGCGCCGGGTACCAGTTCGGGCCCACCGGGGAGCCGATCAGCAATCTCGGCGGAAGTCCCGGATACAGCGGCGGATACGGGCCTTCAGGCGGCTTCGGGCCCGGGACTGGCGGGTACAGCCCTGGGACCGGTGGCTACCGAGGCAGCGGCGCGACCAACGAGCCTGGGCGTGGGATGGGCCCGGGTAGCGGCGCGCGGACGCCGGAGGAGCGCATGGCCGGCGGACGCGGTGGAACGGCGGGAGCTGCCGGGGCGCGTGGGGCGAACGGGATGCCCATGGGTGCCGGCGGCGCGGGGCGGGGGAAGAAGGAAGAGGACAAGGAGAAGAAAGCCGCGGCCTACCTGCAGAACCCCGATCCGGACGAGACGTTCGGCGGCACCGAGGTCAAGCCCATGCCGCCGGTGATCGGCGAGCGGCAGCAGAAGCGCTAGCACCACCAAAGGGGAGGGAACTTGCTCCGGCAGAAAGTGGAGCTCACGCTGAACACGCTGCTCACCGCGCTGCGGCGGGTCGGCGGCGGCGATCCGCATCCGGTCTTCGCGGGCGGGCTGCGGTACATTCCGCCGTCGTCGATGGCCGGGGTGAACCGCGCTGCCTTCGAAGAGCTCAGCGAATTCGGCTTCACCCAGGGCGACGGTTTCGTCAGCGACTTCGAGGACGTCCTGCACATCCTCGACCGGCCGCAGACCGAATATTTCGCTTACGTGCGCGCAAAAAGCAAGCAGTACTCAGTGCTCGTCGCAGTACGCGGGCGGACCGCTGTCACGGCGGTGTGCCAGGGTGAACAGGTCTGGCTGCAGGAAACGGGCGAGGATCAGCCGGGCGCGCTCGTCGTGCACCTGCCGGAGTATCAGCCGGCGCGCTTCAAGCCGTTTTCGTTGTCGCAGGACGACTTCAACCGCCAGGAGGTCGACGACCTCTACGAATCGTCTCCGGCCCGAAGCCGCGAAGCGCGGGAGCTCGACGAAGTGTTCCAGCAGCCGTACTACGGCCTCGGCGAGTTCCACGTGGCCCGGCGCACGGGCGGCACGCGGACCGAAACACAGGACACCCTGACCTACCTCGACATCGACGCCGGCCGGGTCGCGATCGCGATGACCGGGCGGCCCGGCAACAAGTACATCAGTGTGGCGCCGGGCGAGCCGGGCTCACTGGCCCAGCGGCTCAGTTCCCTGCGCGCCGGTTTGGACGACTAGCGCGTCCCGCAGTTCTTCGTTACACAGCAAGGTAACCAAGTCGTCGTCACGGAAGATCGTGCGCGCGCCCGGCAGCCTCGCCTGGCGCAGCATCGCGTGCAGGACGTCCGCGTGCGGCTGGTCCCGCAACGTCCACAGCGCGCTGCGGCGGACGTCCGCATCGCCGAACCACCAGTGCGTCACCAGCGCCGCGACCTGGTGGACCGCCGCCGCGCGACCGCGCTCCAGGAGCGGACGGTTGAGGCCGCACACCTCGATCGTCTGACGGCCCTTTTCGGTCAGGGCCCGGTACTTGCCGATCGACAGCACCAGGAACAGGTGCTCCAGCGGGTCATCGACGGTCGGATCCAGCAGCAACGCGTTGCCGTCGGCGTCGACCGGATAGCGGTCGCGTTTGTGGTGACTGTTGCAGTAGTCGCAGGCGAGCAAGTGGTTCAGCCAGTCGAAAGCGCGCAGAGGGTTGCGAGCGACCGGTTCGTGATGGTCCACAGAGGACCCGAGACCGTCACCGCAGTACATGCAGTAGCCGCGCCCGGCGGCCATCATTGCGAGGTGCTCGCGGATCGACGCCCGGGCGCGACGGGAGCGCGTCCAGAGCTGGCGGGCGGTTTTGTTGTCCCCGGGCGGGATACGCGCGGTCAGGCGGACCAGCTCCGCCGCGACGTCCGCGGGCAGCCGGACCCGCTGCAGCGCGATCACTCGGCGTCGAAGCGCCGGGACACGTCGTCGACGCGGCTCGGCGGCGAGCTGCTCAGCCGGTCACGCAGCTCTTCCCATTCCTGGACACGGTCTTGGTCGGCTTGGCCCGATGCGACTTCGAACTCCAGCTCCGCCAGGTGCTCACGCAATTCGACCGCGCGCGGCGAGTACGGAGTGTCCAGGCCGAACAGGTCCGACAGCACGGCGTCGTCGCCGCTGCCGAAGATCACGCGCTCGTAGAGCTCGTTCGACACCACCCGCGGCGGCTCCTCCTCGTCCGGGCCGGGCAGCCGGATCAGCCCACCGGGGTCGGCCGCCTGGCAGACGTACGGGCTGTGCGTGCTCACGATGAACTGGATGCGCGGGAAGTGCTTCTTGAGCCAGGGCCCGATCCGCTTCTGCCACGAGACGTGCAGGTGCGCGTCGACCTCGTCGATCAGCACCACGCCAGGGCTTTCCGCGGTGAGGCCCGCCTCGTCGAGCTGGCGGACCAGGTCGACGACCAGCGCGGTGACGGTCCGGTAGCCGTCGCTCATCTCGCGCAGCGGGAAGCGGTCGCCGCGATGCTCGACCCACAGGCCGTCGGAGTCGACGTCGCGGACCTTGTAGTCGTCCGGAAGGAGGCCGTCGGCCAGGAGGGCGAGCACGGCGTCCTTCAGCTCGCGGGCGCCCGCTTTACCTTCCAGCGCACGGAGATGCTGGCTAATCAGCCACGCCACGCCTTCGGCGAGCGAAGCGTCTTCGCTGAACAGGCTCGCTACTCGCGCGAACTCACCGCGCATGATCGTCTGTGCTTCGGGCGCTCCGCCTGCGAGACGCCGAAACGGGCCGTAACCGGCGCAAAACGGCGAAGCTTCTTCCGCTGAGTATTCGAGCTGGGTGCCCGGGATCGGCTCGACGAACGGAGGGTGCACGATCTCCGCGGCGATGGCTCGCAGGAAAGTGGTCTTGCCGGAGCCGTTGCGGCCCGCGAGGACGATCCAGCCGGGGCCGGGCAGGCGCAGGTCCACCACGCGGGCGCCGCGGAACCCGCGGACCCCGGTCAGCCGAACCCGCTCGATGTACATGCCCCGAAGCTTAACGGCACTTCAGATTCAGGAGGCCAGGAAGCTGCCTGCGGAGGCCCAGTCGAGGGCGAACGCCGGGACCAGGCCCAGGATCAGGGTCACCGCCGTGCCCAGGAAGATCGCCGTGCCCGTGCCGAAGCCGGGGATGGTGACCGTGGGGCCGTCCGGGGCCGGCTCGGAGAAGTACATCAGCACGATCACGCGGAGGTAGAAGAATGCCGCCACCGCGCTGAACACCAGCGCGATCACCACCAGCGGAGCCATCCCGTCCGACAGGGCCGCCGAGAACACCACGAACTTCCCGACAAACCCGGAGGTCAATGGGATTCCCGCCAGCGCCAGCAGCAGGAACGTGAAGACCGCGGCCAGCAGTGGCGAGCGTTTCGCCAGGCCCGCCCAGGCCGACAGGTGCGTGGCCTCGCCGGAGGAGTCGCGGACCAGGCTGATCACGCCGAACGTCGCCAGCGTCGTGAAGCCGTAGGCGAGCAGGTAGAACAGCGTGCTCGACAGGCCCTGCGACGTCATCGCGATCGCGCCGACCAGGAGGAACCCGGCGTGCGCGATCGAGGAGTACGCGACCATGCGCTTGACGTCGGTCTGGGTCAGGCCCAGCACCGCACCGATCACCATCGAGATGATCGCCACCGCCCACAGCACCCCGCGCCATTCCCAGCTCGTCGAGGAGAACGCCACCGAGAACACCCGCAGGATCCCGCCGAACGCGGCCACCTTGGTGCAGGCCGCCATGAACGCCGTCACCGGCGTCGGCGAACCCTGGTAGACGTCCGGGGTCCAGGTGTGGAACGGACCGACCGAGCCCTTGAACAGCAGGCCCACGGCCAGCAGGCCGAGCCCGGCGAACAGCAGGGTGTCCGAACGGTCCGAGCCCGCCGCGGCCGCCGCGATGTCGGCCAGCTTCACCGAGTTCGCGTAGCCGTAGAGCAGCGCCAGGCCGTAGAGGAAGAACGCCGAGGAGAACGCGCCGAGCAGGAAGTACTTGACCGCCGCCTCCTGCGAGAGGAGACGACGACGCCGCGCCAGACCGCACATCAGATAGAGCGGCAGCGAAAGCACTTCCAGCGCGATGAACATGGTCAGCAGGTCGTTGGCCGCGCAGAACGCCATCATCCCGCCGAGCGCGAACAGCGTGAGCGGAAAGACCTCGGTCTGCTGCGCCGTCGCGGTCTGCGCGCGGTCGGCCACCGTGCCCGGCCGGATGCCCGCCTGCGCGACGAACGCGCCGCCGGGCTCGACCGTGCGGTCCGCGATCAGCAGCACCGCGCCGATCGCCAGCGCCAGCAACGTGCCCCAGAGGAACAGCGTCGGCCGGTCGACCGAGATCGCGCCGCTGAACGTCACGCCCAGCGAGCCGGTGGACTTGAACACCAGGAACGCGCCGGCCACGACGATCGAGACCAGGCTGAGGACGACCTGCCAGCCCTGGCGCGCGGCCCGCGGGACGAACGCCTCGACGAGCACGCTCACGCAGGCCGCGCCGAAGATGATCAGGACCGGCAGCACGCCGCCGTAGTTCACCGACGGCGTCTGCAACGCCGGAACTTGAGTAAGGAGCACGGCTACTTGCCTCCCTGCACGGCAGACAGGGTCTGCTGCACCGACGGGGTGATCGTGTCGAGCACCGGCTTCGGGTAGAAGCCGAGGAAGAGGATCAGCACCACCAGCGGCGCCAGGAGGGCGATCTCCCGGCCACCGAGGTCCTTGATGCCCTTCTTGGCGCCGAGCTCGGGCGCCATTGCCGTACTTACAGCGCCACCCGACCCAACGCTGCTGGACGGGGTGGGAGGCCCCATCGGGGCCGGCGACAACACAGCGTCGCCGCGGACCGGGCCCTGCATGACGCGCTGGTAGAGCCAAAGCACGTATGCCGCGGCCAGCACCATGCCGATCGTGGCGATGATCGCGTACACCGGCTGGGTCACGAACGCCCCCAGCAACACCAGGAACTCACTGATGAACGAGTTCGTGCCCGGCAGCGACAGCGTGGACAGACCGGCGATCAGCAGCATCCCGCCCAGCAGCGGGGTCACCTTCGCCATGCCGCCGTAGTCGGAGATCTTCGTCGACCCGCCCCGCGCGATGACCAGGCCGATCACGACGATCAGCATGCCGGTGGCGAGGCTGTGGTTGAGCATGTACGACGCCGAGCCGACCATCGCCTGCTCGTTGAAGGCGAAGATGCCCAGCGAGATGAAGCCGAAGTGGGCGATCGAAACGTAGGCGATGAACCGCTTCATGTCCCGCTGCCCCGCGGCGAGGATCGAGCCGTAGATCACGCCGATCACCGAGAGCACCAGCACCAGCGGCGCCAGTGCCTTGCTCGCTTCGGGGAACATCGGCAGGCAGTAGCGCAGGAACCCGAACGTGCCGACCTTGTCCAGGATGCCGACCAGCAGCACGGCGACGCCGATCGGCGCCTCCCCCGCGGCGTCGGGCAGCCAGGTGTGGAACGGGAACAGCGGCGCCTTGATCGCGAACGCCAGGAAGAAGCCGAGGAACAGCCAGATCTGCGTGCCGGTCGGCGCGTCGCGCACCACCGTCACCAAGGTGGCCCAGTCGAAGGTGCCCTTGCCGAGCTTGTCCGAGGCCAGCGAGTACGCCCCGATCGCCGAGGCCAGCATGATCAAGCCGCCGAGGAACGAGTACAGGAAGAACTTCACCGCCGCGTACTGCCGGTTCGCGCCGCCGTAGCCGCCGATCAGGAAGTACATCGGGATCAGCATGATCTCGAAGAGCACGTAGAACAGGAAGACGTCGGTCGCGGCGAACAC
>Ga0307507_10008303_pt1 | contig 14459 bp, 15 predicted proteins | sample 7_EM_MG_FD_207223 | JGI IMG/M metagenome (GOLD analysis project Ga0307507, IMG submission 207223) | Populus trichocarpa ectomycorrhiza microbial communities from riparian zone in the Pacific Northwest, United States - 7_EM | ecosystem: Host-associated > Plants > Roots > Unclassified | place... | reverse complement strand
AAAACTAAACGGTAAAAACAAGTGTATAAGTAAAACATAAACAGTCCATCGTGATCCTTCCATTGATCACCACACCAATCACTCTCTTTCCCTCCATGTCGTTGTTCCTCTGCACACTTCCGTGATAGACAAAGGAAAGACATGTCGGTCAAATCTCAAACATTCTAGCTCCATCTCCAAAATCATCCACTATCATCTAGACAATCTCTCAAACACTCGCGCATGTTCTAAAGTCAACTTCGTGCTTCCAACAAGAACGGATATAATTGAGCCTAGCGCTAGGACGTTGTAGTTGCCTTTGTCGGTAAGGTCAAGCACTTTGTGTTTTTTATTGCCTGAAGCTCGGGGCTGAGGGGGGACAGTTTTTGCAGTGCTCTCGAGCCCCTATCTAAGAGAAAGAATTCCGGACGTCTTAGCGCGAGGTTCAATTATTCCGGTTTTTATAGGTGGGATTATTCATCTTTTTTTACCCTCATCATCCTCGCTTCTTCACAAGACTATTTCTTCTTCACGGTACTTACTTTATTCTTCTCCGCTCTGTATTCCTGAGTTTCGCGGCAAGCAAATTTCTCAATGACGCTTAAGCAGTCAGGGTCGCCTCGCAGGTAACCTTGCACCCGTTGTCCTTGAGGCTGTTGATCATAAAGGAGATGGGAGTGGTGTAGGTAACGTCGACCATCACAGCCTGAATGACAAAGGCCAGCTCAAAGACTTTATTACAGTTGAGAAAATTAAGCAACCCTAATATAACATTACCGTACTAGATATGATCCTGTCCAGCGTGGAGGCATACCTAACCCATGGCATGGACTACACTGCCGAAGACATGACGTCCAGGTTACAGATCTCAGCAATGCTCCCATCTGACCAATAATGGCTCGCAAAAGGTGCGGCGGGGGAGGGCACCTTCACGGTTTCGGTTTGTGATGTTGGAAAAAACTCCGAGTGCATGGGTAAGGGGACGCCCTACTGCTATGGTAAGTTCTCTCTCCTTCCTTCCTTCCTTCCTCGGCTTGGAATGTAAGTGCTGATTGGGGTTTGGCGCTAAGCGTCGGATGCAAGGACACACAATCCTTTATGGAAAGCACGAACATGGGTAGCTTTGATCCCGTGGAGAAGGAATGCGAGAAGATTTGTCCCGTGTGTACGACAGCAAATTATGGTAGTGGTACTCCTTTGTCGAGGCCTTCCTGGAGGGTGCCCGCTGGGGTTTTTTTCGCAATTGTGGTTGCTAATTTCTTGCTTGATTGATGATTTCCACTCCATTTTTTTCATCCCTCCTCTCGTCCACCCGTCCCCCCTCCCCCTCTTTCTTCCTTCCACTACTTCCAAGTTACCGAATCTAAGAAATAAGACAACAAAAATAATATACTGTTACCCAGCGGCTGGGCCATTAGCTCGCTCCGGTTCCCGACTTGGGGCCCCCTCTTTTCTTTCTCATTTTTAGTTTTTCGTTTTTCGTTCGTTGGACGGGCTACCAGTGGTCTGCGGTACCCTTAACAGAATAGGGAGGATTTTCATCTCTTTTATTTATTCCTATCCCCTTTGCTCCCTGACAAGACTAGTGTTGTGCACGAGCCGAGCGGACTCGAGTCCTTCGAGCCCGGGGGTGCCACGAGCCCGAGCCGGCTCGAGCCCAGCTCTGGACTCGACTCGAGTCAGCTCGAGTCTCTTAGCACCCAGCTCTTGGCGGCTCGAACAGGGGTCGACGAGCCGACTCGAGCCCCTTGGCGACTCGAGCCTCTTGGCGGTTCTTGGCGGTTTCTTGGCGGCTCGTGAACAACACTAGACAAGACTGTTTCTTCTTTACAAGCCTAGTTTGTTCTTATCCCCCGCTTCCTATTTACTGATCACTTGTTCCTCTTTCTTTTTATATCGCCATCTATTTGTCAAGTCCCCTAGATTTCCCTGGTTTAGATGGATAGACATATACTTATGATAAGGACGGGGGTTAGCGTCGTAGCTGCGCGCTTGGCGTTATTTCTGAGGGCGGGAAAAAAAATGAAGAAATGAGTGGATTCCAGCTGTATATTAGGAAAGAGGTCTAGAAATAAAAAATGAAATTGAGTAGCAATAGTGGAGCTCTTCCAACTAATCCTCCCATGTAAGAAGGATGTGATATCCCCTTGTACTACATAAGTTAATCATCACTTTCCAGTGCGGAAGCGATGATCCAATTCAGACAAGCGGGGAGGAATAAGACTGGCTCCTGACATGGAGACTATCCCATAAGCCGTAGAGAGTGGGAGAGCCAATTGTTTGTAGGTCTTTACCATGCCTTAGAGCGGTACGTGTATTTCAGTTGAAGCTGTCGATCTGGTGTTCCACACTCAGGTGACGGACATTCTAAGACAGACTGGGAGGTATGTGGATGGGTGAGAGAATGGTGGGGAAGGGCGGGTGGTGCTCACTCTTTCATCATTTTTTGCTAAGTAGACCGGAAACCATTGTTGGATGGTATTATTCTCATCCGGGCTTTGGTTATTGGTTGTCAAGCGTCGATATCAGCACCCAGCAGTCCTTCGAACAGCTAACGCCCGGTGCAGTAGCCTTTGTCATTGAACATATCCAAGCTGTCAAGGGCAAGATAGTTATCGACTCCCTCCTGGAGATCAACCCAGAATCCCAGGTTCTCGGACTAGAGCACCACCAGACAATCTCCCACCTCTGTCATCTCTATAAACCCTCTATCCAGGCGTTGGTCCATGGACTGAACAGACATTACTGCTCTATCTTTATCAATTATCGCAAAAAGAACCCGGTCCTTTACAAGACGGTATCGGCCAACACCCAGATGTTAAATGACTTTAAACTCCTTACGAAGGAGAATCAAGAGAGTTTGGAAAATACGGCCAGCCTACAATATGAAGGTTCGCTATGTTTGGAAAGTTGATGCCAGGCGGTCTTGGGGCGAATTGGGCAAGCTGGGTATCAACAAAAATACTGTGGGTGGGTTGGTCACGAGGCTGGATTTTGATGTTTTTCATATTTCCCCACACCCCCGATTTTTCCCATTTAGATTGCCAGTTATCTAAAATCGGGGAAAGTCTTCCTGATGCCTTTCGCCACGCCCACCAAAAAGAATCACTAGTTTCTACTAGAGAGAGGAAAGTACTCTTGACCCCCCAGGAGATTATTTTCTTCTGTACTATGAAAGAGAGAGGTGGCTTATACGCAGAAAAATTAAGCACGCAAAGCTAGCTAAGTGATATTTTTTGATAGGCAACAAGAACACCACCAAGATTGCTAGACTACTCCATCAACACAGATTACAAGGGTCCCGGTCTTTATCAGCTTTCATCCCAGAAGCGGTGCAAATGTTTCTCTCTAGTTTAAGGTCTACATACACCTCCTTCTCATCCCCATGTGTCCCCTCCCCCCTCCTAACCCCCCTCCTAACTCGCCGAGGGACAAGACAAGATGTTCCGATTTAGACAACACCTAAGCGGTCAGCGATGCTTCAATGGTTACATTGAGCTTATTGTTCTTAAGACTGTCCATGATAAAAGAGATAGGTGTGGCGTAAGTAATATCAGTGGAATCAGTACCACCACCACCACCAGTGAGAAGACCCCCGATACGCCCCTGGCAATCGACGATAGCGGCACCAGAGTCTCCCTGCGATGAGAAGGGTGCTAACCTTTTGTTGTAAGGGCAGATGGGCCATTCTCTGGAGGTCTGGGTCGCCCCATTGTCGAAGTAGTTCCGGACAAAAGAGTGAATATTGTTGGCACGCCCTAGAGTGAGACCAGTTGTGTACCCCCGCTTCATGACAAATAGACATGGATCTCCGTTCTCGTCCAACATGGTGGGATTGCTTATCTCATTATCGGAAATGATACCTTGGACCTTCATGAGTCGGTTGGCTGGGTATTTGAACCTATGTCTGTTCTCGGGATGAGGGAACATCAATTCCTGGAATTCATAGGAGGGAATCTTGGTGCCAAGGTCGATCATGTTACCAGTAAAGTTTTTGGCATCAAGTTTTGAAGGATCGATCTTTATCAGCGCATAATCTTGCGTGTATTTATAGTCTCCGGCCCGGAGTTGGATTGGAGGGGCAAAGTAAAGATGACCTATGATGCGGTCTTTCATGTCCCTCCAGCCATTCACAACCTCCTTCTCAAGCTTGGTTAATGCCACCAACGCATCCTTCGCCTCTTGGACATGTCTCTTAGCTCCTTCGAGCATCCGTACAGCCTGGCCAACACCTATCTTGTGACCACCCGAGTCACCACCTTCTAGGGCATACTTGATCCGGCTCTCCTCCAGCTCAATTATCATTCTCTGATCGCTAATCGCTTTTTGGATCTGCTGTACAAAAGTATCGAACCCGTCATTGCCAAATAGGGCAATGTTTACACGAGGCTGACCGTTAGGCTTGTATAAGTATGTTTTGTTCTCCACCTCTTCAACTTTGAGGACAACATGGCGAGCTGTGACAAGGTAGAGGTTGGATTCGCTGTCACTAACGTAAAAGCCGCCGGTTCCAACGATATTTGGGGTTTTGACATTGGATATAAATGAACCCAGGGTGGACGTCAGGGGCTCAACAAGCTCAGCTGTGGGATCGGAAGGGGGGGCAGGCATTTCCAGCTTGGGGCCAACATAGCGTGTGACAACTGACTCCCGTATCTCTACTTCAACATCATGGATGCCATTGGCAACCAATAGCTGTCTACATTGCTGAGCAACGGTAAGACCATCCATACGGGATAAAGTGTTAGGGATAACACCGACCCATATGCAGACAGGGGCACCCAATGTGCCGATAAATCCAATTCGAACAACATCAGTGCTGGTCCACTTGACACTATTGCTATTTAGAATATCATGAATCTGGAACGCAAGGGTGTCCGGCCAGATATCTTTTATGATATGGTTGCCAACAGGCCGAAGCTCCTTCGGTTGAAAGTAAGCTTCAGGACCTGTCGGCGGCTGCCAAGTATCTTTGCCCGTCCGAGCAACGAGAACTGGGTTTGACCAGAGCCCATAGTAGTACCGCATAGCTTCCAGATCAGAGAGAGGATCGAGCTGGGACATTGCGAGACTCTTAGAAGAGCACGTTGCAGTGATAGGAAGACAAAGTGAACCGGTGGTACTGGTATTAGAATCTAGATACTCGGCGCAGAGGCCACTCCTTTGTTGATAACGGTGTTGGAAGAGATGAGGCTCGAGGGCCCATTCCCGGTACTGGTGTTGGAATCTAGTATACACTTCGGAGAGGCCAGTCCTTTGTCGATAAAGATGTTGGAAGGGATGAGGCTCGAGGGCCCGTTTCCGGTGCGGGTATTGGAATCTAGTATACTCTGAGAAGAGGCCAGTCCTTGGTCGATAACGGTGTTGGAAGGGGTGAGGCTTGAGCGCCTGTTCTCCAAGCATGCGGACGCAGTTTCTTTCTTCTCCTAGAAGATTGAAATGCCCTCCGGGTTGTTGATTGCTAAAGCTAATAGTTAGAATGGGAAACTAAGCATTCAATAGTGGGCACATACGATCCATTCTTTATTGAAGATTTTATTGACAACAATCAGACTGAGTGTGAGTGATGACACAATGATGTTGATGACAGCTAGGATCTTGTTGTTTTAGTTAGGTGGCTATATAGAGAAAAGAAGTCTGCAAAATGCGGTCACGCTCGATTGTGACCGTTCCCACTCTCCCTCACCTGCGTGAACCCTAATATCTACACTGCTGTTAGCCTGTTACCCTATGAGTTGTTCGGTTAGGGAATCGAGAGATGTCAACCCTCCTATCATAGTATCATAATATTATGATATATCTTTTCCCCCTGTAATAGAATTGTTGTGACCCATCATCATCATCATGAAGTGCGGGTCCGGTGAGAACAAAAGGTGATCAACATCTTAACTCAAACTTTTCCCTACAGCATGAAGCAATGTGAATGGACAATGATTGAGAACAGTTCTTAAATAAGACGGTCGTACAGGGGTTGTGTTTCCCCTGTTGTTTACCAAAAGTTGGTTGAGTTTGTGCCAACGCAAAGAGAAAAGTTTTAAACCCACACCAATTTTTGTACTGTTCTTAGCAGAACTTCAGTGTTCTGACATAATTCCCCACAAAAATAAGAACAGTGCTTTTTTAAAAAATAAATATATTCTATATGCATTTAGCTAACACTCTAATCATTTAGGCTGTCGCATCCAATCATAAAGAGACAAAGAGTATGCAAAAATGAGTTTTGGCGGTGGTACTCGGAACGGTAAGTTTTACTAAATATTTCTAAATACATATATAGTAATGCTAACTATGATAGCTCACTAGTTTGGAGCCAAATATTCGCTCGATAGAAAGGTTGAAACGGGTATTAAGGATCGTGTGGAGACCGGAGACAAACGGCTGGAATCCAAGATCGATCATCTCGAAACGCATATGAAAGAACATATGCTCCTTTCCCTCAACCAGCTGCGCCTAGAAATCGAGAAAAACCATTTGGCTAACGAGCTGAATGAAAAAAAATGAAAAATAACCCGATTCTGGTAATTTCTGGGGCTCTGTCACCTTGTTTTCCTATTTGTATCCTTTTTCTTTTTTTTCTCCTCCCGGCCTTTTTTTTTTTGCCTTTTACTACCCTTTCGATGGGTAGCGAACTCAGCCAATTCCCGGGATCTATTGTTGTAGTGATGTTTCCGGAAGCTCGCTGTCGTTTGGAGTTAGGTGCCGGCATAAAAGGGAAAAGAGGGATCTGGGATTTGCCCCTTTGGGGATCATTGCGATGCACGCTTTTTCCTTGTTTTTATAATTATTAATGAATTGACAATCGGTACTTTACAACCGATCTCACCTATCGAGTTTCTACTTCTGTATTCTTCCCCTTCATTGGGGTGGTTTAGCTGGCGCATTACTATGTAATCGGTGGCGAACTGGTTTTTCGGGTAGTTCGAGGATTAAATTTTTAGGCATGAAGAATATGATACCTACGTTGTTGCTGTCGATTTTGGTTAACTTGTAAGTATTGGTGTGATGTACTCTATGGTGGACAGCGTCGCGTGGAGAGGGAAGGTCGATTTAAAGTATCCGTGTCGAGTGGTTGGTGGGTTCTTTGGCTTCCGTTTTCTTAGTTTTAGGTTTGTTAATAGCTTTGACGTATTCTTATAAAGATATAATAGTAGTGATTTTTTCTCTATAGAGTTATCCTTACAGTCTTGGTTGCCAGACATCCTCCGAGGTTTCGAATATCTTGCATGTATGTATTTTAAATCCAGGCTAGCTAAATGTCTAATGCTCCACCTCAACCACACATCTATTACTTTACTATTATACAAAGGAGCGAATCCCACTCCACCACCACCACCACCCCTATCACTAAACGCCCCGTAACACACCCGGGTATATGATCCCCACATTACAGCCCCCCTCTCCCCTCTGCAAACCAATTCTTCCAAAACCTCACCCCCTCAACCCCAACCTCACGACAAAGTGCACCCCTCTCCTCCGCCATCTCCAACTCCTCAGCCGCCACGCCAATACTCCATCCAAACCTTTCCGCACCTTAGGCTGCTATCACACCCCTGCCCCATCCGGGCCCAGCAACCCGCTCCATGATTCTTCTGACCGTCTCAGCGTCGGAGCTCCTAGCCTCTTGCACAACAAGCAACCCGCTCCGGAACCTGCGAACCCGCACAGGGAGCTTCAACTTCTTGAATAAGCCGGTGGCCTTCTCCAGGTCGCTAGGTGAGATGAGCTCTATGCCGCGCGCGCGGTTGTATATGGCCCATAGGTCGACGAGCATGATTACGCCGCCCTCCCGCTTGAGTATACCACGCGGGTCGTCGGCGAGGAATTCTGCTATTTGGCGGGCGAGTTCGGAGAGGTAGAGGTCTGAAGCCTTATCGCTGCTGCTGCTGTTGCTGCCGCCAGTGGTAGAGGTTAACATGTCCTTTGTCACGATTCACGATTCTGGTTTGTGATGTTGGAAATAACACTGAGTGGATAGGTAGGAGGATACCCTGCCATTGTAGTAAGTTCTCTCTCTTTTCTTCCTTCCTTCCTTGGTTAGGAACGCAAGTGTTGATTAGAGTTTGATTCTAGGCCTCAGATGCAAGGACACAAAATACCTTACGGAAAGCGCGAAAATTGGGAGCTTTAATCCCGTCAAGAAGGAGTGCAAGAAGATTTGTCATGCGTGCGCGACAGTGGATTACGGCAATGACGCTTCTCCGTTGAAGCCCTCCTGGGGGACGCTCGCAAGGGTGTTTTTTGCAATTGCTATTGCTAATTTCTTACTTGATTGATGATTTCCTCCTTTTCTTTCATCTATCCTTCCATCCATCCCCCCTCTTTGTTTCTTTCTCTCGTCACTTCATAGAATTCGAGAATTAGGACAACAAAAATGATAATCTCCTGTTAGATAGCGGCTGGGTCATGGCCTTATTTCAGCTTTCTACCTCGAGTTTTTTTTTTTCGTTCTATGTTTTTTTGGTGGGGGGGTTACCAGAAATTTACAGCATTTCTTAACACTATAAGGGGGGTTTTCATCTTTTTTTATTTTCATCTAAAAGTTACCCTTCTTCACAAGGCTGTTTCCCATTTGCAGGACTTAGTTTATTCCCACCCCCCACCCCCTATTTACCCTTCTTATTCCTTTTTTATTTTATATATATATCGTCTATTTGCCAAGTCCATTAGATTTCTCTGGCTTAGATGGATAGACATATACCTATGATAAAGGCACGAACTAGCGTCATGGCTAAGCACTCGGTCCCGTATCTAAGGACAAAAGAAATAAAATAAAATGAATAGATTACGGTAGCGCATCAGGAAAGAAGGTCCAGAAGTGAAAAAAGAAAATCGGGCAGCAACAGTGGCGCCCTTCCAACTAATCCTCCTGTGTACAGTAAGAAAGAAGCGGCAAGTCAGTTCATGCAGGAATAGAGGAATAAGATTCTCAGTGCCTGTGACCACCCCTTCATCATGGTTGGAAAATATGCATTGAACTGGATGGGTGTTCCAGTATCCACATCCCATGTATGCTTGACTTACCTTCCTTGATAATAACCTAGTTCGCATAGCTAACGTGGCTGAGTTAGACTGTGGATATCCTAGTGCGGAACTCGCAAGTGGCATCCATATACCAAGCCTTTGTTGCGACTGGTGAGTGGCTCGGGGTTGACGAATCTAGCATGCCCACCTTCATTATGCGAGGTGATCTGCCGGAACACCGCTCTGTCCAGCGATTGAAGAGATACGATGATAAGTGGTACATTCGCCTCTGCACTAAGGACTCCTACCGCATTTCTGTCGATACCGAGAAGATCCAAGTCCCGCATGTCCTTGCTTTTAACAGTGCATTGGTCGAATCCGAATTCCACCACAACACCTTAGACTGGAGGCCCTATTGCCTTACCGACGAAAAAATAAAATTCACGGAGGATCTGCCGATCACATTTCCCGTCTTCATACCAACCATCCCGGAGTATATAGACTCGTGTCTTGATATTATCCAAGATATGGACAGCATCGGACACAAATCATGTACTCTACCACGAATGGATATGGACTATTTGGCCCGGTATCTGGTTTTCAGCTCGCCTCACTTGCAGGATAAACTTCTGGCTAAAGTGAAGAATTGCAAACAATTGGCCGAATATTTTGCTGAGGGGGAGCGGCGTCAAGTGGGAAGGATGAAAAGAATAATGGAGAGACGGGAGAAATATGTCGGTGCTTTAGGCCCACTGATGGAGATTCCACGACAATTCCGAGATTGGACCAGATGACTATCGGTTGACAATACCCGAGGATTCCAGCTTTTCAACAATCATTGCCGCTATATCTATATGTTTCAGGAGACTATTAAAGGGTTCTTTACTACTACTTCCGTGATTTACAGGAAATGTCTTCGATAGAGCAAGGGGATCACAGGGGCAAAGCCTTCCTAATTCTTTTTTATCTATTCTTCAATATTGTTACTAAACTATGTCGAGTGCGGCCTCATCTACTAGTAGTCCCCCCCCTATTTCTCCGGGAACCGCATCAGAGTTATATTCCCACCCTCCCTTATCCCTTTGCCATTCCATTCCCTTCTACCACTCAACCATTTACTTTCTCCGAGAGTCCTCTCTAGCATCTAAAAGGGGTGAAACTGCACACCTCCCTTGCTAAGAGCCGGCAAGGTAGTTGTGTATTCACCTACCTTTTCTACGGTCCTCTGCATGCATTTTATCTTACGGCTTGAATTGAATTCTACGATTGGAATAGTAGTTAACTTGAACGACACTAATAAGTGGAACACAACACATGAGATGAACCTCGCTACAACCACCATTTCAGGAATCAATCTTATTCCTCTATTCCTGCATGAACTGACTTGCGGCTTCCTTGTCACATAGGAGGGTTGGAAGGGCGCCACTGTTACTGCCCGATTTTCTTTTTTCACTTCTGGAACTTCTTTCCTGATGTGCCACAGCAATCCATTCATTTATTTTATTTCTTTCGTCCTTAGATATAGGACAGAGTGCGCAGCTATAACGCTAGCTGGTGCCCTTATCATAAGTATATGTCTATCCATCTAAGTCAGAGAAATCTAATGGGCTTAAGAAATAGAAGATGATATAAAAAAAGAGGAATAAGAAATTGGTAAATACGGAGGGGAGGGACAGGAATAAACTAAGTCTTGTGGAGAAGAAACAGCCTTGTGAAGAAGCGGAGATGATGAAAATAAAAATATATGAAAATCCTGCGTATTGTGTTGAGTACTGTAGATTACTGGTTGCCCCCCAGCAAAAAAAAGGAAAACGGAAAAAAACTCCAAGTAGAAAACAGAAAGGAAGCCGGTTACCCAACTACTATGTACAGGAAATTATTCTTGCTGTCTTGTTCGAATTCGACGAAGTGGCGAAAGAAAGAGGGGATGAATGGAAAGGTGAATGAAGTAAAAAGAGAGGAAATCATCAATCAAGCAAAAAAATTTGCACAATTGCGAAAAAACACCCCAGCAAGCACCATCCAGGAGGGCTTCCACATAGGAGAAGTATCATTACCGTAATCTGCCGTCTGGCACACAGGACAAATATTCTTGCACTTTTTCTCTACGGGATTAAAGCTACCCATTTTCGCGCTTTCCATAAATGATTTTGTGTCCTTGGATCCGATACCCAGCACCAAACTCCCATCAGCACTTACATTCTTTTCGGAGGAAGGAAGGAGAGAAGAAAAGAGAAAGAACTTACCAAGGCAGGAAGGCATCCCCCTACCCATCCATTCAGTGTTTTTTCCGACATCACAAACCGGAATCGTGAATGTGCCCTCTCCTGCCGCACCCTGTACGAACCATTGTTGGTCAGGCGGGAGTGTTGCCCAGATCTCTAACCTAGATGTCATGTCTTCAGCGGTGTACTCCAAGCCGTTGGCTAGGTATGCCTCCACGCTAGACTGGATGTCTCGTGCCGTGATATTGAATTGGGGTTGCTTGAGTTTTTCGACCGCAGTGAGGTCTTTGAGCTCGGCTTTGTCATTCAGACTGTGATTGTGGGGCTCGGTCAATGGATGGGGAAAAAATGGGATAGAGGGAAAGTGGGCGGATATAGTGCCGATAGAGACTGCACACACGAATTCCATTGCCGGTTATGTATTGCGCTCCTGAGGGAGATACTACGCTCTCTGAGTCTGTATTGTTTGCACAGAGGGCAAAGGTTTTGGTGTGTTCTCTGTCGTGGGTGTTAGTTATTATCGTGATGTTCGGATTGGAGAAATGAGCTCATACCTGATTTCGCTATTAATAAACCAAGCCACAAGCCGTTTCTTAAAGAACTTTTCCAGGTCTGACCTCGCCCATTCGCCCTGAAGGACAAATCACCCTCCGCGGAGGTAGATACTGCTCTACGTTAGAGATTTAGGACTAGACTACAACAAAAACGTGAAGGACGAACAAAATATCCCTGCCGGACCTATCCTTACCCCCCTTGAATATCACCGTAGACCACTTCCCCAAGATACCCCTCGCAATAGAACAATAATCCGTCACAAACTTCCCCATATCGCTCAATTGCCTCATCCGTTCGATACTAATCCTCCCTTAGCCTCCTATTACCCACATCAAAAGCAAAGCAAGAGCGGAAATGATCGCAACTAACATTGGCTTGACCGCGGGATCACGACCAATCTGGGCGAACGCCCCACCAGCTAACGCCCCACCATTAGCAGAAACTCCAGTGATGAGCGCCTAGTCGATACTCCTTACGGCTCCTCCCACAGCGAATCCAAACGGAACGAATCCACCGGCGGTGGAAAATACCGCCGTGAGCCAGGGTGCTGCTTTCTCAAGCTTTGTACGACTATCTTTCCAGGGGAGGAAACCTTGTGCCACGGCTTCACGTAGGGCTTCAAAGCCCAATTGGCCATCTCCTATTCCTGCCTTTGCGAAGGTTAGTATGATAAGTATCATAATTGAACGAGGTGGGGTCCCAAGATGGATGAGCGTACTGTACATAGAGAAGTCTAATGTTCCGATTTAGATTCTTGATTGCAACCCGGACAAAGTATGTCCATTTGGGCGTTTGCATCTAGGAATGCTAAACAAGGAAGCAATTAGAACAAAGAACTCTAGGTAGGGGAGAGAGGTAGTAAACCTTGCAACTCGGATTAATGCACTGGTCCTCGGTATCCACTCCGCAGACAAGATTATATTCAAAGTCCCCAAAAGCCTTACCAAGCTTCGAGACAAAGTTCTTGCTAGTCCTATCCGGAATCGATTCCCACCACTCTTTAAGCTTCTGATCAACGTCCCCTGCCATCCATGCATCCACAGTTGGCGCCCACGATGGGTCTGAACAATCAACCCCTGCAGGCGCTGGAATTTCGATTCGCGTGGTCGTTGGCTTTGGTGGGGATGATACTGTCGTAGTAACCCCTTTCGTAGTGGTAGTAGCCCTTTTCGTGCTGGTAGTAATAGCCCTTTCCGTGCTGGTAGTAGCCCTTTTAGTGCTGGTAGTAATTCCTTTCGCGGTTTTCGCTGAGCCTACACCAACACTGATACCCATTGAGATATGAATTCTGCCTGCCTCCAGATGAATGGCCAGAGAAAATGGGAGCACTAGCAATAGGAAGAGCAAATTAACCATGCTCAAGACAAGTGACTCACCCCGCGGATGCTTCACAAAACTTACATGAGGGGAAAAAGGTTTCTCCCGCCTCCCGCCAGCTTTTTAGAAGGGCACCACCACCCCGTCACAGAAAGTCTGGTACCGTCGCCCTCCAAAACATGGCCAGAAACGTCCCAGCCATATCATCCCTCCACCCCAAACCACTGTTGGAATTCACAGGCGATCACTCCACGACACTATGTATTTCCTTTGTGCCTTTCCCTATCTCATCACTAGTTAGCTGTTTGTCTTCTTCGTCAGTCATTAGATATCAATAGGAGAAAGGGATATACCTAGATGGTATAGTATATAGTAGGATACGCAGACATGGCCGGCAGGGACCGGGAAGGACACCGTGTTTGGGATCGGAATACTCAACGGGCATGGGACCAGAATACTCAGCGGGTATGGGACCGGAACTCCATAGTCGTAGAGGTATTACAGGAAATGTCGATGATGGGGAACTCGCTTTGTATTTTCTATTTAAACTCCCTCTTCCGCCATAGCTAGATAGATAAGCAAGCCGGACACAAATTCCCACAATACACAGAATCTTCCTCTTGACCTCATTTCTCTCCCTTATTCCCAAACTTTGGCTCTTGCCCGCTGGCCTGTTGGTCCTCAATCGACACCTCATAACAACGACCCCCACGTGACTGGCACCCCTACTGCTTATACAATTTGTTACAATTAGAGATCATCCATAGTGCAAGAAGCAATAGTGGGGAAGTGTGTAACCTCCATTACTACCGTATACGTTGGCTTGCATGCAGATCTTAAAGTCAAAGTGCTGACGGATCACCGAGGGCTATAGGCGTTCTTTTGTAGGTATTTAGCAGGAAGGTTTACCGATCTCACAATAGACCAGAGATCAAAAGCAAACGAAAGTGAAAAGAATCATCTCATCAAAGTCCCATTCAGAGAAAAGTTCCGGATCTCCCTGTCTTCGCTTGAGCATGTCCCCAGAGCCACCCTATTAACTAACAAACATGATGACTAGCTAGGACAAAACAACCACACAAGTTTAAGAATATCAAAGGGCACTAGGTGTTTCCCAACGGCTCCCCCGACAGTACCCAGCCCATGCAAGAAAGTGAAGTCTGGAGATTACACACTGCTCGTCTATTAGTCCTAAGTCCATAAAAGTACAAGCAGTGTTCCCAACCGTCCCGTCCGGACGCCAGGGCCCTGGCGTCCTATAGTCCCGTCCGTCCCGTCCGGGTGGGTAAGGACGGCCGTCCACGGCGTCCGTCTTTTGTAAAGACCGCAGGACTGTAGGTTGACGGGCGGGCCCTGCAGTCTTTTTTGGAAACGGGAACTTCCGGTAGGTACCTACCGTCCTGAGTAAGGACGGGCGTCTTG
>Ga0307507_10008302_pt1 | contig 14459 bp, 14 predicted proteins | sample 7_EM_MG_FD_207223 | JGI IMG/M metagenome (GOLD analysis project Ga0307507, IMG submission 207223) | Populus trichocarpa ectomycorrhiza microbial communities from riparian zone in the Pacific Northwest, United States - 7_EM | ecosystem: Host-associated > Plants > Roots > Unclassified | place... | reverse complement strand
AAGGAATTCGGTAAAGAGAGCACATAGCAAGGTCTATCCGCTGAACAATCAAATCACCTTCTATATGATATATCGCTACCCACTGTTGGCAAACCTCAGTAATCCCGATTTGAATTTTGCTCGACTAAATAAACCGGACAAATAGTAGTAGGTTGCCGATGACAATATGGAAGCCGGTGCTTGGCCGGTGCCTGAGGCAGCGCCTCAAAAGGATTTTTAATGTAACCGAGTCATTAGCAACACCAGTTCGGACTATAATATGCTCGACTGGCTGAGATGTTTGATGCGGCGTTTGATATCCTGGAACTCTTTCACCGTGATCGAGTTGTTCATAGAAATCCGATGACAATAGCCTCACCAGGGTTGACTTTGTAACATTTTCCGCAATTTTTAGTGGTTCTGAAGAGTACAGGGCCTGGGGGAGCGACTGTTGTAGTGGCATAGGAGGATATCGCCGACTTCAAGTAGCAAGCTGATCTATGCAACGCAACGCGGCCAAACCGGGCACCAATGTTATCAGGACTTCACATAAGCCAAATGCCTTACCTCCAGATTCGGGTTCCATTTATATTGGTGAAAGGGTTGACAGAGTCCTGAAGAAAGATTGGGATCTTTAGTCAAGAAATTGGAAGCGGAACTTGAACTTGGCAGAGTGACAGAGGTGGGTCAGATGCTATTGAAACTGAGGCTTGCAATGACTCGAGTTGTTCTATAATTTTATATAGTCTCCGAGGAGCGTACAAAGAGGGTTCCAGGTCAGAACGATCTTCCTTTGTTCTCTCAAATTGCATTGATTTCCACGTTTGTTCAAATCATCCTTGATTTTGACCTAGACTGATGGATTGCAAAATATGTGAATGTCCATGACAATGCATTATTAATGTAAGTTGCGAAAGTAGATCTATAGCTAACACTAATTGTTATCTGCTCGAATAAAAACAACCCCTTCCTTGACCAACCGACTCAGACTGGTATCAAGGTGAAGCAGGGCGATTGGGTCTGCAGATGATGAGTCCACGCCACCAAGGACTTTGACAAAAATTTTGGCTGGTCGTTGAAAAGTTGGAGGAGTGAGGAAGTTCATGATCAATGACGAACATGAGACCATCGAACCGTTCGGAAAGAGAATCCGAAAGTAGACTGACAAGTCGAAGGTTGACGGTTGTGTGGAAAGGAGTCGCTCCATCGCCGAATGGATAGAGTCATTCGCCTCGGGTTGTTCGGTGGATAGAATCTTGATCGACACGTGGAAGGTGACCCGTTCGAGGTGAGGGAGGGAAGCGAGGGAAACGGCCAACTCACGAATGAGAGCAATTTGTTCGACGTCGAGCTCGGTTCCTCTGACTATTTAATTATAAGATCGAAACAACTAGACTGCAGTTGATCATTAATTGGCTCACCCTCGTAGTCCGGAAAATCAATTCGAAGACTGGTCAGGGAACCGGAGTAGGCCTGTAATAGGCGGGTAATCACATGTTTATCAAGGAACCCAGTGCAGTACATGGAAAGCTTCAAGGTGAGTGAACGGATGCTGTTCGTGTTTGCCCAGGAAGTGAACAACCTGGTGAGAAACACCTGGGAACTGAGCTGGTCGATGATTTGAAGAGAGTGAAGCCGTGGGTAAGGTGAAGTGGACTCCAAGTCGATATCCAAGAATGTGCCTTGGAGGGATAAACTCTGGAGGGTCTTGCAGTCATCTAACAACGAAAGGGGAAAACGACCGATGTTGAGAATACTGACTTCTTTTATTGTCGGTTGACAAAGAGTCTTGAAGAAAGTCGAACGGAAAACGTCACCCAAAGCGTTCCACATAACTCTCATTCCCCTCGGGGTGAGGGTGACAGATTCAAGCCTAGTAAGTCTGCACAACAGTGACGAAATTTCGTCCCCACATGAACTCAAGGCGAAGTCGCACCCCGAACCCGATTGTGTGACGACCTCGATGCGAAGTCTGCGAACATAGTTGGCGACATGAGGGCTCTCAACCAAAAGCACTTGAAAGGCTGTCGGGTCGATGGATCGAGGGTCCCCATAGGTTCTGTCGCCGGCGACATGTCGCAACGTCTGGGGCATCATGGGAAATGTAATTTCTGCGTAAAGGTGTCGTTCCACCAATTTCTGGGGAAAAACCTTGGAGCAAACTGTGAGGGTGACATGGTCGTCGTGGAGAAAATCCAAGATGGAGTCAGTGAGCTCTACTGGAAGCATTCCGCGAGTTGTCGCGTGGCCAGGTCTATGGTAGGCTGGGTACCAGCTACCACAGAAATGGCGGACGAAACTAATTCCGTACCACTATCCAAGGGAACTGGTACCGTCGAGTCTACTCTGACGGTGAGCGTTGGACGTTGGACGTTGAGTTCGACGAACAACCCAGTGGGCAAAGTGAGCCGATTCAACGTGGTAGACGCTCGTCACAGTCACGAGCCAAATAAAGCCCAACTCTGATTAACTACTACAATTGGAAGAATTGAACGTTTCTGTCATGATCCACAACCAACAATGATCCCAACAGAGATCGTGGATCATATTCTGGGTCTTCTGCACTCTGATCAGGCCTATACCACCCTCGAAACATGTTCAGTCGTCTTTCCACAACTAGTCGATAGCCACCTTTACTCTCAAATCACCTTCAAAGTTAATGTCTTGCCCCAGGACTTTCCCGGGCTAATTGCAGTCAAACCTCTAAGATTCACCTCCGAAAATTATGTTATCAATCCCACCATTTTTTCTCACATATTAATTCAGCGTCCGCATGTTGCGAATTATGTGCGGAGTGTCCAGATTCTCTTTATCGATAGGGCATCTGAGCTCGAAGCTCCAGGGATTTCACACATCTTATCAACTCTTCCTCGGATCGAATCGATCATGGTCATGATCAGGTCACCGGATTACCGTTTTGATTGGAATAGGTTGGGTTCCCGATTCTGCACAGCCTTTCAAAACATTTTGCGATTGCCCTCGATCAGAGATGTCGCCATATCCAACTTCCTTGGCTTCTCACTCCGCCAATTTGACGACTGCAAGAATCTCAGAAATTTGCTCTTTCGCAATGTTTTGTTTTTGGAAGAAAGAGCATCTATACCGCCCTACCTCCGCACATGTTCCCTTCACATTGACTGTTTTGATGGCTTGACAAAGCTAGTCTCCTGGATGAAAACGAACACGCCACATACTCTGTCGTTTTGCATTCACGCTGGTCAAAGTTTACACTGCGACTTTCGAACCCTGATCGAAGCATGTTCCACTTCACTCGTCAATCTAGATGTTGATTTTAATCAAAATGGTGAGTGATGAATTTCCGTGAAGCTTAGACTTGATGCCACGAACCTCAGTTTATTCCTGCCACAACCATCTTATCTTTCCAGACCTCCGACTTCCCCTCCTGGATCACATCATTTTCCGCTTTCCTGTCATGTCGACTTTCTCTTCCCTCGTACCTTACCTTAGGTCCATAAGGACCACTTCCCCCGTTCGCCTGACTCTCGACCTTCATTTAATTCTTTATAGTCATAATGCCGCCTCCCTCGATTGGTCCGTCGTCTCTGCCATCCTGGTTCTTCCCGTCTTCCGCTATCCCATCGAGTTACATGTCATCGATCAGTTCAAACGGAAAGACATGGATACTCTGCTCGTTGATGTCATCTCATCCCTGGAACAGAATTCTGAAGTGAAAGAGTTGTTGAGAGCTGGGAAAGTAGCAGTTATCAAAGGGCCATCATCGTATTCGTTCCCATCAATGCTGGATGTGGAGGATCGTGAATTTTATTTTTAAATATTTATTGAAGCAATGTTTCTGACAGAGGTAATCTATCAGTGAGTGTGAACGTGACTCCACACTAGGATTTGAACAGTGAAACCGTTCCCATGCACGGCTATTATCTGGATCGTTCAGCGAGTTTGCTCTGCAACGAAAAGTGACCCCGATGTCGCAGAACATTTCGGTGGTGTTCAAGATGCAAGCGCAACGGAGTCGGTTGAAGATCTTGGGCGATCGACCATTCGCCAGTGCGACATACTTAATGCTGGCCGAATAAATAACAACGTATAATACCACTGTACTACTGCAGAGATGGATGGACCCACAACGATTCTTTAATATTTAGAGATCTTGGATTGTTCAATGACTAGTTTCCCTGTATCAAGCAACCTCTTCAAGTCGGAATTTTGTGTAAATGAAGAAATTGCAGCTCCAAATAAAACATCATGCAACTCGATACAGACCTCGATGGGGTGACAGAAGACGGGGAGGACAAGAAGAGAAGCGAGGCTAGACCAATCAAGGCCAGAGAATCGGGATTGGCATGCGATACCAAAATAAAATTGGACGTGGAGACGAAGGTGAATGGGGCGTGTCCGTATGCTTGATATGGAGTAGAAAAAAGGTGCGAGAAGAGGAAGAGAGGAGTAGGCACGTCTGGAATTCTGAATTAAGAAACGAGACTTGATAATAATTTGTTCTAGGAGGGGAAGTTGGAGCCCTGGAAAGATGGGGTCTGTGGAGTATTGATCACGACATGGCACTGGATCACCATTGAACTCGTTCAATTAAATAAAAATGGTGATAACTCACCCCAGAAACTATGATCGAGTTCTAAGTTGACCAGAGTAGCGGAACAGGCTTCGATTAACGTTCGACATCGGGGTAAATCCATGGGACCGGTCATGCTCAGCGACAAGGTATGTAAGGTGCAACTCGAGACTATTCTCGTCATTATTGCCATGTCGCTCTGAATTTCGATACCAAGGGAAAGTAGGCAAGGAAACTCGTCTACAGCTTTACCAGTGAAGCGACACAATTGACACAAGAGTATCAAACGTCTGAGATTCTTGCAATCACGGAAAACGTTGAGTGGAAAATTATCGATGTTTGAAATATCGACTTCTTTGATAGAGGGCAATCGGATACTACTTTGAACAGCCGTGCAAAGCTTAAGGTCCACCAAATACCACGAGTGGAGATCACTTGCACACAGTGCAATCGATTCGATTCGAGAAAGAGTTGGCAGAATGGACGAAACTTTGACCTGGAAGGAACCCGCTCTGAAGGGGAATTTTTTTGATATGACAATTCGGATAAGGCGCACGTAATTCGCAATGTGGGGGTGGCGTAGTAGTATGAAAGATAAATCATCGGGATCGACAACGTATGTCCCTTTATATTCGTTGCTGATGGTTTCTGGTTTATCCTCGAAGACGGTGATCTGAGAGTAAAGGTGGCGATCGATAACTTGTGGGAAGATGCCTGAACATGTTTCAAGGGTGTCGTAGTCTCTGTCAGAGTGCAGAAAACCCAAAATATGATCCACAAGTTCTGTTGGAATCGTCGGGGATGACTTTAACATAGCGACAAATAAAGCCAAACTTCTCTCTCAACTGTCTAATACTATACTCAATCTTGCGTTCTTTCTTTCTGAAACCCCCAACTGTGCAGTTCGTGAGGGTTCGAATTTGCTCAGACTCTCCCACTTCCATTTCAAACTTGTTACAACCTCGGGGAATTGACACGGGTTGCGGCAGGCTGGATAAAAGCTTGATGATCATCTCGATAAGGCCTTGTGCGAAAGAGTACAATTGTGAATAAATTTCGGAGGTGTCATCTACACACCTGCGCCATCGATGGCTGTGCCGTTTTCAAGGTGCTCCAGTCGAGGGGGGAACTTGAAGTGTCGTAACTTTAAAGTCTACCCAAATGTGTTTTTGAACCCCCCACGCGTTAAGAATCATGGTGATCAAAGACATGCCAAAGGACATTCCTTTCATCGAACAGGTCCGACCAAACTTTGCGACGCAGATGGCCGTATGCACTAAACCCAAGTAAGAACCCTGCCTGCTGACTACAGGTCATGGCGATAGATCCTAGGAACGAGTCCACTGACCTGTCATTTGTGAGCAGATCTAAAGCGTGAAGATCGAGGTGCCTATACGGCGATGGACCATATGCATCTTGGATGGGATATGTAGTCACACCATGATTGATGCCAAGTCGAAATCATCCAGAATGCCATTGCCATTACTGTCGACCATCAAATTATGAAAGCTAATATCATGGGTCGATGCACTAAAAAGGGTAGTACCACCAAAGACGCAAGAACAGATATTACATAAGGTACCTCGAATAATCTCAAGATAAACCCGCTTGAACGCACTGAAGTTAGCCACGATGGTTCGCAAATGAGAGAGTTCCCTGGAGATTGTGTCCGAGATCGAACGGTGGACATTATGGCTACAGCAGTTTTTGATAGATAAACTTGCGGTAGGTGATCCGAAACGAACTTCTAGAACTCTTTGGGAAGGAGAGAAACCCGTTGTTTGACTATCCCAATTACCTCTCCTTCGGACGACCTTCCTCAGGCCACGATAACTAGTGGGTAGCTTCCGCCTCGCCTGATACTTCTGCGCTATCCATTGTATGCGCTTCAGGGCCTATTGTTTTGAGATCGGAGCAAGCCGTCATTCGACCTACGAGCTGAAAACGCGGAGCGTATTTGTGCACCATGCGATATTGTTTAGGTATACTGGTTGAGGAGGACAATAAGGAGGGGCAAGTGTTTTACGATATTGATCGGGTACATCCTTGCGGGTCGTACCAAAGCACACTCATAAGGGTATCTATCAAACGAGGAATTAGCACTGCCTTTGTCCTGTCGAATTCACCTTTCAAGCATATGCAAGGTAACCGAAGAAAATTCAACTGATTTCACTATCAACAAGGGATCCACAAATATAGAATGACATTCACCTGGAAGAGTTTCGCAAGACTCAGCTTTGGCTGGCAAATGATTGAACACAACTCGCGTCATTTACGACGAATATCATATCATTGAGGATCGTCAAGAAAACGTAGAATGGTATTAACGAGTGGTATGTAACGCTGCTTGTCGTTAACAACGGTACAACTACAAAAGCGTCAATGGCACATTAGCGGCAGGATAGAAGAGAAAGTTACTACTTCTTCATCTTTATTCTTGATAGTTTAAATTCCTTGGCAAGGTGTTGACGATAAACAAATGTCTTCATCGTTTCGACAGTGTGAGTACGTTTTAAGTCATGGTTGACATTCTCAATCTGGGGAGTTTTGGCTCTATAGGTGGTGTGCTCGCTTCAGGCATAATCTACAGGTTCAGGACCGTAATGGCGGGTTTCAGGTATGGAAGATCTTCGGCTCAACGAACGTAACCAATAATGATTCTAACATAGCCGCGACAAATAGTGCCAAACATCTATCACAACTCCTGCTATCATATTCTCCATGATACACAAGAAGATGAGAGATTATCACGACAACGAGTATGTATTATATTTCTACGACATACATAATATCTAATACATACTACTGTGCTCAATCCAAATCTATATTTGACTGCTTACTCGATTTCATATCATGTCAACACACCTCGGCCTTCCTTGGTCCGGGACCAACGCAACAAAGGCCAAGGAGCAAGGCCACCACGACGAACAATTGACTAAATGGAGTAACTTAAACACCACTGCGACTTGTTTCGTTGCCAGGATGTATCGGCCCTGCAGTGAATTACAGCCAAAAACATGACGCATTGGCCCGCCGAGAGGAACAATGTCCATTGCCGCCCGCAAGCCGCATGGAACGCCTGTGAGTCATCAACGCGCTGTAGGGCCAAAAACTGCCAAAAGGGCGCAAAGGGCCAAGGCACCTGCCTCGAGGCGCCATGTAAATTCCTAATTAGTCGATATGGATCACACACAATGCACTCAGCCACTGGCCCATAAAAGAGCACTGGGGGGGCGACGGATTTTCTCCCTGTCCTCTCCAGGTCTCTTACATCGAGTCTACCATCGTCGACTGCAGCTGTTTTCAACACCAACCCCACCCACTGAACTTACAATGATGAACTTTACATTCAACTTCTTCTTTCCCTTCGTGACTGCGTGAGTACCCATTATCTCTTCCTCTTCTAGGCCCCTCTGACGATTTTCGAATCAGCTTCACAACTTTGTGGACCGCGGCATTGTTAAAAGGAGGGAACCTTGTATCTCCTGCAAATGTTAATACCGGGTCATGCACAGGAGCGAATGCCACTGTGGCACACCCATCAGGTATGAAGTCCCTCGTTTTTATAACGCCGTCAACACAACTGACGAATCTCACTGCTAGGCCGCCCTTGCAGAACCAGAACGAGAGGTTCTCGTCCCATTAATGGGTCTAGCAACGGACAAACTGCGCTTCGACGTTCGGCAAGGCTTCAGCACAAATATATGATACCGGAGAAACATATATTATCGTCTGCCCCGAAACGACGGAGGACACTTCGTCGTGAAGCCATTGCCGATCTCCGACAACTTGAACCAGAAATACCCACCGCTACCAACACAACTCGACGACAACTCCAACGAGAAGACTCCTTTATCCTCGTTGACTACGGAAACCACTTCAGGATGGTCAAACCCGCTTACGCTATGCGCAACTTCCACTCAGTACCGGAAAACATCAGAACGGTCGCGCCGTACCATGCTCTCGGTGCCAATGTCGGGGAACAAGAGCTCAGGGCAAGGCTTCTCGCTATCCCTATCAGTGCTACCCCTCCAATTGGCACCAAGCGTGTCCGTTTTATGGTGGAGGGAGAAGAGCTTGAGGGTGTTGATGACAACCCACGTCCACGAAAGAGACGCAGATCGATTTGAGAGAGGGGGGATTTGTATTTCTGAAAAAAATGGGTGCCCTTTTTAAATTTTATTTCGTCGGAACATGATAATTCTTCGCTTGGATTTTTCCCATTGTCCCTTGATTGTCTCGCTAGATTTAGATTTTTCTTTTTGTTATCTTTTGCTATTTGTCTTTCCAGATATCTCCATCTGTCTTTGTAAACTTCGTACTTATCCTTCCACTGCCTGGTATAAAAAACTTCCTCGACGTAGATGCGGCATTTGTTCTGTCGTCGCCCTTTTCGGTCACTCTGGATTGTGAGACTCCCATAAGTATATATTTCATTGAGCCGCTACAATCCACATCTTGGGGTCAGGATTCTCGTTTCGGCTCTTTCGGAGTGGCACACGTCCAGACAATCATGATCAACGATCAACTTTCCGCATAAAAAGTTCACCCGACTTGACATTTCAAGTTCTACCCCTCCTTGAGTACTTGAGATGTCTTGGGGCGCTACTGAGTAACTGTGTCATTGAAAATGAAGCCAAATTCCCTGCACCCCAAAATCTTGGGTTGTCGAACCTACTACTAGTACCAATTCGGAGACTTCATCATCTCTCCGAGGTCCGTCACCAACTCCGTCAGTGTGCAACTTGTCTTGTCTTGGCTTTTTCCCCTTCGTGTGTATTCAGTTTTGGTCACTGAAATCAATTCAGTCCTTTCCCTCAGCTGATTGGCCAACCATTAAACACACTTGAATGCTCGACCGTGACAGAAACCGTCAAGAAGCTGAATTGTCGATCTGTCAGATCGCCTTCTTTTCACTTTGCAGTTGGTTTCGATGCAGTTTAATTCTCTTGAGTCCTAAACCGATTTCGAGTTCGTAGTGCACAATTATTCAATTACGGGTATGGTACAACAATCGAATATAAAAAAGGGATCCAAGAAAGAACAATCACTTCAACCACTACGTCGGTGAGGTTGGCACTAAAGTCGAACCAGGAACTTGCCCTTGATCTTTATGACACACGGGACAACCCTTGCCGACCCGTAATCTCAACATAGTCTCACTACAAGTCGAGCAAGCCTAGACTCAGCACAAAAACTGGCATGTTAAGGGGAAAAACCTACAAAGCAATACTCCCACTTATCCCTCTGGAAGCGCTGACCCCGTCCCCTGTCACGAAATAGTCGGGTATAGACAAGTTATCTATACTTGTTATACATGTCGCATGTGCGACATGTCGGCACAGGAATAAAAGTGACAACGCAGGTCGGGGGGAGTCTTGCAATAACTTTCCGCAGACGTCGCATGGAGTCGTGGCTAACGAAGAATGACTGAGCATAGAAAAGGAACAACCAAAAATATACTTACAGGACAAAAAGAAGCCACTGGCCTGATTCTTCCATAGTTTTCTTGACAAATCAGAACCGTCTCCGTCCAAGATCTCCCGGCAACCTTCTAATAGGGACATCTGGATGTGAAAGTCCTGCAAGATCTTGATAAGTGCTTCCTTAAGGCCAGGAATTTCCAATCCGTTCTTGATGCGTCGTATTAGCCGAATAGGACTGATTTCGACACCAACGTTTTCTAATAGGCCACGAATGAAGGCTTAGAAGTCAAAAGGCAATGATTAACAAGTCGGGATCAAGGACCAAAATAAAAAGTTCAGACATACCAGGTCTCGTCTCAGAATACCTCAACAAATCTTCCCAGAGATCATCATCCCCTTGCTCTTTTGCAAATTCAATCGCTCGTTGTACGTCACCTAATCGCTCGATGATCAACGTTAACGCTTTCTTGTTATTTCCCATGCGACCAAGCAGGAACACCATCTCAGGAACAAGATCCCTTTCTTGGCAAATCGTGTACGCCATCTCCAGATCGTAGGAGCTACTGGAGCGAAGAAAATCAATGAGACGAGGGGTAGCATACTCGGCATATAGTTTGACCTAAAGTGTCTCTTAGGTGGTATTCATTTCTGGGTAACCGGACAACGTACCTGGACGTTTGCAAAACCCGAGACCAGATGAGGATCTTTCTTCAACAGAACGTCAAGGTACAGAAACAAATAATAAGGCTTTTGTTGTAGTTGCTGTACCACTCTCGTTATCTGCGAAGCAGAGGGGGGAAATAGTAAGATTCAAAACAAAAGAACATGGGTTTGACAACACGTACAGGTATCGAGTGGATATTGTCTACTAGCAGTTTGATTGCCTCACTATTCGTTTCATCCCCAGGTTTAGCTTTGCCCTCTGACTTTGCCTTTTCCATGAGCTCGTGGTCGAACTCGACGAGTAATAACACCTGATCTTGCACATCCGTAAACAAGTTATTATCTCTAATGAGATCAAACACGTTTGGTCGACGAAGCCGAAGGAAATATGGCAATGCTTTGCCAGGTTGTCGATTGGCCGTGTACCTGTTCGATTTGCGTGAGCCCATTGTCCAGGGGAAAGGGTTTCACATGACCTACAACTCTGCTAAACATTCCATTAGAATCGTTGGGTTCTCACTCGTCGAAACCGTTGCTGATATTGAGGTTGCCTTGTCGAGTTCTGCACGAACTGCGATGATCACAGCAGCAATGTCGTAGATTTCACGAGGCCATTCTTTGACGGTTTGTAGGAGGGCCTGGATGTATAACAATTATTAGACAACATAGACGAGAAAATGTATCCCTACCTTGCGATCATGAGATAGGAAGTGGGCGAGTATCATCTCGTATACAACGTGGTCTAGTCTCGGGTCATCGGTAGGCACGAAGGGTATGATTGCCTAGCATGGTTGTAAGAATTTAAAACAGGAGTTAGGAGGTTGCACTGACTCACTTGAAGTTGTCTTTGTTGTGCAAAAATGAATATCCAATTTTCCCAACGGTTAGGGTCATGGGCGCAGACCTTCGGACATAGTTGAGCTGCTTTGACGAAATTGCCTACAGAAATTATTATTATTAGATATACGACACTTTCTATAAAAGAATAAAGAAAATACCTTCCCCTACCAGATGCTCGACAAATTTCTGCCCGATTTCTTGAGCTGTCAAATGTATCTTTGTCTTGTCCACCTCGTCAGTTTTAACCACTGCCATGCGTTCCTGGGCTTCAATCTCTTCGGCCTCCTTCAGCGCTTCCTCATATCTTGCCCTCTGGACGAGCCACTCGACATGATCTCTTCTATCCCTAGGCATAACCAGTACCAAATCTCTAGGACTCAGAATCACGTAATTCCGATCAGTATAAGATACCAATGGGTCGTCTAATTCCGTAGTCGAGACAACAGCGTAGTCATTGCAACCCCAGTGTTGATAATCGGTTATGGTCAGTGCATCTGCAGCCAACTCTTCCCCAGCTCTTGAAACGATGCGCATTTCAGGTCGTTCCGCAGCTTTTCGTGCCTGCCGAGAACGATCATCCGTCATTAGATCTGTATCCTCATAGGTCTCTGGGGGAGTGTAGGCGACAATTAGGAAAGACGTAAGCGTCTGGGTCCGTTCTGGTTTTCCTGCTTCCGGTTTTAGTGTTTCCGGTAATGCATCCATAGCAGGAGGCGCTGCTGGCATGGGATGGGGTACAAGTCCAGCAACCATACAATCCAGCTTGAAAACTGCTGTAATCTCGACGAGGAAAGGTGGAAGGTTGGAAGAAGGGGAGTCGTTCGCTCGTGGTCTGGTGCGTATTCGTGCTACTTTGATGAGATTCGCCCAGCCTATGAGGAGGGCAGAGTCGTCTTGCCAATGTAGGTTACATTTGAATATATCAGCACGTGGACTATCTTCTGGTCGGTCAACAAAGGCTAAGTGACTGAGGGAAGCGTGATCGTAAATTCTGACACCCTGAAGAGAAAGACATGAGCTCGAGGAAAAGTCAACAGAGCGTTATAACAAGTACTCACGTTGTCGGTAGCCCATGCTATCAAGTGGCCCTTCCACCTAACCTGCCAGATTGCTCCATCGCCTTGGTGGAGAGTCGTCTCCTTATGTCCAAGCCAACCTTTTTCACGCAGAACTAAAGCACCAGAGAGGCCACCACTAACGAAAGCCCTCGAACTTCTCCTTGCGAAGTTGGGTTCCATTGCCACAGTCCGCATTGGCCGTTTTATGTCAAATGAATACTTTTCTTGTGTGGAAAGCGACTTTACAACGACCTGTCCTAACCAAATCAAAATGGATAAGTATAACTGTGAAAAAAATCAAAAAGAACAGAACAGACCATCTATTGAAGCAGTCGCCACAAAGTCTGCAGTTGCGTCAAGGGAAATGTCAACAACCGACGCCAGATGAGGTTTGTAAGATTTCATCCGCTTGCCCGTTAAATCAAGTATGTGAACAATACCGGCATGGGTACCTATGGCCTATAAAGACACAGAATGAACATCGTGGCCAGCTCGAAAAAAAAAACACGAAAGGACCATGCTTTTATTCGAGATCGCAAGTGCAGAGGCAGAATCTTTTTTCAACAACTCCGGAATCTCACCAGATATCCGTTGGTACTTGAGCGATGGCTCGTCTTCATCTTGTTCGTCGTCTTCCTCGTCGTCGCTCTCCTCTTGGTCCGTAAATTCATCCTCTTGATGGTCGTCTTCTGCCTGCTGCTTCCCATTCCCTCGCGTTTCTATCCGCTGCTCGTCGTCTTCTTGGTCGGTCATATGAACAACACTCTCCGTAGACCTTCCAGTGCCATTCGGAGTGTGATTCATGCGTGGTGTAGTACGGAAAGATGTTTACAGATCCCGGCCCGGATATATGATGTCTGCCCAGATCTACTTATAAGATGCATTGTTTTCTAAGGACAAACCAGCGTGTCAACGTAATCACTGGCAGCATTGAAGCGGGGATGATCAAAGCGGTGGAATGTGGATGAGTTGTTGCAAGTCAACGCAGGGGGTCGTTTCTAAAAGGGATCCCTAATAAAGGCCTTTTGAACACGAACGATGTTAACTTTGTACTTAGTGTTTAATACAAGTTGGTTTTAGACAACACTTAGTGGTCTCGATCATGGCAAATCTGTTGCGCTCAGCGAAGTCTGGGGGGTGAGCGAACTTGCCGCGTACAATATCCAAGTCCAGTTTCAAGACGCAGTCACATTCTTCGGCGTCGATCCACTCCCAGCACCGACAGTTGGGGATGAGATTCTGACCAGAGTCAATGCGGACGACATGGATGCCGATTCTAACTACAAACTCATACGCTATATGGATCTAGCAATGGACCCCGTTCCGACAGAAGAATCTGCAGTAGACGACTTTGTCGTCCAGCTTGTTCACAGTGTTGGGCTACGTGCCACGGAGACGGATGGCACGTACACGAGCAGATATCCCGTTACGGATCTGCGGCGAACTACGCCATGCAAAAACGGACGTGTGTATCGTTGACTCAGACGACATTTTACTCCTCACTCAGGAGGACAAGCGACATAAGGAACTGATGGATCCGGAACCGCAGCTTATCGCAGAAGCCATAGGCTAATAACACCAGACGTACTCGTGTCCTTGGTCAAGACCCAATCAAAGCCAAGGTTATACCAGGCATCATCTTAGTAGGTTCGTCGCCTACGTTTTTCAAGGTGCCCGTCACTTCGGAGCTTGCGGAGGCCGTTGCACTTGGCGAATACCCTGCCACTCCCACCGTTGTTCTAGCACATCTCCCTGTTCTCCCTCGTCCTGCTCGACGACTCAGCGAGGGCATGAAGCCATTAGACAATAGGAGGCGGATTCTCGCCTGTTATAAGGCATTCAAACAATTTGTGAATTGGTGCGCACACCCCCAAGATCTTTACTGCAAATTCAACTAATAGATATATCAGATTCTTCTTGCGCGAAGGGTGAACGGTATTCCTA